>ERZ1673961.192-NODE-192-length-30496-cov-290.628527_pt1 | contig 30496 bp, 23 predicted proteins | sample MGYA00580189_ERZ1673961 | MGnify/ENA primary metagenome ERZ1673961 (study PRJEB41334, sample SAMN05608105) | rock metagenome | biome: terrestrial subsurface; feature: shale formation; material: shale | place: USA: Pennsylvania ... | reverse complement strand
AGTAGCAACATCAGTAAGTCTCATCTTACCATCAGATGCTTTCATTTTCAACTGGCTACAATTTGTAGCCAGTTCACTTCCTTCATCTTTTAAACGCGTTTTTAACACACTCCAATATTTTCTAGGATTATTACTTTGTGTTAATATTGCTATTACATCTATGATACTAAAATACCAAAGCTCTTTATCATCATCCCAATGACTTCGTATTTTTTTTGATTCAAAAAGTTGTATTTTTTCCATGGAGTTCCCTTTATATTATCATTGATACAAAATCGCCTTTTAAGACACTTGTATCCAAACCGTCTTTGTATCTATATAACTTTTTACCATCGCATTCAAAATACCATTCTTCAAGATATAAATAACCATATTTTTTTTCGCCGTAAGTTTCTAAATACTCAATACCACTCTTTGGATAATCAGCTAATGAAAAAGTGTATTTTGATATTTTTGCACTCAGTTTTTTAATATCAATTTTCTTATCAATCAAATCTTTCTCTTGATTCGTAATAGCTTTTTCATAAGCATTCCAATAGAGTTTTGCCATAATATTATGAGGGACAAAAACGGAAACTGATTGCATATCGATGAGCTTGATATGAGATTCACTAAATCGTAAATTTTTCAAATGATTGATATAGGTATTTAGATTTTCTATATATGTTTTTTCATTATTGTCAATAATTTTGTCTAAAATTTGGCTATAAAATTTATCAAAATCTTTCGTTTCTAATATATTTTTATCTCTTCCATCTTCTTGGTATATCGCCGAAATATCTTTTCGTTTGTCTGTTTTATAAACAAAATTTTCATTGCCTTTACCAATGCTAAACAAAAAGAGTTTATTGCCCTCTTTTGAGCTATTTCGATTTATTCGCCCTGCTAACTGTTCGTCACTATCGACAAGTGATTTTTCTTTGAATCCTATGTCTATATCGATATCAACACCTGCTTCAACTACTTGTGTCGTCACAAGTAAAATATTTTTATCATGAACATTTTTGATAAAATCAATTATCTCTTTTCTTCTGGGTTCTAATATAGTGCCACTAAGTATAAAAATGTCATCAAAGATTGTATTAACATCTTGGGCATATTTATAAAACTCATCTGCCCCTTTTTTTGTTATAAACTCTATGATTGTTTTTACTTTTTTTGATTTATTGGTTTTTAGATTTTGATAATTATTACTCTCATCTATCAATTGTTTGTAAATATCTTTAGGTTCATTGATTTTAATCACTTCAGTAATTATTTTTACTCTTTTGGCAAAATTTGGATTTTGAAAATATTGAGGTTTATTTTTTTCACTTACTAAAAAAGTAAATTGACTATCGATAATCTTGCCAATTTTTGGTAAAGTAGCACTCATGACTATAAATTTAATATTAAAATTCTTAGCATACATATCAAGCAAATAAACTATTCGTGACCAAAAATCTGGGCTATAGGTTTGAATCTCATCTATGATTACAATTGAATTTGCCAACCTATGAAAAATATAATTGTCATCTTTACTAATTCCAGTTAATATATCAAAAAACTTCACATGACTTAAAAGCATAAGAGGATAATTCATAAACTGATTGTCTAAAAAGTTTGTTTTTTCATCACCATAAATTCCATCTTTTTCACTCTCTATTTTTTGATTATATTTCGCTTTTGAGTGAAGTTGTACGATTTGAGTATTATTAAGTTCTAATGTGTTTTTTATAGCAGTGTAGGTTTGAGTGATAAGTGTTGTAAATGGGAACACATAAAAAACTTTATTGATAGAAGTATCATTTTTTAGTATCTCAACTACACTCATAAGTGATAAATTTGTTTTTCCTGCACCTGTTGGGGCTTCAATATAAAAAAGGTTTTTTTCTAAGTTTTCTCTTAAATTTGTTCTGACTTCTACAAAAAGCTTGTTTCGTAGATGATTTAAATTTTCATTTGATTTTTCTTGTAATTCAGTAAAATTCTTAAAATCTTCATTAGACTTATTTCCTAATAATTGATTAAATGTTATTTGTTTTTTGTTTTTATCGAACTTATCTGTATAAAATTCTTTGTAGATTTTATCTACAAAAGTTTTATTAATAAGTCCAAAATCATTATATTTCAACTCTTGACAATTGCCATAATTCATAAATTGAGCTGTGGCGTAGTAGTCTGATATGATTAGAAGTGAGAAAAGGGATTTGGAAAGTAAGAAATAATTTTCATTGTTCTTTAAATACTTTCTTAAGTCACCGTTAACTAAATTATCCATCAACATTAAATGTGTCTTCTTATCTACATGTAGATTTAACATACTCAAATAAATATCTAATTTACTACAAATAGGTAATCCCTCATCTTTATCGCAAATCAACTCATTGATGGATTTATGAATTCCAGTATGATGTCGCCAAATTGTCATAGAAAAATTGATAGAAATAGAGATAAGTTCAAGCTTTTGATTTCTATCTGAAAATGTTTTATTGACATAATCAAAGCAACTTACAAGATATAGATAAGCACTCAATATAGAATGTTTAGATGAAATACCATAATCAACTTTTGAGAACTTACTATTATTCATCTTTTCTAATTGAAAATTTTCATTTATTTTTCCGATGTCATGCCAGTATATAGCTTTTATGTAAAGTAACTTTATGGTATTTAAAAAAATTACATTGTCAGAAATTTTGAATAAAATAGTATCAATATTTTTTTCTATTTGATTAAGTTCTAGCAGTTTTAAAGAATAGTTCAAAACCAAATAAGAGTGACTCAAAAGAGTCTCTTTCTCAAAGTTTATCTCTTTAGGTAAATGAGCCAAATAGTTTTCTATATTCTGAATAATTTTTTCAAAATCAAAATAAGATTCTTTTATTATCTCTTCAAATTTTAATAAAGACATATCACACTATCACAAATTTTCACTAATTTCAAATTTTGTATAAAACTTGAATCTTTAGAAAATTTAGCATTTGTATAACTAAAATTTTCATATTGGTATTGTCCTAATTCATCAAAAGATATAGGCAATCTTTCAAAGTAATAAAAATAAGTTTCACTCATTGATATATCAAAAGGGTCTCTTTCTTGCTCGTTCAATTTTAAAGCCACTTTACCTCTATTTTGAAAGAGAGTACTTATAGCAAAAACTTCATCTAATTCATGCGAAAGATTTTCAAATACTTGAATGTTCTTTATATCAAGTTTAAATTCATTTTTACCCATATATGGAATGTACTCATAATTAGGGATATAGCCATTTTCTGTTTTATTAGCCAACAAATATTTTTCTATTAATTGATTACTACTCTTTGACAAATCTAGAGCAACATAAATTCTATAAGATGGATTGATTAGAGTTTGTTCACTAATATTGAGTGTTCCACCATCTTTATTTGCATAACCTACAGTATTGTTATATTTAATAATTCGTTTTTGAAATACTCCTCTTCTTTCAAGAGGAGCAACTGAAATCAGCAAATCTTCAAACTCTTTATAGAACTGTGGAAAGTCATCACCTTTTTGCATTTGACTATATCCTCCAAACCCGACAATTGCACCTAATATTCCCAATAATGCAGGCTTTGAAATAATGTTGTATGTAAAATATATAGGATTATTTACATCAGGTTTTTTAAACATACCAAAGTCAGATTCTATATCAAATGAGATAATTTTATCTATTTTTGACATTTTTGAAGTTCCTTGTCTGAAACGATTGATTTCACACAAACATTTTGAATATCAAAAATTTCATTGTCATAATCAAGAGCATACTCATTTAAGAAAATTTCTACTTTTGCAATTTTGTCTTTAAAAATTTCTTCATTGAGAAGTTCTTTGATTTTTGATAAATCTAGCTTTCTTTTAAATCCATTTTGTTTTTCTATTTTGATAAATGTATTAAATGATGGAAGTTGGATTTTAGAATCTTTATTTAGTGTAATAAAAATAGAAAATTCATTCTCTACACCTGCTTTTGAAGCACTATCGAGATAAGTTACACCTTTATTGATAGCCTCTTTAAATTTTTCTATGTCATTATTTGTCAAATAACCCTTATTGTCAATAAGTTCCACTAACTCTTTAGTATTTTTTGGATTAATTGTAAAATTATGAAGATAATGTCCCTCCTCCAAAACCGTTTGATTTCCAATAGTTGTTTGCATACTATCATCTGAAGAATCGCTTGAATTTCTAAAAGGACTTGTAATATCCTCACTGAAAATATTATTTTCTTCATAAATATTTATTCCATGTGTTATTTGAACATTACCATGAATAGAAAAAGTTATCTTTTGCTCTTTACCATTAATTTTAACTTTTTCTTGACTTGCATAAGTTGCACCAAACAAACGAATATCCATACTAGTTAAGATATTTTTTAAAACTATTTTACGCTTTTTATCATCCGAATCTATAAATACAATATCTTTTTCATTTTCTTTACTAAGAATTAAAATAGATTCTGTTTGCTCTTTTATCGAATATCCTGCATAGTCTTCTTTCTCTATCTCTTTTTGAATATTACTTTTACCATTTTTGTCAGTTTTATTGAAATCACTTATTGTCACAGGATATTTTCCGAAAATTGTCTCATATGTTTCATCCATATCAAGTGGTTGCATGTTTTCTTTTTTATGTCTTGTGGTATAAAAAATCGTCTCATTATCTTGTTTGAGATAATTTCTTATGCAATACTTCAATGCCTTATCAGTCGCATACACTACACCATTTGGCAGTGTTCTTGGACTACTCGTAAAATCTGCATTATAATTTGCTGTAATCGCTTTAACCAACACTGCCCCAAAAACTCTATTTTCAAACTTTTCACTATTGCTCATTGATATTCTCCTTGTTAGATTTATTTTCTTCAACTTTTTTAGATGTCTTTTCTAAAATACTATTTTTAGAAAAATATCCAGCCATTATGAGTGGTATAAGACTCTTTATGGCTTCTTGTTCAGTTTCATATGCCATCACCTCACCTACCAATTTATCGAACCAACTCTTGTTTTGGAAAAATTTAAAAGCATGGGAATATTTTTGAATATGCTGAGCCATAACCATTTTAAAGTCCTCTGCTTTATTTTTTGAAATGAAAATATCAAGTAATGAGTGTGTCTTACTTTCTGATTTACTTTTGGACAAAATGTACCAAATCAACTGACCACACGCAAATGCAAATTCTTTATCACTTTCTAAATGTATCTCATCATTTTCAAGTAATACCTCTATCTTTTGTCTTAAATCTTTTATTGTTGTTGCCAAGTCTTCTCCTTTGTTAAAATTTTTATACAATGAAATATAAAGAGCCAATTTCTCTTTTATTTTATAAGTATCTGTTTTAGTAAATTGATTATTTATACTTTTGTAGTCATTCCAACTCCTACATCCTTTTATCTGCTCCCTAATAATTGAAATACACAAATCATCAAACATGAAACTTGTAAAGCTTTCAAGTTTTCCTTTGTAAACCACATCAAAAATAGCTTTATTGTATTGGTAAAACTTGGTAGCCACCATTGCAGGTAACTTTTCACCTTTTGATACATTGATTTTTTCTGCAAAGTAATTGTTTTTTAAAAGATAGGTGTTTTCATTTTCTCCTTTCAATGTGTAAAAGAACTTTGCGAAAATTTTCCATTCTAATTCAAAAATATTTTCAATAGCTCCAATATTAAAATTTTCAATTTCAAAGATATTTTCAATGCTAAAGTTTTCAAGTTTATAGTCAAAACTATCTACATAATCCACATCATAAAATCTTATTCCATCTTTTGTATTACTCCAAAATATTAAATAGAAATTCAAATCATTAATTTCATTACTGCCTGATAATTTTTGATAAACATTTTCAATGATTTTTTGATAACCGATAGGCTGATTTTCTTTCAATAATTCAAAATAAATTCGATTTCCCTCATTATCTATCGCATCCTTATTTGAAATAAAAATAGGAAATGGACTTGGAAACATATTTTTATCATATTTATCAATTTTTATCTTCAATTTTAAAACTTCTTCAAAAAAAGACAAATTCTGAATAACTTTACCACTATATAAAGAAGGAAAGTCTTTTTTATTGTCTCTCGTTTTATGTAATAAAAATGGTTTTTTATCAGAGAAGTCGCTCAAGAAAGCCGATATTCCTAACTTTACTTTATTATTATAAATTGGACACACATAAGATTCATAAGTAGTATAATCTTTAACTAATTTTTCTTTTTCTCTACCTTTCTTATCTTTTTCAAAAATCAATGACTTAACTTCTTTTTTTGCAAATATCATATTTTTTGCATAAGACTCATAATAATCTCTTATTGCACTAATATTTTCATCAATATAAATTTTTATATATTCATCTTTTTTTAATGAGTTAATAATTTGAAAAAGTTCTGTATCTTTTTCATAAAAAGATTTATTGAAAACTTCAATTAACAAAGTTTTATTTTGATGATAAGCTAAATTTCTTTCAAAAAATGTATTGTGAACTCTTTCAAAATAATTAGTTCTGTTTTTAAAATCTTCAAAAAAGTTAAATCTTTCATTTGCTGTTTTGAATTTATGTTTTTTTGTTTCTACAAGTAACTTGAAAAAAACTGCATACGGAGAATTAGAATGTATCTGTTTTTCATTGTCAAAAGCTTTTTGTGTATCATTATTTACTAATCCACAATAGTACTCTCGCTCTTTCAACTCATATTTCTTTGCAAAATTTTTAAATTCATCACTACTATCATTAAAACAAAAGTCTTTAATTTCAAAAGTATCTTTATCTACAATGATATGAATTCCTTTTGCGATAGCTCTATTTTCTAGAATAATCTTTAAGAAATTTTCGCCATTATTTTCTAAATCCATAAACTCCACTATCTCTTTTATCATCCTTTGTCCTTCCACAATTTATAATACAAGTCATTAATATCTTTTTTATCATAGCACTCCATAGAGTTTGGAAATCCTAAAAGCATATAATCTTTACTTAACTTTTTAAAATTAACTTCCAACTTTTCCAAAATCTCTATTAAGTTTTTAAGCTGAGATGCAAACGGTAAGTTAAACATTCCCAAATTCATAGCACCATCCTCATTATCTTCTATAATTGCATTAAATGGAGTTGGTTTTTTATCTTTAAAAAGGTCGCTATAAATAGTGTTAAGCATATATAGATTTGCATTTTCAGTATAATAAAATAGTTCTTTTTTAGATAATTCAAGTGTGATATGTTTTTCTTTTAAAGACTTTCGTACATACTCTTTAAAAATTGCACTTAAAAAATTACTATCACTGGGGTCGAAATAAAATCCATTTTGTTCAAGTACTAAAGTCATGATATTATACAAATCATCTTCGCCAAAAAGTCCTTTTGATTTCCAGTGTGCTTCTTGAATTATTATCATTTCATTAACCTTTTAAAATATTTTATATATAATATAACCGTAGTTCCTAGGTAAATCCTCTCCTGTAATCTTTTTGCAGTGAAGAGCCTAGGAGATAATTATTTACTATTTTTAGACTTTAGAAAGCACAACCCCTCCGCCATAACTCTGTTTTTCACCAAGTCCACAAGAAAGTGCAACAAATGCTAGTTTTTGACTTGTTTCATCTTCATTTGGTACTATTTTAAGCTTATTTCCAAAGAGTCTTACTCTTATGCTTTTACCATCATTTATCTTTTTCATAAAGTATATTGATTGTGGTTTTTGATTTTTGATTTCTAATAGTTGAATAAAGTTTTGTGTTGGTTTTAGTTTTTCATTATAAAAGTTTTCGTATTTTTTTAAAAGATTATCTTGTAGTTGTTTTTGAAGTTTTAAGATATCTCCATCTTTATCCACTGTCCAAAATATTGATTTGTTATTTTCATCTTTTACAGTTGTAATAGTTGGGGTTATTGTATATAGTTCACTTATAAAAATTTGTTTTACAACTTTTTTTGTTGTTTGTAGTACTTGAAAAAAACTGTTGTTTACATTTTCTCTTAATATTCTTTGAAGTTTATAAATAAACTCTTCATCCAATGAGCGAATTATAAACTCATAGGTGTTTCCCTTCTTGTATAGTTTATCTTTTTCTATTGGGTAAAAGTTCCCAAAACAATAGTTTTTGAAGTTTTTTTCTTCATGAAGTTTTTTTAATTGCTCATCTTTTGTAAAACAATAATTTATATAGCTAGATATGATATCAAAACTACTATTTAGTTCAATCTCTTTTTTAATATATGCCAAGCATTTTAGTTCAAAATATTTCATTTTATCTCCAATAAAATTATAATATAATAATTGTACTGTAAGAATATTTATAGTTTATTAAAAATGACTTATTTAAAACCAATCAAAATTTTGGAAAGTTTTCTATGGATTTTGCTAACTTATCTAAGAACTCATCTCTACTAATACATTTTGCACCAAGTGATTGTAAGTGTTCTGTTGGGGTTTGGCAATCAAGTAGGCTAAAACCTTTTTGCTTTAATCTTTGTACTAGGTGGTATAAAGCAACTTTTGATGCATCACTTTTTTTTGCGAACATTGATTCGCCACAAAACATATCACCAATTACTAAGCCATATCCGCCACCTACAAGTTCACCCTCATAATAACTTTCAAAAGAGTGTGCATATCCAATTTCATGTAAATGTGTATAAGCTTGTATTAATTCATCTTGAAGCCATGTACCATCTTGTGTGGGTCTAAATATGTTTTTACATTCTATCATTACTTGTGTAAAGTTCTCATCAAATTTTACTTCAAATTTCTCTTTTTTTATTGTTTTTGCTAAACTTTTAGATACTTTAAATTCATCTAATTCCATTATCAGTCTTGGATTTGGACTCCACCAAAGTATAGGTTCATCTTCATTGTACCAAGGAAAAATTCCATTTGCATATGCACTAATCAATCTTTTAGCAGATAAATCACCACCATATGCCAAAATACCTTCATTGCAAGCTAATCTTGGGTTTGGAAAAGTATAAATATCATCAGTTAAAGGAGATATTCTCACAAAAATCCTTATTGTTTTTTTGTGATTATAACAAGGCTATCTAAATAGATATCTTAATATATTCTCTTGCATTTTATTTGCTTGTGCCATAGCAAACATACCAGCTTGTACTAAGATATTTAATCTACTAAATTCAGCTGCTTCTTTTGCATAATCAACATCTCGAATAACAGACTCACTTGCTTTTAGATTTGTTTTTAAAGTTATCATATATCTAACAGAAGACTCTAGCTGATTTTGAGTAGAACCAAATTCAGATCTAAAAGTATTTAATGTAGTTAGTGAGTTATCAATATCATCAAGCCAATCTCTAGCAACAGTTATATCTAAACTATTTGCTCCTAGATTTTTCAAGGTATCCAATCCTAAACCAATTGTATTTGATTGTACACCTTTAAGCTCTATTGTATTAGCAGCTTTTTCACCTATTTGAAAAACTTTATCACTAGAAATATCTGTATTTGAATGATTGTTTTGTAAAAGATAGTTTCCATTATAGTTTGTTTGAGAAGCAATATTATCTAATTGTCCTAAAAGTTTTGAAATATCTTTTCTTATAGCTTCTCTTCCTGCATCAGTTGTAGTATCTGTTGAAGCTTGCATAAGTTTTGTTTTTACAATATCAATAATATTTGATTGTTCAGCCATTGCTTTATCAGCTATTTGAGTCATTGCTATTGCAGAGTTTGCATTTTCAATACTTTGTTGGACTGAACTTGCTTGTGTTCTTAATTTATCAGCAATTGCAAGTCCAGAGGGATCATCACTTGCACTGTTTATTCTAAGTCCTGTTGATAGTCTTCTTAAAGATTCAGATAAGAGTTTGCTATTATTACTGTAGCTTTCATAAGCAATTAAGCCAGCTACATTTGTATATAATCGCATAGCAAACTCCTTTTTAAGTTAGTTGTATTATAAAGTAGATATATACTCTGCTAAAGCTTCTATTTCTGTTTCATTTAGTGATAGAACTTGACTTTTCATAACACCTTTTAATGCTTTTCCATAAGTATCATTTTTATATCCATTTAATACATCAATAGTCTTTTGTTTATCCCAGCCTTGAATAACTTCAGATTTTCCAAGTGCTTTTACTTCTCCATTTTGTCCATGACATCCAGCACACTTTAAAAATAGTTGTTGTCCTTGATTTGAACTGCTACTTTTCATTATGTCATCAATGCTTTTCTCAATTTTTTTTGTTTTATCTTCTACTTCTTTTTTTACTTGTTTTGTTATTTCATCACTTTTTTTTACAATATCACTTGTTACTTTTGATGCGTCTTCTCCAACCTCTTTTGATGTTTTTTCTATTATTTCACCTATTTGTTTAGAAGCCTCACCAACCTTATTTGAAATATTAGTACTTGCATCTTTAATCTTATTGATTAATTCATCTTTTGAATTACTTACTTCTTCTTGTGTCTTTTCTACATTTGAAGATATTGTTTTCTCTTCTTCTGTTTTTTCTTGACAGCCAGTAAGTAACAAAATCGCCACAAACGAACTAATTAATGCACTTTTCATAAAATAACCTCTTTTTACAATAATATTTTATATTATCCTATAATTTTATTAAAATTAGTTTAAAAACCATTTCTAAAACTTAGTTTAATGTTATAGATATTTAAATGTAAAATCATCTTTTACAAAATCAATCTTAACTTCCCCACCTTTTTTAAGTTTTCCAAATAGTATTTCATCTGTTAACTTATCTTTAATCTTTTCACTAATTACTCTATTTAAAGGTCTTGCACCCATAGTTTTATCATATCCTAGTACTGCAAGCTCTTTTTTAGCTTTTGTACTAATAGTGATTTTAACTTTTTTCTCAACTAATTTTGCCTCTAAATCTTCTATAAATTTACCTGCAATTTTTGCAACGATATCTAAACTTAAAGCTTCAAATGTAATAGTAGAATCAAGTCTGTTTCTAAATTCAGGTGCAAAAAATTTGTTTATGGCTTTATCTTCATTTAGTTTATCATCTTTTGCAAATCCCATAACATTTGCTTCACTAGAACCTAAGTTTGATGTCATAATTAATATTACATTTTGAAAATCTGCTTTATTTCCATTGTTATCTGTTAACTCAGCATTGTCCATAACTTGTAAAAGTACTGACATTAAATCAGGATGAGCTTTTTCAATTTCATCAAGTAAAAGTACACAATGTGGATGTTTTCTAATAGCTTCTGTTAATAAACCACCATTTTCAAATCCAACATACCCAGCAGGTGCACCAATAAGTCTAGAAATTGTATGAGCTTCCATATACTCACTCATATCAAATCTTTCAAAATGAATTCCCAATTGATTTGATAATTCACGGGCAACTTCAGTTTTACCAACACCTGTTGGTCCTGTAAATAAAAAGCTTCCAATAGGTTTTTTATCAAGCCCTAAACCAGCTTTATTTCTTTTTATAGATTTTACAATTGAAGAGACTGCACTATCTTGACCAAATACTCTTTTTTGCATATTTTTCTCTAGTGATTTAAGTAATGACAAATCAGATTTAGTTGCTGATTTTGGAGGAATATGCGCCATTTTTGCAATTGTATTTTCAATATCTTCTTTTGTTATATTTGAAGCTTTTTTTGCTTTTTCTTTTTGAATTTTTTTAAGTGAACCTACCTCATCAATTACATCAATAGCGCTATCAGGTAAAAATCTATCATTTATAAACTTTTTACTTAACTCAACTGCTAATTCTATTGATGGTTTACTATATTTCACCCCATGAAACTCTTCATATTTTGATTTTAATCCCTCTAAGATTATTACAGCATCTTCAATTGAAGGTTCATTTATATCTACTTTTGCAAATCTTCTACTTAGTGCTTTATCTTTTGAAAAATCATTTCTAAACTCGGCAAAAGTTGTAGCTCCAATACATCTTAGTTTTCCATTTGCAAGCATTGGTTTTAATATATTTGATGCATCCATAGCACTTCCACCAACACTTCCAGCTCCAACAATAGTATGAATTTCATCTATAAATAAAACTGCATTATCTATTTGTGAAATCTCTTTTAATAGTGATTTTAATTTCTTTTCAAAATCACCTCTATATTTAGTTCCTGCAAGTAGTGAACCCAAATCAAGTGAATATAACTTTGCTTTATCTAGGCTTGATGGTACATTTTCATTTGCAATTTCAAGGGCAAGTCCCTCTGCAATTGCAGTTTTACCAACACCTGGTTCTCCTACTAATATAGGATTATTTTTCTTTCTTCTACTTAAAACTTGAATTACTCTTGAAATCTCATTTTCTCTTCCAATTACTGGATCAATTTCACCTTTTTTTGCAAGGGCTACTAACTCAACACTATTTTTCTCAAGTACACTTGAAGAAGATTTTTCATCACTTGTTTCTTCTAAATCATCTATTGAACTGTTGTGTGAAATCTCTTCTAATATATCAACTTTTTGAACACCATTTGATTTTAAAAGATATGAAGCATATGAATTTTCATCTTTTATTATAGAAACAAACATATCTTCAACTCCAGCATCTCTTTTGCCACTTGCTTGAGTATGTGCAACCATATACTCTATTGTTTGACTCAAACTTATACTCTCTATTGGTTCATCTTCAATATTCTCAGGCAGTACAGGTGTATTTTCATCTATGTACTTTTTTGTTTTTTCAAATAAATCATCAGTATTTAATCCTAAGTTTGTCAATAAGTTTTCAATAACCTCATCATGTATAGTCATCAAAAAAATATGTTCCAATGTCAAATATTCATGCTTACTAGTTTTTGCATAGCTTACAGCTTGTGCAAATATGCTTCTTAATTCATTGCTAATCATAATATATTCCTATTCTTTTTCCATTAAAGCTTTTAAAGGAAAGCCTTTTTCTCTCGCCATTTTGGTAACTTGTGCAACTTTTGTAGCAGCAATTTCATGGGTATAAACTCCACACAAAGCTTTTCCTTTGTTATGTATGTTTAACATAATTTGTGCTGCTTCTTCTTGACCTTTTCTAAAAACTTTTACTAAAACATCTATTACAAAATCCATTGTAGAGTAATCATCATTTAATAAAAACACTTTATACTTCTTTGGTTCTTCCAATTGTATATCATTATCTAACTCTACTTCAAATTCATTAGCCACTTCAAACCTTTTTTCGATAAAATATTAAATATAAAATATTATACCAAAAAAGAAATTACAATGATAAAAGATAAAAATTACTATTTAAATAAAAGTTTATTTATAAGTGCAACAAATACAGATGTAGGAAAAACTTATGCATGTAAAAAATTTGCAAAGTTTTTAAACAGTTTAGGTCTAAAGGTAGGATACTTCAAACCTTTTGAAACAGGGGTAAAAGATAAACCTCTTGATGGTAGTGCTATGCTTGAGTTAGTAAAAAGCTTAAATAAAGATTTTAATTTTGATATTAATGATGTGGTTCCATATCAGTTTGAACTTCCAGCAGCCCCATATGTAGCAAAAAAAGATGTTGTTCTTGATTTTGATTTTTTAATAAAAAAGAAAAAAGAGCTAGAACAAAAGTGTGATGTACTTATAATTGAGGGTGCAGGTGGACTTATGGTTCCAATTGATAAAGATATTTTTATAATTGATTTAATAAAAAAGTTTCAAGCCCATGCAATACTTATAACTCCTAGTAAACTTGGATGTATCAATGATACTTTATTAAGTATAAATGCTTTAAAACAAAAAAATATAGATTTTGATTTTTACATAAATTTATATGAAGATAAAGATAGTTTCAATGAAGTCTCTTTACCATTTTTAAAAGAGTATTTTCCTAAGTTAAACTATCTAATGGAAGTTTAATTTCAAAACAAGCACCAAGATACTCTTTTTCTTTGTGCTTGAAGTTTTTATTTTTAACTTTAATTGTTCCATTTAGATGTTTTACAACTATTTCTCTTGTCATATAAAGACCTATTCCTGTTCCTTGACTTTGGTGTTTTGTTGTAAAATATGGTTCAAAAATTTTATCCATTATTTTTTCATCTATTCCACCACCATTATCTTGAATAGTTATAAATACAAACTTATCTTTTATGAAAGTTTTTATAATAATCAATCTATTTTTAGAACTATTTTGACTTAAAGCATCTTTAGCATTTGTTAAAATATTTAATATACTTTGCGTTAATTCATTTTGTATTGTATTTAGTTCTACATCTTCAAACTCATAAACTACTTCTATAAAGTTATTTTTAAAAGCTGAATTCATTATATTTATATCTTTTTTTATAAGTTTTGTTAAACAAAATTTTTCTTTATCTTTTGTTGCTTTAAAAAAACTTCTAAAATCTTCAATGGTATGGGATAAATATTGTGTGGTATCAACTATTAATTCTAAATCTTTTTTTAGCTCTTCTTTACTTGCAAGATCATAATCAATCTTTATTGACATTCCACTTGCTGCTGTACTTATTGTACTTAAAGGTTGTCTCCATTGATGGGCTATATTTCCTATCATTTCACCCATTGATGCCATTTTTGATTGATTAAATAACATCTGATCTTTTTTTCTATTTTTTAAAACTTCTTCATCAACCTTATCTTTTAATTTCATATTTAGTTTTTCTAATTCTTCTGTTTTTTCATCTACTTTGCTTTCTAGTGTTGCGTTCATATTTTTTAAAGCACACTTTTGACTTTCTATATTTGTTTTATATTTTTTAAAAATTAGTTCAATTTTTTTTGAAAGAAGCAATGTTAAAAGTGAACCAAATAAAATCACTAAAAAAGCTATTTTAATACTATTATTTAAAAACTTATCTTCTTCATTTTTTTTAGTACCTAAAACACCAATTATACTATTTTCTAAATGTCTTAAATCAATAGTTGTTAAAATAATCCAATTCCAATCTTTTATTAATTTATATGCAATTAGTTTTTCATAATTCTTTGTCCAATAAAAATTGATTTTTTCAAAATCTTTTAAATCAAATGATTTTTTAATTTTTGTTTTTAAATCAGAAATAATAAAATCTTCTAATTTTGCTTTTGTTATATTTTTAAACTCTTTATCATAAATAACTATTGTCTGTTTTGAGCTATTTTTTATAAACTCTACTCTATTAATAACTTCATCTTTTATTTGCTTGTCAATGTCACTTTTATATTTACCATATCCAACAAACCAATTAAAAGGTTCAAACTTTTTTATATATGAAATTTTTTCACAATTTGATAAAGAGTTTGGCTTTTTAAAAAGATATTGAATAAAGCCCTCGTTTGACTTGTAAAAAGTTTTTCTATATTTTTGTAAAAAATCTTGATGCTCTTTATTTTCTATATCTATTATATTTTGATTTTCAAGTTTTTTGTTTATTGGATATAAATAAGGAATAATAGTTTTTTTTGTATCTTCTAAAACAAAATAGTATGTGTCATTTTCAAATCTAATTTGTGCTAAACTTTGTATTAAATCTTTTTTTATATCTTTATTTGAAGCTATTCCTGTATATGAGTTATATTTATTTGAAATAATATCATAAGCTATTTCTACTCTTTTTTTTATTTTTTCATTCATTATTTGTTTTTGAGTAGTTTTTTTATACTTAATATAATCATCCATTGTAGTTAACTTTTGAGAAAGTTTGTTCTTTTCTTCAAGTATAAGTTTTTCTTTCAATCTTGAAATATCTTCATTGAACTTTTTCTCTGTACTTCGTACTTGTGTATAAGTAACTAAAGTTGTTAATAATATAATTAATACAATTGGAGTAAATATTATTAATTTAGATAAGTTTTTTTCTTGGAACATAATAAAAAAAGTGCTTTGTTATAGCCATTGTAAAACCTTTTTATAGTAAAAAGCAACTAAAATAAAAATCGATGAAATAATATAAGTAATTATATCAAGAGAAGTTAAACTTGCCATTAAACCTATAAAAATTGTTGTAACAACATTTGAAAGCATAAAAATCATATCATTATAAGATATAACCCTTCCTAGATATTTCTCTTCGCAATTTTCTTGTAAAAGTGCATATGTATATGACCAAATAACTGTTGTAAAAAATCCAGTAAAAAAAAGTCCTATAAGTGCATAATAAAAATTAAATTGCAATGTAGCCCATAAAGCAATAGCAAATCCTTGAAATATTAAAATATAAAAAAATGTATTTTTATTTGCAAATCGTCCTAAAAAATATGGTCCAATCATTAAAGCAAATGCTCTTATTGCATTTGAGATTCCAATAGCTAAGGGTACTGCAATTACATATTTGTACTCATTTTTTGCAAGTAAGGTTACAAGTGCATCAAAAGATGTTAATCCTACACTTGCATGTAAAAGGATCAAATGAATCAAGATTTTATTGCTTTTTATATATATAAAACCATCTTTTATTATGGTAAAAAACTTATCAGTAATTTTTGAATCTTTAACAACAAAATTTATCTTTGCAAAAACAACTATAGCTAATAAAAAGAATAAAGAATCAATTATTATTGCAGGTTTTGCTCCAATATAATTAACTACAACTCCACTTACAGCCATTCCAAATGCATAACAAAAAGACCAAATAATTGAGTGTATTTCATTTGCTTTTTGTAAAGTAGGACCTTTAACAAGTTTTGCAAGAAGAGACATTTCAGTTGAAAAAAACATAGAAGCACTACTCATTCTAATAAAAATAAAAATAAGTAAAAGCCAAATTTGTTCTTTACTATCAATTAATAAAAAACTCAATGTCATAAAAAACTCAATTATAAGCAAAGATAACATCAAAGGTTTTATCTTAAACCTATCAATTATAGCTCCTGAAAATGGTGCGATTAATACAGCTGGAAGAAAATGCATAGCAGTAACTACTGAAATGGCTAAAGCAGATGAACCAAAGTTCACAAGCATTGTATAAATTGCTACATTTGAAAACCATGCACCAAAATAAGATATAAACTGTACAAGAGATAAATCTCTTATTACTTTGTGTTCTTTAAAAAGTTTACGGTAATTCAATAGATACTAAGACCTCTTGATACATAGCACTATGAGATGTCTCATCGCTTTTATATGGTGTTAAATAGTTTGCTTTTTTATTTCCAGCATAACATAAAACACAATTGGGTTTTACATCTTGTGTTAATTTAACTTCAAAGCTTGCTTCTCCATATTTTGAACGAAGTTTAACTTTACTTCCATCTTTTATATTTGTTTTAGGATTTAAATATAAATAGTTATCAATTTTAAAAGATGAGTTAAGACTTCTTTTTTGTTTAGCTGTTATAAAGTAGTATTCATTTTCTAATTTTTGCTCATACAAATGTTCAATTTCTATATCATCAATAAACTCAAAATTATCAAACACATACTCTTTTGCCTTTGAGTTTTTATAATAGTTTAAAACTTCCTTTTCATCTTTTAAACCATCAAAGTTAAAAACTTCATATAAATATTTTGTTAAATCATATTCACTAATGGTATCTTTTGATGGTTCATTAATTTTATTTGAAACAGCTTTATATTGGTGACCATATGAAAGTCTAATATCTTCTTTTTCTAAAAAAGAACAAGATGGTATTATCAAATCTGCATATTCACATGTATCATTATAAGTTGTTCCCATAAAAACAACAAAACTGTTTTTTAAGCCATTGATAACTCTTTTTGTATTAGGAGCACTTACAACTGGATTTGCACCTTGAATAAATACAAACTCATACTCTGCAAAGTCAATTTCACTCACATCTTCTTTTATTAAATTAGTTGTTGTATCAAACTGACTTTCATAGCCATATGTAGAGTTACTTAAATACCAAACTCCACTATGATGTGAGCTATTATGAAGTCCTAAAAAAGCTGCAAATGAATCAATGCATCTTGTAATATTTGCTCCTTCATAATACTTTTGTACTCCAAGTCCTAAAACCAATGCAACTTTTTTATTTTCTATAATTTCAAAAAATCTATTTATATCATCTAAGCTAACTCCTGTTGCTTCTTCATAAGATATTATTGGTCGACTTTTTGCTAAATCAAAAAAATCTTCACTGGTATCATACTTTTTACAAAATTCATCATCTTCCATATCTTGCATATAAGCAAATCTTGTAAGAAGTAATGCAAGTTCATAATCAGTTTTTGGATTTAAAGATAAGTGTAACTCTGATCTTTTTGCAATATCTGTTTTTATTGGATCTATTGTTATAAATGTTTTATTCTTTACTAATTCATACATATGAGAAGAGGTAACAGAAAAATTTCTTCCCCACACAATAATAACATCAGCTTCAAGTAGCTTTTCAATTGGAGGGTTTACAACTTCACCTCTTGTGGCTTTAATACCTAAACCTCCTCCTCCATCACATAAACTTCCTTGTGTTAAAGTAGAGCCATATTTTGCAAAAAAACTTTTTAAGCTACTTTGCATAACACCTAAGTTTCCACTACCCTTATAAAATAAACTATTGTTTGCATTAACATTTTTAAGTTTTTCTACTAAGATATTTAAAGATTCTTCTAGTGTGATTTTTCTATTATTATAAATAGGTGTTTGTAAATAATCAGCTTTTAAACATGCAATAAAATTAGCGCATAACTTTCCACTTGTTGGAAAATGACCTTTGTTTCCTCTAATTTTGCCATCAACTACAATAGCTTCACATGTGTCATAACAATCAAGTGGACATGCGATTGTTTTATTATTTGAATTCAACTTTTACTAGCCTTGAGAATTTTTTTACATTATTTAAATGAAGTTCAACTTTATATGATGATATATGCTCACTATCTGCAACATCATATATTTTAGAAACTATTATATCACTTTTTTTATCATCAATATATATATCTTTTGATTTTATTTTTTCAATATCATCAATTGGCACAAAAATCTCAAGTTTACCTTTACTTAAATCTTTTGCTTCATAAAGTAGTGTTCCAGGAGTTACATAATCATCTCTTTTTACATTAATATTATAAATGTAATTATTTTTCTCTATTAACTTTTTATTTTTAATACTATCTTTCAAATTTGCAATTTTTATTTTTATATCTGCTTTTGTTGTTTGTAAATTTATTACTTTTAATTTTTGATTATCTTTTTCAAAATCTGATTTTGAAGATACTCTTTTCATTCTTTCATAATTTTTACTCTCTATTTCAATCATGCTATTTACAGCTTCTAATTTATTTTGTGTTTGTTTTAAATCAACTCTATCAACATAAGAGTCAAGTTCAATTATCAAAGAATTATTTGCTTTTTTCCCTTCAATACTTTCATTTGAAAATATCACTTTACCACTAACATTTGACTTTATTTTGTAGCTGTTGATTGGTTCAAGTTTTGCATAAAAAACTGAAGCAAAAACAAAGTTTGCACTAATAAAAAATACTAATAAGTATCTCATTTTTTTCCTTTTTCTATTTGCTTTACAAGTGAATAAATATCTTTTTTCAAAATTTTAAACTCTTCATTATTTTCAATTTTTTGAAGCTTGAAAATCAGTCTATCTAAACTTTCATCTTTTTTAATCATAAAAGCCAAGACTTTTATTAATTCATCTGATGTTTTTGAAGATTTTATTTTTACTAAAAGAGTACTCTCTTTTTGCTTTTTTAATTTTTTAGTTATAACATACTTATATAAATAAACTATTAATAATGCAAAAATAAAACCTAAAAGAAAAAATACTACTCTATCTTTTATTGAAGTTTTGATAACTTCTTTTACAATCACATTATCTTTTTTAGGAGTAATTAATTGTGATTTTTTTTCTTTGGCTTTTTTTACATTAATTTCATAACTATCTGTTTTTTTTCTAACTATTTTCTTTGTTTCACTGTCAAAATATTTTAACTCTAAGCTTTTAAGCTTTATACTATTTTTAGGAATAATAGAAAAACTCTTTTCATAAGTTCCATAGAGTTTATCATCTTTAATTTTAGTATCTATAGTAGCTTTATTTTCAAAGACTTGTGCATCTTTTATATCTAATGTAAAATCATTTATATCATCAATATTTCCATATCCACTAACTTTAATTTTATAAGATACTGCATCACCTTGATTTATTTGTGTTTTATCAAGAGAAGTTTCTATATCAAAACTTCCCATTAGATTAGCACCTTGTGGTAGTGGTTTTGCATCGATTTCTAAGTCATTTGAGTATATCTGTTTTGTTATATAGTTATTATTCATAAAAAAATTACTTGAATTAATATCAAGTAATTGCATCGTAATTTTAAAAGGTTCAATTCTTAATTTTCCACTTTTTTGAGCAAATAGTAAAAACTCTAACTCATTTACAATAAAGCCATCTTCTTTATACTGCTTTGAATTATCTGTTTGCTTATACCAAAAATCTTTAAAATTTGCATTTGATATATTTAAATCTTGTACATTTAAATCTTCTTTATATTTAAATTTTACTTTTAATTTAAACTCTTGTGCTACATAAACTGAACTTTTAGAACTACTAATTTCAAAATCAGCAAATTTGAAATCACTTTTTTCAATCTTTTTTGATTTTACTTCTAAACTTTTTGTTTTATATTTTTTTCCATCAATTTCAAATTCAAAACTTGGTAATACAAACTCTTCATTAGGAAAAAAGCTAAATCTTTTAATAATTTTCTTTTCTACTTTAGAGTTAATTATACTTATTGAGTTTTGAGTAGAGATAGTATTTACTGATTCTTTATTGATATTTTCAATTTTTGGAAAAGTTATATCTTTACCTGTTGCAATAATTGAAAAAGTATAAGCTTCACCCTTTATAAAAAAAGATTTTGCATCAAGCTTTACATTAGCATGTGCAAAACTAAAAAAAAGTATTAAAATTGTAATAAATTTAAATATTCTCATCTTTAAAACTCTACTGTTCCCTCAATGGCAAAATTTGCTCTTGAATCAAGTTCAGCATGGGATAAAACTGCCACTTGAAGTCCAAACTTCTCATATATTTCAGATACTCTTTTTCTTAAAAGTGGATCAACAACCATTGCAACTTTACCAAATCCTCTTGATTCAACTTGCTCTATTGTCTCTTTTGTTTTTGTAACTAGATTATTTATTTCTGAAATAGAAAGCATAAGTTGAGAAACTCCATGTTGCTCTTGAAGCTTTCCTATAAATTGTTGTTCAAGCTCTGGTTTTATAGTTATAATATGAAGTGTTCCATCATTATCTTTAAACCTTTGTGTTATAAGTCTATAAAGTTTACTTCTTACATGCTCAAGTAACACATCAGGTGCTTTTGTAAACTCTGCAATATCTGCAATTGCTTCAACTATTGTTAGCATATCAACAATAGGAATTTTTTCATGTAGTAAGTCTTTACACACTTTTAATAAAGAACCATAAGATGTAACTTTCATAGCTTCTTCTACAACTATTGGGAAATCTTTTTTTAATCCATCAACAATATCAACAATATCTTGTCTTGTAATAATATCTTCAGAATGATTTTTAATTGTTTCTGAAATATGAGTTGAAATTATTGTTGGAGCATCTACAACAGTAAAACCTTTCATAAGTGCTTCTTCTTTTAATTCAGGTGAAATCCATGTTGCATCTAAATTAAATACAGGCTCTTTTACATGTAAACCTTTTAATTTCTCATTACCAATTCCACCCATAGCAAGAAGCTTTTCAGTCTCAACTCGCCCTTTTACTATTGGAATTCTTTTTAAATACAATTGATACTCATTTTGTGCTAAATTTGCATCATCTGAGATTCGAATTTGAGGAATAATAAAACCTAAGTCAGCTGCAATTGTTTTTCTAATTCCTTTAATTTTATCAAGTAACTCTGAATCCCCTTGAACTAATTGTAAAAGTCTAAAACCAAGTTTTAACTCTAAAACTTCCATTTTCATAATAGTTTCAATTGCTTGAGCTTCATCAGGTCCTTTTTGCTTTTTCATCTCTTTTAATTCTTCAACACTTTTTGAAGTTTTAGCAGCACCTTTTTTAGCTTCTTGTGGCTTAAAAAATCTTGTAATAGAATTATCTTGTTCTTCTTGCACCATAAAAATAGTATAACTAGTAGCCATCATCAAAAGTCCCATAATAGACAATATTCCAGTTGGAAATCCTGGAATAAATCCAAAAAGAATCATTCCTATACCAACAAGCATTAATGCTTTGCTATCTTTTACTAATTGTAAAATTGATTGATTTGCAAACCTATCCTCATCCATATTTGAACGAGTAATAATAATAGCCGTTGCAGTTGATAAAATAAGTGCAGGAAGTTGCGCTACTAAACCATCTCCAATAGTTAAAATAGTATATATTTCTCCACTTTGAGAAACAGTCATATCATGCTGAAACAGTCCTATTAAAAGCCCACCAATTAAGTTTACTAAAGTAATAATAATACCAGCAACAGCATCACCTTTAACAAACTTTGAAGAACCATCCATAGCTCCATAAAAGTTCGCATCAGAGATCAACTCTTTTCTTCTTATTTGTGCTTCTTTATCATCAATAAACCCAGCATTTAAATCAGCATCAATTGCCATTTGTTTACCTGGCATTGAATCAAGTGTAAACCTTGCAGTAACCTCAGCAACCCTTGTAGCACCTTTTGTTACAACCATAAAGTTAATTAATACAAGAATAACAAATATGATAATACCAATTACCATATTACCACCAACAACAAAGTCCCCAAAAGCTGATATTATGGAACTTACAGCTTCTGGACCATTGTGACCTTCACTTAAAATAGATCTTGTAGTTGCAATATTTAAAGATAATCTAAAAAGTGCAAGTATTAAAATAATTGTGGGAAATGTAGTAAGATCAGATGGTCTTTGAATATATAAAGAAATCAATAATATAAGTAAAGACAAAGATAAAGATACTACCAAGAAGAAGTCTAAAAGCCCTTTTGATAAAGGAACAATAATAATCATAAGGATAGCAACAAAAAGTGCTACTACAAATAAATCTTTTGACAGTATCTTTCTTATATTCATTTAAACCTAAAACTATCTAATAAAATTAGTTAATGACATTTCATTAGCTTTATTTATCGTCGTATAAAGTGATGTATATGTTAATTCTAAAGCTTTTGCTTCCATTGCAACTTTTGCAAGATTTGCTCCAGCAGTTTCTTGATATAACACATTATAATGTGTTAATTTTGATGAAACTTTTTCTAACGAAACTTCAAAAATTCTATTTCTAACACCTAAATTAGTATGAGCTGCATTTATAGTGTCATAAGCTTTATTTACATTTTCTAAAGTCTCTCTTAATTTATCCATAGCCTCAGCTTCTGTTACAGGTGCACCTGTTGAATCAACTTGTCTTAATGCATTTATTCCTGTATCTAAAATATCAAAGATATTCTCTTTTGCTTCTAAAACTTGCCCTGGAATTGCTACAGGATTAGTTGTTTCATATGTTTTTGGCGTAGTTGATGGTAAAATTTCCGTAACTGGCATAGTTTCAGTAGTAGCACCCATTTCAGTATGCTTAACTATTTCAGGAACACCTGGATCTAAAACCCACTCATTACCAGATTCATCTACAATTCTTTGATTTTCACTAAAATTCAATTTTTCTCCAACTGCTGCTTCATCTACAGTATTCATCATCAAATCAAAGCCAGAAACACCTCTTTCTCTATAAGAGCCCTCTTCCACAGCAACTTTTTTTAAATATCCATTACCCTCATAAGTAATCTTACCAGTTACAGGATCTTCTACAAAAGGAGCTTGACCACCATTTGTTCCACTAAATAAATACTCACCGTTTGCTTGTTCATTTGAAAATAGAAGAATACTTTTTTTCATACCCTCAAGATTGATAGCAATACTTTTCTTTGATTCAGCATCCATAGTACCATCAAGTGCCCTTAAAACTTCAGATTTAATTGTTGACATCAAATCTTTAATATCAGCAACTGAAGAGTCAGCTGAATTATTTTGAGCTTCAATTATTTCGATTTGTTTTTTTATTCCCTCATAAACTGAAACTTTATCCTCAATATAAATCTCTTTTGTAAAAACTAAAGAGTCATCACTTCCATTGTCTATTTTTTTGCCAGTACTTTGTTGATAACTTAAATTTTGATATTTCTCATTTAATATATCTAATCTATAAATAGATTCACTTAAACTATTAATCATTGTAGCACCTCCTTAAGCATACGAACAATATCTTCAAAGGTATATTGTTCTTTAGTGCCTTGAGTAAGAAATTCTCTTATCTTCTCTTTTTTAGCTAAAGCATTGTCAAGTTCTGGATCCATCCCAGCTTTGTATGCACCTACTCTAACAAGTACCTCATTCTCTTTTATAAGAGATAATACCCTTTTTAACTTTAAAAAGTAATTATAGTGATTATCATCAACAACCTTATCCATAACCCTTGAAGCTGATTTTAAAAGATTTATTGGAGGATAAAAACCTTGCTCTGTTAAATCTCTTGTTAAAACAATATGACCATCTAAAATTGACCTACTTTGATCTGCTATTGGATCATTCATATCATCCCCATCAACTAAAACAGTAAAAAATGCTGTTATTGAACCTTTTGCATTACTACCTGCTCTTTCCATAAGCTGTGGTAAAAGTGCAAAAACTGAGGGTGGATAACCTCTACTTACTGGTGGTTCTCCTGTACTTAAACCTATCTCTCTTTGTGCCATTGCAAATCTTGTAACAGAATCCATCATCAAAAGTACATCGTGACCTTTATCTCTAAAAAATTCTGCAATAGCCATTGCTGTAAAAGCACCATATTTACGCATCAATGCAGATTCATCAGAAGTTGCAGCTACTATAATTGTATTTTCTAAATTATCACCTAAATTATAATGGATAAATTCAGGAATTTCACGCCCTCTTTCACCAATTAAAGCAACAACTTTTATTTGAGCTTCACACCCTTTTACAATCATTCCCATAAGTGTTGATTTACCAACACCAGAACCTGCAAAAATACCTACTTTTTGACCTTTCCCTGATGTAAGCATAGAATCAACTGCCTTAACACCTGTTGAAAATCTTTGATTAATTATACCTCTTTCCAATGCAGGCATTGAAACTTTATTTATTGCTGAACTTTCAGGAGTATCTTTAATCTTACCTTTGCCATCAATAGGATCTCCAAGTGCATTTACAACTCTATTTAAAAGACCATATCCAGTCTTAACTGTTAATCCCTCTTTTTGTAAATATACCTTATCATGTATTCTAAATCCCTCAATAAAAGAAAAAGGAACAACTGTAAAATCTTGTCCATCAATTGAGGCTATCATTCCAAGTACTGTATAAAGGTGTTGAACTGATTCAATTTTAACAATATCCCCAACTGCAACCTCAATTCCAGTTGCTACAATTGTTGTTGTACTTATGTGTTTTATTCTTCCAAAAGGAATCGATAAGTTTGCACTATCTATGCTATTTAGTAAACTATCAATATCCATCATTACATCTTATCGCACATTTTTTTATATAGACTATCTTGTGTACCCTCAACTTCTTTACATTTTTTAACATACTCTTCTTTTTTTTGATTATTTCCCAAGGTTTCATAAGCTTTTATGACCTCATAATATGATTTTACTAAATCATTTGGTCTAATTTTTCTATTTGTATCTAATCCCTCTAGTAAATAATCCAAAGCTTTTTGAGTATTATTTTTGTTTTTCTCATATTTTGCTAATTCTTGCTCAACAAAAGGAGAATAAACTCTTGCTTTTATATCTTTTTGTTTATTATACAAATTAGTCAATATCTCATAAGCTTCTTCTTTTTTATCTTGCTCTAATAAATAAAGATAATATTGATAGTAAAAGTCAATGATCATAGGTTTATTTTCATTTGCTTTTATATAATCTTTATTATTTTGTGCATAAGAATAAAACCTTTTCATTGCTATTGGTTCATTCTTTGCATTTAATATCAAAAATCTATATAAAAACTCTTTTGCTAAAACATTTCTATTATCAACCATTTCTACTTTTGCAGAAAATCCCATTGCTTCATCTAATAAGCCTAATTTATATGCCATTTGTTCCAAATAAAGATATATTTGTGCATCTCTACTTCTATTAAATGCATCTTTCATAAGCAAGTATGCTCTTTCATATGGTTCTTGAACCATACATTGAAAAAATCCTTCTTTTGTCTCTTCATCATCTATTAATTTTTGTAAAGTTTCTCTTCTTGATGTCTTTAAAGTAGTATTTAATGAAGCACATTTTCCTTCTGATAAATACTGTTTTATCATCTCTATATTAACCACATCAAAGATTGCACTCATATTGTCATAACCAAATCTTTTGGCAATTGAATTTGAGATTTTACTATAAACTCTTTTTTTTCTTAGTATCGTTTCATACTTTTTATCTCTTTTTTCATTTAATAACTCTTGTAATAATACTTTTTGTTGCATTGATGCAGATTCATTATATTTATTTGAAACAACATTTGGATCAATCTTTCCTTCTCTCATATAAATCTCATCAATATACATTTTTGCTTTATCAACATACATACCAGTTGGATAATTTTTTAAAATATCCTCATATAACTCTCTTGCTTTTATCAAATACTTTGGTGTTCCCTCATACATAAGCATATAAGTATTTGCAAGTTTATATTTAAACTCTTCAACCATTTGCTTATCATCTGTTCGTTTGATTAATTCAGTTAAAATTTTAACTGCAAATTCTGGCATTTCTGCTTTTATTAGCCTATCTACTTTATCTAAAGCTAAATAAGAATCTTTTGCATAGTACTCTATATTTTTATCTAAAACTTTAGAGATTAACTCATAAGCTTCATCATATTTATTATCTGCAATATAAACATCAAAAAGTTCATCTGCTACAATTGTTGCTACTAAAATATCAGTTGTTTTAGTCAACACCTCATATAAAATTCTTGCAGCTTTATTGTATTTGTATTGAAACTTATAGACTTTTGCTAAATGTATTTTTCCATAAGCTTTAGTAACATTATCATTAAAACTATTAATAATAATATTTGCAAAGTATTCTGCTTCACTAGTTTTATTTGAATAAAGTTTTAAATCAACCAAAAGCATATAAGCTTTTGCAAGTTGATCTTCTCTTATTTTTGAACTATTTATAGCAGTCTCAAGCTCTTTTACTGCATCTAGAATAAATCTTTTTGTTTTCTTTTTAAGTGATAACTCAGCATACAATATATAAATATCTGTTTCTAATAGTTTTATTCTATTTTTATTTTTAAAATCATTTATTTGATCATAGGCTTCATCTACTTTGCCTTTTCTTGCAAGCATTCTTACATTTTCAATAATATCAAAACCATCTGCTATTGCTTGTTTTCTTTCTTGAGAAATTTGTTCATTTGCAGAGTTTATAAAGCTATAGTAAAAATCTTTTTTTGCAAAAGAAAATGATACTAATAAAAATAAAATTATTATATTTTTCAAACAACTACCTCTTTTTCTTTTTTAATTCAAATACATATGCAAATATCTCTGCAATTGCTTTATAAAATTCACCTGGTATTTCTTGAGATATTTCAATTTGATCATATATAGATCTAGCTAGTGCTGGGTTTTCAATAATTGGAATATCATTCTCTTTAGCTACATCTTTTATTCTTAATGCAATAAAATCAATACCTTTTGCAATCATTTTAGGAGCAGTGTCTACTTGATTATCATATTTTAAAGCAACAGCATAATGCGTAGGATTTGTAATAACAACATCTGCATCTGGAACATCTGACATCATTCTTTTCATAGACATTTCCATCTGTATTTTTCTAATACGCCCCTTTACTTGAGGATCACCATCCATATTTTTAAATTCATCTTTTATATCTTGCTTACTCATTCTTAATGATTTTAAATAATAAAATCTTGTAAAGAAAAAGTCCATTATAGCAAAAATTATTATAATAAGTAATATACTTGCTAAAAAGATAACAGTTAAATCAATCATTTTGCTTAAAGTTGCATGCAAAGACATATCCATCATTGCAAGATAATCTTCTCCTGTTAACAAAATAATAACAACCATTACTCCCATAATAATAATTAACTTCATTGTTAACTTTAGTGACTCAATTGCTTTTTTTAAACCAAATATATTTCCAAAGCCCTTTATTGGGTCTAGTTTTTGCAAATCAAACTTCAAAGGAGTTACAACAAATCCAAATTGAGTCCAATTTGTAATTAAAGTTAGAAGAAAAACTAAAGCAAATAATGGAGCTAGTGCCGATAACATAGTCATAGTAATAGTATAAGTTAATGTATAATATATATTAGCATCTAACTCTTGTCCTATAAACCCATAGGAATAAAGCATTAATTTTTCTATTTGAGTCCAAAAATGACCTGAAAAAAATACTAAATAAATCGACCCAAAAAATAAAATTGCTGCACCTGTAACTTCCATAGATTTATTGACATTACCCTCTTTCTTGGCGTCTTCAATCTTTTTGGGTGTGGGTTCTTCGGTTTTTTCATCTTCATCAGCCATAAACTAAACCTTATTGAAACTTATTTATAAAGAAATTTGTAAAAGAGTGTGTAAAAATCTCCATTCCAAATATTAAAAATAGAAAAATAACTGCAAACTTCAACTGAAATGTAATAACAAATGGAGAAAATGCAGGCATTGATCTTGTACCATAACCATAATACAAATCAAGTATAAATGCAATAAAAAAAAGAGGCAATGCAAAAGAGAAAGAAAAAGCAAAAAGCCTATTTATTTCATCAATAATAATCTGTATTCCATCATATGAAAATATATCAAAATAACCCAAATGAATTATAGAAAAACTTTTTACTAAAATAACAAATGTCATTTCATACATACCTGTTTCAAAAAAAAGCACTAAAGCAACCATATATAAAAACCTATTTACAACACCTTCTTGTGTCCCTGTTGCAGGGTCAAACATATTTGCCATAGATAAAGCTGTTGAGTACTCAATTAACTCCCCTATTATTCTAACAGCAGAAAATATAATATGTACAAAAAAAGCAGCAACTGCTCCTAATGTTATTTCACTTATTAGTGAAAGTACAAACATATCTTGAGTAACTATGTTTTTTACTTCAATAATTGGAAATAAAAATATTGTAACAAAAAAAGCAAAAGTTACTCTAATTTTTGGACTAACTGCACTATGACCATAAACTGGCATAAAAGCTACAAAAGATAATATTCTTGCAAGAAGTAGTAAAAATTTAATTACTACAGCTTCATTTAGTAAGGATAAAAAGGCTTCCATTACATATAATTTGAGCTTTCTTCAGATTTTTTATTTGAGTTATTCATTGAGTTTAAAATATCAGCAGAAGATGGTGTTTCTCTTCTATTTTGTTGTCCTTGCTGATTTGAAGAGTTACTATCTTGTCCTTGATTATCAGAACTTGTACTATCATCAGATGTAAAATTAAGATTAAATTTAGTATCAGAATCAAAATTCTTTAAAAGTGCATTTCTTAAGCCTGTTTCATTATTAACAAAGGCATCAAGTGTTGCTGCATTTGATATATTTAAACTAATATTAAGACCTGAATCTTTATCACTTTTCATTAAAATAGCAATTGAACCTAATTGCGCTGGTAAAAGATTTATTCTAAAAGCAGTTACAGGTGGTTTGTAGTTTTCATACATATTTCTTGCAACATCAGACATCATTGAAGACATTTGTTGTTGTGCTCCTATGATTCTGCTTTGAATACTCATGGCTAAATTATTTGGAACATTAATATTAACATCAGTTCCTTGATTAGCCGATGAAGAAGATGAAGAGTTTGATTGTGAATTTGCAATATTACTATTTGATATTTCTTGCATAATATTTTTATTTGTTGTTAGTTTTTCTATAAAATTATTTCTTTGTATCTCTTTTTGTTGATTATCTTTTAATTCAATTTTTGTTTCTTGTAAACCCAAGTCAAGCTGTTTTGCACTTGTTTTTATATCATCAACACTTTTACCCTCTTTAGCAGTTTTTACACCCTCGTGTTTTGCTATGATTGATTGATTAGCAATACTATTTTTTTGAGAACTTAAATAAATATTTGTTAAAACATCATTTCTATTACTCAAAGGTACTTTTTGAGGTTCATTTACTTCTAATTTTTTTGAATCAATTATCTCTTTATTTGAAAGTTTTGATTCATCAACTAGTTTTTCCAATAAGCTTTTTGATGAGTTTTTATTTTCTAAAGGAACTTCAGCTTTTTTATTCTCTGTAGAGGTTTTTGGATCAAGTTTTGATAGCTCTTGTGCTACTTTTTCATTTTTAGTATTATTTTCTGTTATAGAAGATGTGTTATTTGATGAGTTTTTATTAACTTCTGTTGAGTTTTCATTTTTATTTTCTTGTGTTTTTAAAACTTGATTTTTGTTATCATTTATATTTTCTTGTATTTTTGAATTCTCTTTTTTTATTTCTAATTTTTGATTATCTATTGATTCTTTTGAGTTATCTATTTTAACTTCTTTACTATTTTGTAAATTATTTTGTTTTTGTTCAATATTTTCATTATCTACTTTAGTATCTTTT
>ERZ1673961.190-NODE-190-length-30579-cov-278.963930_pt1 | contig 30579 bp, 3 predicted proteins | sample MGYA00580189_ERZ1673961 | MGnify/ENA primary metagenome ERZ1673961 (study PRJEB41334, sample SAMN05608105) | rock metagenome | biome: terrestrial subsurface; feature: shale formation; material: shale | place: USA: Pennsylvania ... | reverse complement strand
CTTTTGTATCAGTAATATCATTAGTAATCACTAAAGTTAAGGCATCACTTGATGTTGCATTTGATAAGTTAGTATTTAAATTATTTGCAGTATCAGCTGTTACGGTTGCTGTTACTTTTCCTAAAATAACACCTGCAATACTATTTACATCAATTGAATCTATAGTTAAATCACTAAGAACTATATTTCCCAAACCAGACAGTTGAGACTGTTTATCTTCTAACTTATCAAAAGTTGTAGTTAAAGTTACATTATCACTTATAGTAATATTAGCATTTGCAAAATCACCTGTAAATATTGAATCATTTATAAAATCAATTGTAGTATTTGATTCTATAGAATTATCTAAAAGTGTTGTAAAATCACTATTACTATCTGAACTTATTTCTATAGTTGCAGTTCCTGTCCCTTTTATTAAATTAGTAGTTGTAGCTTGAGTTTCACTTAATGTAATACTTCCAGTTGTGACATTTATAATATCTATATTTCCATTTCCATGAATATTGTGTGATGTTAAGTCCACATCAGTTATTACATCTAATTGAACAGTTGAGTTTGTACCTTTTGTAAAAGTTATATTATCAAAATCATGCTCATTTTCAATTTGTGTAGTTTGAATAATTAAGTTAGCATTATCACCAATTATTATACTCATGGTTTTGTTATCTAAGTCTTTAGCACTTAAAGTTAAAGTTTCATTATCTAATATTACAATTTTGTCAAAATTTAATAAAGTTACATTTGATAAGTCTAAATCACCACTTAAACTTAATGTATTACTTCCAAGTTTACCATCTAAAGTATCTATTCCTGATATATTAGATACTTCAAATATATCATCACCTGCTCCACCTATTATATTTTCAATGTTTTCTAAAGTATCAGTAGAAATTCCATTAGATATTGTTGCAGTATTATTACCACTTGGTATTGTTACAGTTAAATCAGCAGATAAAGTTTCATAATTTGCAATATCATTACCATTTCCACCATTTATTGTACTTCCATAAATATCACTTAAATTTATAGTATCACTATTTCCAGATAATATATAATTTTCAAAGTTTTCAAAACTATCAGAACCATCACCACTAGAAGTTCCGACTCCATCACTTATAATATTTACGCTTATACTACTAGCTGCTCCACTGTAGCTTAAAGTATCCTCTCCAGTTCCACCTATGAAACTATTTGAATAAGAGTTTCCTTCTACTATATTGTTTCCATCGCCCATTTGTAAGTGTTTGATTTGAACTATAGTATCACTGCTTGTTCCATAAGTCGCTATCTCACTTCGTAAATTCACATCGACATCTGCTCCACCAACTTCGGTGTAATCTAGCCAATTTTCATCGACACTTCCACCAATAATAGTATCACTTCCAGTCCCTGCAAAAATAGTATCAGCACCTGCTCCACCATCAAGATAGTTGTCTGCACTAATACCTTTAATAATATCGGTTTGATTTCCACCAACCAAACTATTATTCATATTATTACCAGTAAGAGTATTTGATTGATTTAAAGAACCAATTATCCCCTCGATATTGCTTAAAGTATCTGTATAAGCGCCAGATATATTGTGATCTAAGTTTGTAATGGCTCCATTATCTTCAAGTATAACACTAATCCCTGTGCTACTAGAACTATAATCCACTACATCAATATCAGCTCCACCATCAATAATATCAGCTCCCTCACTTGCAATAATAAAATCATTTCCATCTTCACCGTAAATAGTATCAGTACCAGTACCACCATATATTGTATCAGATGCACTTCCTGCTTTAAGTGTATTTTCTCCACCTATACCATAAATTACATCATTACCTGAACCTGTACTAATTACATTTGTTTCATTATTTCCCCAAACAGTATCAGAACCTCCACCTGTAGTTACATTTTGAATATTTACTAAGCTATCTTCTATACTATTTGTAACACCTGAATTGCTATTAATTGTTGTTCCACCATTATGAGTTTGAGAACTTACACTTAAATTAACTTTTACATTTTCATTATTATGGCTAAATGTATAATCAACAGTATTATTATCACTTCCACCATTTATATAATCATTACCTGTTCCACTATAAATAGTATCATCACCTTCATCACCAAATAGTTGATTATCTCCACCTATACCATAAATCTCATCATTTCCTAAACCACCTTCTAGTGTGTTTGTTATATCTTTTGTTCCTTTAATATAGTCATTTTGTGAAGTTCCTATTATGTTTTCTACTCCAAATAATGCTTGATTATAATCTGTACCATTATTTTGATATGTTACATTATTTTGAGTATTTATATCAACATTTATTCCACTTTGAGTTTCAATCAAACTAAAATCAAGCCAATCTCCTATTGAAGTATTATTTCCTGCATGTATTTCATCATTTCCTAAACTAGCAAAAATATAATCATCTCCATCACCTGCTTTGATGATATTTCGTTCATCATTTCCTCTTATAGTATCATTGAAGTTTGTACCATCAACATTTTCAATATTTATAACAGTTCCTGTTTGTTCAGTACCATTTCCATCTAACCAACTATTAATAAATTGATTAGAATTAATTGTACTTCCTCCATCATAAGTTAAAGTATCACTTCCAAGATTAACTACTACTCTTGTATTTGCACCATCAAATCTTAAAGTATCAGTATCAGCTCCACCATTTATATTATCAATACCTTTTCCTGCATAAATAATATCATCATCAGCTCCACCATTTATATTATTATTTCCAACTTTTCCATAAATAGTATCATTGCCATCATCACCATTAATAATATCATTGCCAGTTCCACCAAAGATTAAATCATTATTACTACCACCGTCTAGTCGATTATTTCCCTCCACTGCAAAGATAGTATCATTTCCATCTCCACCATAAATAGTATCATTTCCTTTCATACCCCAAAGTGTATCTGCTCCATTATTTCCATAAATCGTATCATTATTATTTGAACCAACTAATATATCACTATAGTTTGTTAATCTAAAAATCTCAAAATCAGGATTATCTGCATTTTTATACAAGTAATCTTTTGCTCCTTGTCCATCTGTAATTTCATAAAATTCATAATTTCCTGCAGATAAACTTAAATTTTTAATATCATCAATATTTATAGTTGTAATAGTACTTTGTTGATTAGAAAGATTTAATGTATTAAAACCTGTTGCTAAATTATTATAATCATCTGATGTAATATTGTTAAAAATTGTAATACTTCCTTGATTTGCGCCAAAGTGATTATACATATCAAGTATATCTTGTCCACTTCCTCCTATTAAAGTGTCTTGTCCTCTATTATTAGAGACTCTATCATTCCCATCTCCTAAATCAACAATATTATTTCCGCTATTAGAACGAACCTCATCATTCCCTGCACGCATAATAAAGATATTATCTTCATTACTTCCTGTTACAACTTGATTTCTTGCTCCATCATAATCTAAAACATTTTGAATATTATATATTTTACTATTGTGTGCATTATTAGAGCCTAAGTTAAAATTACTTATTGTTCCACTCATATTCTCTAAGCTCAGCCAGTTATTTCCAGCTTGACCATCAATATGATTAATACCTGTACTTAAGAAAATAGTATCATCACCATCTCCTGCAAGAATAGAGTTATTTTCCCCATCTTTGCCCATAAGAGTATCAGCATAATCACTTCCTTTGATATGTTCAATGCCTCTTAAATAGTCAAACTCTGTTGTATTAGTCCCTGTATTATCTAGCTTATATATTTTAGAATACTCTGCATCATAATCACTTCTATCGCCTGAAAAACTCTTTGTTGATGTATTGTTAAGGTCAATATTAATTCCATACTCATGTTCACTTGTCAATGAACTATAATCAACCCAGTCACCTTCTGAATCATCGTAATTTCCATTAACAAACTCACCACCAATAAGTAAATCCTCATTAAAACTTCCCGTAAAAGTATCTTCTCCTTGGCCACCAATAACAATGTCACCTCTATTACCTGCTTCTTTTGTAACTGCAGTAGAAATAGTATCATTTCCAGTACCTCCAAGTAGAGTATTTTCTCCACCTATACCATAAATAATATCATGACCACCAAGACCTTTAATAATATTATTATCACTATTACCTTTTAAAATATCTTTATAACTTGAACTACCTATAATATTATGAATATTTTTTATATATGTTTCAATATTCCCATATCCATCATCATTTACTATTCCAAAAGTTCCATCTCCATTATCATAAGCTAAATCAATATCAACACCACTTATTGCATCATCAAAACTAATTGTGTTATTACCATGATTTGAACTTCCCTCATAATAAACATTTCCTTGATTCGTTTCTATTTTATAATCGCCACCATCATATTTATCTACGCCACTTCCACTTTGAAGTATATCATCACCTGAACCACCAATTAAGAAATTGTTTCCAGATACACCATAAATTGTATCATTTCCTTGATTTCCATGAAGAGTATTGTTATTACTATCTCCACTTAATATATCTGTATATTTTGAACCAAAAAGATTTTCTATTTGTTCAATAGATGGAGAATAACCTCCAAAACTAATTGAAGAATCGCTCATTGTAGCTTCAAGTCCTGTTGAAATTTCATCGAAACTCAACCAGTCTCCACCACCTTCAATAGATATTCCAGTTCCTTGTGTTCCATCAAAAGTAGTATGATTACCTCCATTAATAACATCATTACCGCTTGTTGCAATTATCCAATCATCACCATCTTGAGCATATAATGTATCAACAGAATCTTTTCCTTTTAAAATATCATTTTGATTAGAAGCAATTACTGTTAAAATATCATATAATTCATCTTCTTTCCCAAAACCATTTGAAGAAGCTTCATTTTTTGATAAATCAACATTAATACTATTTATTGCATTTATATAGTTTATTGTATCACTACCGCTTCCACTATTACTATCTCCACCATAGTAGATATTACTACCACCATTAGCAAAGAAAATATCATCACCTGAACCACCATAAATAGTATCATCATAATTTTCACTTGCTGTTATAGTATCATTTCCACCATTTGAATATATAGTATTATCTCCTCTTGCTAAAGTTAAATCAATAATATCTTTATTATTAGTTGCTTCAAGTACTTCAAAATGAGTCTTTAAAATATCAGTACCCTCTCCAACTATTGTTCCATCTTTACCTTCTGGCTTAAGAGTAACAGTAATACCAGATTCTGAACCTTTATAATAAAGTGTATCTACACCATTACCACCCCATATAGTATCATTTCCACTACCACCTATATAAGTGTTATTTCCATCTGTTGTATTTACTAAATTTCCATCTATATCTCTAGCTCTTCCATCAAGTAAATCATCGCCACTACCACCATCTAAGGTATCATCTGCTATACCACCATAGATAGTATCGTTGTTTGCTCCACCATAAAGCTTATTGTCATTGGCAATACCATAAAGAGTATCATCTCCTTCTCTTCCATCTAAAGTATCATTTCCCTCTCCACCAATAAACACATTGGCATATGAGTTTCCATAAATTGTATCAGAAGCACTTGTACCTATAACTTTTTGAATATTAAGAAGAGTATCTTCAACTACATTATTATCCTCATCATGATATCCATTATCAGTTGCTTTATTTAAACCTAAATCTACAACAACACGATTTCCACCATTATTTATGTCAACACTACTATAATCCATAGTGTTAAAACCTTCTCCACCATCTATATAGTCACTTCCTTTAGAGACGATGAAACTATCATTTCCTTTGTATCCAAGAAGTGAATTAACTACGTTAAAAGAGTCATTTCCTCTTAAAGTATCAGCGTTTTTAGTTCCTTTGGCATTTTCTATATCATTAAGAGTATCAAAGTTTGTGCTTGTTCCTATTTCTTCTGCTTTATCTTGGCTTAAATCAATATTTACAGCTTTTGAATTTGTAATATAACTATAATCTACCCAATCATTACCACTATTTGTATGTGTATCTACACCATCTCTGTTGCTATTATAAGTTACTGTACCACCATATATCTCATCACCACTAAGAAGTCCCATGATAGTATCATCTCCACTACCACCAATAAGAATATTGTCAGTACCACCAAATCCAAAAATAATATCATCACCAGTTGCACCATCAATAATATTTTTAGTATTACTTCCTATAAGTACATCTGCACCACTTCCACCAAGCACATCTTCTACATTATAAATAGTATTTTTCCCATATCCTATAGAAGTTTGAGCATTAAGAGTTAAAGAACTCTCTTCAAAATAACTTATAATTTGAGAATTACTAAGATTAAGAGTCACAGGAACACCACTATTGCTAAAATCTATTAAATCCCTTGAAGTAGTATCTGCTTCTTCTCCAACACCACCAATACTTACATAATTCTCTCCATAAATGATATTATCACCTACTCCACCTCTAAAAGTATCGCTTCCTGTTCCACCAACTAAAATATTGTTTGCACTAATTCCATAAAGTACATCATTCCCAGCATTTCCAAAAAGAGTATTATTGTTAGCATTTCCTTTTATAAAATCATCTTTTGAACTTCCTTGAATATTTTCTATATCTAGTAGAGTCATTTCCCCATAAAAATCATGAACTCTTTGAGCATTAGAATCACTTAAATCTACTTTGATTCCAGTGTAATTTGTCTGTGTATCATCTAAAATTGAAATAGTACTAAAGTCTACTAAATCATTTGATTCACCACCATCAATATAGTCTCCTCCAGTTGAGGCATAAATAGTATCGCTTCCACTTCCAGATAAAATAGTATTGTGTACACTATCTGTATGTATGATATCGTTTTGTCCTGTTCCTTTGATATGTTCTATGGATTTTAAAATATTAGTATCAGTATTAACTTTGGCATTTGACATAAGTCCATCACCATCTAATTCTATTGTGACACCATATCCAGCAATATTATCAAACCATGCCCAGTCACCGCCACCTGTACTTAAATCAGTATGGCTGCCTCCATCTAGATAATTACTTCCCATTCCACCTCTTAAGGTATCATCTCCATCACCTGCTATTAGTTTATTTGAGACATCATCTCCAAAAATTACATCATTAAAACTAGTACCTACAATATTTTGTATTCCATCAAGATATTTAGCATTTCCAAATCCATCATTTAAAACCCTATATGTATTTGTATCTCCTAATGTTTGATTTTTACTTAAATCAACTTCTATTCCTGAATTTCTTCCATCATCACTAAATTGAACACTATTTTCTCCATCACCACCAAATACTTTATCTATTCCACCTTTAAGTACAAAATAATCATTTCCAGCACCACCTTCAAAATAATTAGAAGAAGAGTTACCAACAAAATAGTCATCTCTTTGTGAACCAATAATATTTTCTATACTAATTAATGTATCATTTCCATAATTATCATGAATTCTTTGTTCTGTTTCATCACTTATGTTTATTTTAATACCATCAAAATAAACACTTGTAAAGTCATTTGCAGGTGTTGCAAAATCAAATACATTTGACACTTGACCATTAGTTATATCATCTGCAATAAAATTTATTTCTTTTAAAGTGCTATAATCAACCGTATCACTTCCTATTCCACCATCAATATAGTTATTTCCACTTCCAGATACTATACTATCATCACCTTCTTGACCATATAAAGAGTTATTTCCACCTAAACCATTTATAGTATCATTTTCTAATCCACCATAAATAATATTATTTTGATTACTTCCTAGAATATCATCAGCAAATACTGTACCAATTACATTGTGAATATTAAACAACTGATCACTATTTCCACTACTTTGAGCAAATCCTACACTTTTATTTTCAGATAATGCATTATTTAATTTAACAGTTACACTACTACTATTATTTTCATATGAGACTGTATCATTTCCTTGTTCATCTTTATTTGAACCACCATAAATATAGTTAATATCACCTTTTCCACCATAAATAGTATCATTACCTTTTCCACCATAAACAGTATCATTTCCAGTATTAGTATAAATAGTATCAAGTCCAGCACCAGCATAAATAGTATCGTTATTTACTCCAGCATAAATCAAGTCATTATTTGTTATATTATCAGCTTCACTACCATCTATTTTATCACCGTAAATTATATTATTTCCGCTAGAACCTCTAATAGTATCAGTTCCTAATTCACCTATTAAAGTGTTATTTCCATTATCTCCTACAATAGAATCACTATGTGTAGTTCCTATAATATTTTCTATATTTACAATATTATGAGAATTACTACCATTAATAGTTACAGTAGTATTTGTATTATTATTTAGTGTTAATTCTATACCTTGTGTAAATCCACTAGTATCAATCAAAGAATAATCAACTGTATCACTTCCTCTGCCTGTGATATTTACTCCATCAGTTTCATTACCACCATCTATCACATCTCCTTCGAAATGTGTCGCAGTATCTGCTCTAAATGTATCATTTCCAGTCCCACCAAAAAGTTTATCTGCTCCAGTACCACTATATATAAGATCATTTCCTGCTCCACCATCTATATAGTTCTCACCACCAATACCATATATAGTATCAGATCCATTCATACCAAATATAGTGTTATTCTCACCATTTCCATAAATAGTATCAGATCCGGCACTTCCTTTAATATTTTCGATATTCTTAATTTTATCTACTACTGTTCCATCACCAATATAAACATTTGCATACTCTCCATCATTAATAGCACCTACGCCATAAAAATCCGTTGTATGACTAACATCCAAATCAAGGACAATTTTTGTAGCACTGTTGGTACTATAATCAATAGTATCTCCACCACTTCCTTGTAATCCACCATCAATAATATTTGCTTCATCTACTTTAGTAACAAAATAGTCATCAAAATCACTTCCTGTGATATTTTGAATATTTGTCAAAGTATCTATAACTTTTCCACTTGCAACTGTTTTTTCAACTTCCCCAGCATTTAAGTTTGCTACTATTCCTGCTGTTAAAGCTGCCATAGTATATAAAGCAGTGTTATTTCCTGCATATCCATTTATAGTATTGGCATTTGAGTTTCCTCTAAAAGTATCATCTCCACTTGTACCTATAGCGTTGTCGATATGGTAAACTTTATCTGTTTTGATAGGTGTATCTAAATCACTATCATTTCTTATAATAACTTCTTGTCCCTCAGCAGCTAAATCAGCAAAAATAGAGTAATTTGAATCATCAATCACACTATAATCAACGGTGTCACTTCCACTTTCACTAGAAGAGGTTATATTTCCACTTCCATCAAGTGTTACAGTACCACCATAAATACTATTTGATCCACCAAACATATCTGTATCATTAGCGCCACTTGCATCATAATAAGTTGTAAACACATCATCGCCACTACCACCTACCATAACATCAGCACCAACTCCTGAAAATACTAAGTCATTATTGGCTCCACCATCAAGGTAATTCGCTCCTGCTACACCATAAAGAGTATCATCTCCGCCATGTCCCCAGATTGAGTTATTTGCATCACTTCCTTTGATAGTATCACCCTCAAGGTCACTTCCTCTTACTTGCTCAATTCCATAAAGTAGATTAAAGCCTTGATCTGCACTATAAGCAAAACCATTGTCATCATAACCAGCAATAACATTATCATCATACATAGTTTCATCAGAAGCTTGAATACCTTCTTTTCCACTTAAATCTATAATCATCCCTTTAATAGCCAATCGATAATCGACCATATCAAGAGTTCCATTATCATTGATTTCATTACCACCATAAACCCTGTTGGTCATATTATCAGCAGATTCAAAAACAAATGTATCATTTCCAGCTTCACCATAAAGAGTATCTTCTCCATTTCCACTATTTATAATATCATCGCCAGCTGCTCCATAAATAGTATCATCTCCAAGACCACCTCTTAAATCATCAGCACCTGCTGCTCCATAAATAGTATCATTTCCTATACCACCTACAAGTAAATTAGCATCAGTTGATATTGAATTTCTCTCTTGTGTACCACCATAAATCAGGTTATTCCCTGCAATTGCATATATACTATCATTTCCATCAAGACCTATAAAGGTATTTATCCCATCTGTTCCTGTGATGGTGTCATTGTAATTAGTTCCTATGATATTTTCAATAGAAGTAATAGTGTGATGATTTGTAGTATCACCCACTTGCACTTCTACATTAGTTACCCCTTGCATATCGATAACTACACGCTGTTCTAATCCATCATAAGAAACCGTATCAAAACCATCGCCACCATCAACCAAGTTTGAAGCAGCATTTGCAACAGTGAGCATATTAATAGTATCATCGCCACCTTGTCCATATATTGTATCAGTACCACTTCCTGCATTAATGATATCCGCTCCATCACCTGCTTTTATAGTATTTACACCACTTCCACTTGTGATAGTATCTGTTTGATTTGTTCCTATAACATTGTCAATACCATAAAAATTATCATCTTTTGTTCCACTTGTAAAATCGTTGTTGAGTAGATCAACTTTTGCTGTTTGAGAAGTAAGATTTATGATTGTTTGATTGTTATAATTGCTATAGTCAATAGTATCTTGAGTACTATTATCTGTACCTTCAACAATATTACCATCTGTATCAAATGAGATAACTCCACCATAAATAGTATCACTATTTTCACCCATCATCACGAACTTATCAGCTCCATCTCCACCTACTAAAATATTTGCTTCATCATTTCCTGTAAGTGTATCATCTCCATCTCCACCAATGGCATTTTGAATATTTCGTATAGTATCGTTGTATCCACTTCCTATTACATTTGCTGTTTGACTAGTTAAGTCCACGATTACACTATTTGAGTTTCCTATATACTCATAACTTACAAAATTTCCAATACTTCCTGTTCCACCATCAAGATAGTTGTCTCCACTTCGACCCATTAAAAAGTCGCTTCCTGCTCCACCTATTAAAGTATTGTTAGTATCATTAGCACCCTTAAGGGTATCATTTCCAGCTGTTCCTGTAATATTTTCTATGTTTTTAAGTTTATCATCTAAAATAGTAGTTGCAGTAAAATCAACTATTGCATAGTCATCTACTAATACACTCAAATCTACATTTATACTGTTTGTACTATCAGTTAAAGTACTATAATCAACTGTATCACTGCTGCTATTTGCCCCTACTGTTAAAGCACCCTCAATAGTATTGCCACCTGTGTAAGTATCTGTATCAACTTTGATAATATCATCACCTTTCCCAGATACAATAGTATTAACTACCGTATCATTTAAAGTGATAATATCCCCATAGTCACTTCCTCTTAGGTTTTCAATCCCAAAAAAACTATCTGTAGCTGTTGAATTACCTGTAGCGTATCCTGTAGCACCTGTTGCGATGTTGACATTACCACTATCAATAGCATTTAAATTTGCAGTGATAAAAGTAAAGGCATTTTGATAGCTCACCCAGTCTTGTAAACTTGTATCTTGATGAACAGAGTTTTCATCTAAATATCCACCATAAATAGTATCATTTCCAGCTCCACTAAATACAGTATCGCTTCCATCTCCACCATAAATAATATTATTACCATCTCTTGCTGTGATAATATCATCATCCGCTCCACCATCTATGAAGTCATCTCCAGTACCACCTGTGATAACATCTTTACCTGCTCCACCATAAAGTTCATTAAGACCTGCAACACCACTAATAGTATCATTTCCAGCTCCACCTTTTAAGATATTACTATTACCATCTCCTTTGATATTATCATTTCCAGCTCCACCTATCATATTTTGGATGTTTTTTATTCTATCAGTTGATGCTGTTGCTATTGTTACATCTTTAAAATTTGCCCCATCAAGAGTTACTGTAATATGTTGTGATCCTGTTGCATTACTATAATCCATAGTGTTATTTCCACTATTTCCATCAAATTGATTTGCTACATCAAAGTTGGTTTTAAAAGAATCATTACCCTCTCCACCTTTGATATTTTGGATATTAATCAGTCTATCAATATCTCCTGTTACAATTTCTTGTGCATCAGTTCGTCCTAAATCAACCTTCACCCCAGTTGTATAATACTCATAACTTACAAGATTGTTTGTTGCGCTATTTCCATCAATAGTATTTTCTATATTTCCTGTTGCCATTTTAAAAATATCACTACCGCTTCCACCAATAGCATTTTGGATAGATACTAATGTATCTTGATCACTAGCATCTACATACCCAAGTCCTATTTTAAAATCTACTTCAACATTGCTACTTGTGTAATCATAACTAACTGTATTATTTCCAGTTCCACCATCAAGGTAATCTTTTCCACCTCTTCCCATAAAAGTGTCATCACCTTCACCACCTCTTAAGGTATTGTTTAGTGCGTTTCCAGATATAGTATCATTTCCATCTGTTCCTGTAATATTATTTATAAGTGTATAGCTATCAGTTGCTGTAGTTACATCATTTTGAATTACTAAACCATTTCCAGTTAAATCAACGCTTACAAAATCTTTAGTGGCATCATTTACAGTTAATTCACTATAATCAACTGTATTTCCATCACTATCTAAACCAAATCCATCAAAATGATTATTTTTGCTAAAATGAGATTTAAAGATATCATCAAAATTACTACCAATTATATTTTCAATACTTACTAAAGTATCTTCGCCCATACCACCACCAACATTTTGAGCGATAGTTTCATTTCCTAAATCTACATTAACAGCAGCAACAGCTTCTGAGTAATTAACAGTATCAACTCCCGCTCCACCATCAATTAAATCATTTCCAGCTCCACTAAAAATAGTATCATTATCAAGTCCACCATAAAGTAAATTATTCCCCTCTTTACCCTTTAAAGTATCATCACCAGCTCCACCTTTTAAGGTATTATTATTACTATCACCAACAATAATATCATCACCAGCTCCACCTGTAACATTCTCTATATTTTTAATAGTATCATTTTGTGCATTTTCTATATTTACAGTTGTTATTGTATTATCATTTAAAGTTACATTTATATTTTGACTTGAATCTAAATTTGAATAATCAACAGTATCACTACCATCATTCCCATCAAAACTATTACTTACTGCTATATTTGTTTTAAATATATCATCACCTGTTCCACCAATTGCATTTTCAATACTTATTAAATAGTCATTATCTCCTGTTTTAAAATTTTCTTGTGCTCCTAAATCAATTGTAAGATTTGAGTTATAATATTCATAGCTTACTGTATCAACTCCTTGTTTACCTTCAATCTTATTATCTTCATTTAAACTATTATTCATAATGATATAATCATCATTTTTTGTTCCAATTACATTTTGAATATTTTCTAAAGTATCTTCATCATTTGTTGTTACAACTGCTGTTTTATTCTCTAAATCAACTTTTACACCATTTAAAGAATCAACATATGTATAGCTTACTGTATTATTTCCACCTTCACCATCTATATAGTCATTTCCAGATCCACCACTTAAAGTATCATCTCCTAAACCACCTTTTAAAGTATTATCAAGAGCATTACCCAATAAAGTATCATTACCACTACTTGCAATAATATTTTTAATATTTTTTAAAGAGTCAGTTGCTTTTACTTCTAAATTACCATTTCCATCATTTGTTCTTATATCAACATTTATAAAATCAGAATTAATATTATTTAAATCAAAAGCAATATTATCAAACTGTGCATCTCCTGTATAATCTGAGCCATCAATATTTGCTTTTAAATTTGCATAACTTATCGTATCCCCATTAACTATATTAGTATTTACTCCACCATCAAATATATTTGAAATATCATGATTACTATAAAATATATCATCATAAGCTGTTCCAACAATATTTTGTATATTTACTAATTTATCTTCACCTTGACTTGCACTAATATTTTGATATTGTGTATCTCCTAAATCAACAGTAATACCATCAGAAGACTCTCCATAATGAACTGTATTTTCATTATCTCCACCATCTATTAAATCTCTTCCTTCTCCTCCATAAATAGTATCTGCTCCAATACCTCCATAAAGTTCGTTATTTCCTCCAACTGCTTTTAAAGTATCATCACCAGCTCCACCTTTTAAGGTATTATTATTACTATCACCAACAATAATATCATCACCAGCTCCACCTGTAACATTCTCTATATTTTTAATAGTATCATTTTGTGCATTTTCTATATTTACAGTTGTTATTGTATTATCATTTAAAGTTACATTTATATTTTGACTTGAATCTAAATTTGAATAATCAACAGTATCACTACCATCATTCCCATCAAAACTATTACTTACTGCTATATTTGTTTTAAATATATCATCACCTGTTCCACCAATTGCATTTTCAATTCCATACAAAATATCATAATTGTTACTATCAATATAAGCTCTAGCAAAATCTATATTATGTGACATATCTACTATTACAGATGTTCCATCTACTAAATACTCATAACTAATAGTATCAACTTCTAAATCTATATGAGTATTTCCATCATACTCTCCACCATAAATAGTATTAATACCTTGAAGTGCTTCAAATGTATCAGAACCTTCACCACCAATTAAAGTATTTGCTGTATTATTTCCTTTTATAGTATCATCATTAGAAGTTCCAATAACATTTTGTATATTATATAATTCATCTATATCAGAAGCATTTACTGTTGCTTGATTAGAAGATAAGTCAACAATAACATTATCTGCACTTACTACATACTTATAGCTTACTGTATTATTTAAACTTCCTATACCACCATCAAGATAATCATTACCACTTCCACCACTTAAAGTATCATCTCCTAAACCACCTATTAAAGTGTTTTTACTACTATTTCCAATAATAGTATCATTACCACTTCCACCTGTTATATTTTGAATATTACTTAAAGTATCTGTAGCAAACTCAACATTATCAATTTTTTTGCTAACTATTGAAGTTCCACTATTTTGTAAAGTCACTTCAATAGTTCTATTACTTGCATAAGAACTATAATCAACTAAGTTTGAAGATCCGCCTACACCATTGATACTATTGCTTCCATCATCTCCATCAAGTATAGTTTTATCAGATTGTAAAATTCCTGCTTTGAAAATATCGCTACCATTACTACTTCCAAGAAGTACATCATCTCCTGCACTTCCAATTAAAGTATTTCCATCTCCCATAAAAGCATCTAAAGTGTTATTATAATTATTACCACCAATAAAATCAGATAAGGTAGTTCCTTTTATATTTTCTACTTCTTTAATTTTATCTTTATTGGCTCCAAAAACAACTGTTGAATATCCATTTATATCTGTATTACTCATATTTAAATCAAGAGCAATCATTTTTTGATTATAATATACCCAATCTCCAGTACCATCACCTGTAGTGTTATCTCCACCAATTAAAATATTATTTCCACTAACACTAATTAATGTATCATTTCCTTTCCCTCCATCAAGAGTATCATCACCCATACCCCCATCAAGAGTATCATCACCTTCTGCTCCTATTAGTTCATTAGCGTAGCTATCACCTTTTATAAAGTCATTTCCAAATGTTCCTAATACATTTTTAATATTTTTTACTAAATCATAAGTATTTGATATTTCTGCTGTTCTCTCATTATCACTATAAATACTTACTTTTGTCTCTTCTTCTCCATCAAGAGAAAGCGATATTGAGCCTGTAGTTATTTTAGTATAATCTAAAATATCAGCTCCACTTCCACCATCAATGCTATTTACATAAGAGTAGTCTGTACCTGTATTATCAAAAAAACCACCCATTATAAATCTATCTGCACCAGTATCACCAAAAAGATTATTATCTCCTTTTTGGGCATAAATAGTATCGTTACCATCTCCTGCTCTAATTACATTATCTTCATCACTTCCTATTAATATATCATTATTTTTAGATCCTTGAATATTTTCAAAATTCACAACATCAGAAGAAAAAGAGTTTCGTATAGATGTATTTTTTGCATATGTAACTTGATCTATTACTACATCAGAAGTGCCAATATTTACACTAATTCCATTTACTCCAATTACACTTTCATAAGATATAGTATCACCATTTGATTCATTGCTTGTTCCACCATCTAAATAGTTATTTCCACCAGCTCCATCAATAATATCATCACCGCCAGCTCCAATTAATGTATTGTTTGAATTATTTCCAACTAAGGTATCATTTGCTACATTAGAACCTATAATATTCTCTATATTTTTTATAGTATGATTAGAAATATCACCGCCTACTTTTACAACAGTAGTATCACTTCCGTCTTGTAGTGTTAAAATAATTTTATCATTTACATTACTATAATCAACAGTATCACCTTTTAGTGCAAAAGCATTAGATGAACCTTGTGTTCCAATGCTATCAACTGTATGTTCAGAACCATTTATTAAAACACCTGTGAAATTTGAACCATCAAAAGTATCATCACCAAGTCCACCAATAAACTCATAAGCTCCATTGCTTACCGTAAACTTATCATCTCCAGCACTTCCCTCAAAAACAGAGATATCTTTTACATAGTCACTATCTCCACCTGTTATATCTATCTTATATACTGTTTGAGAGTCACTATTTTCATCATCTCTTGTAGTAGTTTCTCCAAGGTTTACCGTGATACTATTGGCACTGTTTAAGTTGCTGTAGTCAACCTTATCCGTACCACTGCCACCATCAATAAAGTCACTACCACTTACTTTTCCTATAAATACATCATCACCCAATCCACCGTATAAAAAGTTTTCTCCACCTATTCCGTGGATTTTATCATCACCACTTTCACCTTTGATGATATTTGAATCACTATTTCCTTTAAGAGTATCATTATAATTTGAGCCAATTAAGTTATCAAAATTTAAAAGTGTATCTTCACCATCTCCTATTGTATCTTGCTTGTCTGTTCTTGATAAATCAATTATTACTCCTGCACCTGCTTGTTTATAACTAACAGTATTAATTCCTCCAGCCCCATTTAAAATATTATCTTCTTCATTTCCTTGGATTGTATCATCTCCACTACTTCCAATAACATTTTCTAAAGAAAAAAGCTTATCTGTAAAAGTATTGTTATCATAAACACTTGTTGCAGTTCCTCCACTTGTACCTCTTAAAGTAAGATTTACACTATTTGCATCAAAATAAGAGACTGTATCATTTCCCTCTCCACCATCAATTGAGTCATTTCCTTCTCCACCTGCAAGGGTATCATTTCCAACTTCTCCAAAAAGCTTATCATCACCAGCAGCACCAAAAATAAAATCTTGACCAATGCCTCCATAAATAGCATTTTGAGTACTACTTCCTATCAAAGTATCATCACCGCTTCCTGCTTTGATATTTTCAAAATTTAAAATAGTGTCAGTGCCTATAGTTGTTCCTGTTGCTTGGTTTGCAGCATAAGTATCATTTGCTGTTGGTGCATTTAAAATCGTAACTTCTGAACCAATATTAACTACTACTTTATCTCCACTATTTTCAAAACTTATAGTATCATTATCTCCACTATGACCATCAAGAGTATTATCAAACTCATCTCCTTCGATAGTATCATTTCCTTGTGTACCTTTGATATTTTCAATATTTCTTAAGCTATGATGACTTGATTCAACTCCTAAAGTAACACTATTATAAGAACTTCCGCTAAGACGCAATGTTACACCATCTGTAAGATTTCTATAATCTACAGTATCACCATTTATTTGACTTGTAGTTCCACCATCTATAGATGCTCCATTTCCATTGATTCCATTTTCAAAAATAAAAGTATCATCACCTTTTTCCCCAAATAATCTATCACCACCAGCACTTACAAAAATAGAGTCATCACCAGCTCCACCTTTTAAAGTATTTTTATTACTATTACCCTTAAGAGTATCATCACCAGCTCCACCTGTAAGGTTTTCTATACTATGTATCTCATCAGTTTTTACAACACTATTATCACTTGTAAGTTTAACCTCAATACTTCCAGTACTTAAATCCCCATCAACATAGTGTGTCGTAGCAGTAATACCACTATAATCAACCGTATCACCATTAAGTTCATCACTAGTTCCACCATAATAGATATTATTGCCATCATTATGAGCACTGATAAACAAATCATCACCTGCTTCACCATAAAAAGTATCGTTACCTAAACCACCTGTAAAAGTATCATTTCCTTCTTTACCTTTAATAGTATCTTCTTGACTACTTCCTATAAATGTATCATTGTAATTTGTTCCCCAAATTTCTTCTATATTTATTAATTTATCTTTTCCTGCTGAAAATCCATTATCATATACATGGTATTGACTATCTGTATTTAAAGATAAATCAACTTTAATTCCAGCACTATTATGTGTATAATCAGCAACATCAATTGAGCCATCATCTCCACCATCAAGGGTATTTAGTCCTCCTCTTCCCCAAAGAGTATCAGCACCATCTCCACCTTCTAAAGTATTATTACTTGCATTTCCTTTTAATGTATCAGCACCACTTCCACCAGCAAGGTTTTCAATATTAATAATAGTCATTAAATCATTTGGGTCAGCTGTATATTGTTGTTCATCGGTGTTTGATAAATCAATATTAACAGCACTTGAAGTATAAGCAAAACTTACAAAATCACCTTTTTCTGTGTTGTTTCCACCATCAATATAATCTCTTCCACCATATCCTAAAAGTGTATCATCTCCATCTCCACCTTTAAGAGTGTTTCTACCGCTATTCCCTGTAAGGGTATCATCTCCACTCCCTCCTACAATTCCATTTATATTCTTAAATTCATGGCTACCATAAAAAGCATTGATATATTTAGAACCATCATTGATATCAATCTCTAAATCAGTTGTAGCTCCACTATAATCAACTGTATCACTACTTGTAGCACTTCCTTCAAAATAATCAGCCCCTTGTGATGCTATAAACCAATCATCACCAGTACCTCCAATAAAAGTATCATTACTACTATTTGAACCTTTAAAAGTATCCTTATAATCACTTCCTATGATAGTATCAATACTTTCTAATTTATCACGCCCACCTAAACCATCATCAAGTACTTGATAGTTAGTTTCATCTAAATCAACATTTATTCCACCTGTTGAACTATCATAACTAGCAACATCAGTTCCAGTACCTCCAATAAGCCTATCATCACCAGCTCCACCGATTAAAGTATTATTTCCTTGATATCCACTTATAGTATTATTATTACTATCTCCTTGAATAATATCGTCTTTAGATGTTCCAATAACATTTTCAATACCTTGAAGCTTATGGGAATTAATATTATTAAGTGTTGCAGTAACTTCTTCATTTGCATTTAATGTGAGCTCTAGTCCTTTTGTAGATTCTAAATCAGATATTTGGCTAAAGTCAATTGTATCAATACCTAAGCCACCAATTAAAATATCTTGACCATGCTCTTTTGAAGTAATAATAAACAAGTCATTATTATTTCCTCCATCAAAATAGTTTGTACCAACACCACTATAAAAAGTATCATCTCCAAGTAAACCTTTTAAAGTATCATCTCCACTAGCTTTAAAAGTATCATTATAAGATGATCCATGAACCTCATCAATATCTATTAATTTATCTTTTCCTCCATCTCCATCTCTTTGAATTTGATACTCTTGTGACATATCAACATTAATAGAAGTAGAAGACTCATTGTAATAAGCAATATCAACTCCACTACCACTTCCAATAAGTGTATCATCTCCACCTGCACCATATAAAGAGTTTCGACCAGCACTTCCACCATCTAATATATTATTATTTAAATCTCCATATAAAGTATTATCGGAACTATTCCCAATTACTTTTTCTATACTATTTAAAATATTCTTTTCATCATTTGAGTCAAACTGTTCATCACTATTTGTATCTATTGTTGCTAGATTTTCAGCTAAATTTACATAGATTTTACCTGTTCTACTACTTAAATCAAAACTATCTAAACCATCTCCACCATAAATTGTATCATTTCCTCTACTACTAAAAATAGTATCATCACCAGCTCCACCATTAATAATATCAATTCCAGTTCCACCAGTTATAGAATCATTTCCACTCCCACCAAGTAAACTATTATTTCCAGCTGTTCCAAATATAGTATCATCACCAGCTCCACCATCTAAAATATTATTAAAATTATCGCCTGTAAAAGTATCACTATTTCCTGTACCTATAATATGGCTTACATTTTGGATAGTAACACTATTTCCACCATCTAAAGTAATTTCAACTTTATTACTACCATTAAGAGATACATCTAATCCACCAGTTGATTGATTTGAATCACTATCAGTAATTAAACTATAATCAATTGTATTAATACCACTTACACCATTAAAGCTATCATTTCCACTAGAACTCAATGTATCGTTTTGAGATACTATAAACGAATCATTTCCACTACTTCCAATAACAGTATCAGTTCCAGTCCCACTAAAAATAGTATTATTATAACTTGTGTAATCAACTGTTCCTTCTACACTTCTTGATGTATAGATTAAATTATCTCCACTTCCTGCATATAAAGTATCATTACCAGCATCTAATTCAAATTCTCTTTTTTCATTATCTGTTCTATTTATATTTCCTTGTATAAAATCTGAATTTTTTGTTCCAATGATTTTTTCAATATCTATTAGTGTATCTTTACCAGTATATCCATTATCTTGTACTTGATTTTGTGCTAAATTTAAGTTTATATTTAATCCATTTAAAGTATCAACATAGCTATAATCTACTATATCAAATCCAATACCACCATCTAAGGTATTATTTCCACCTCTACCTAATAAAGTATCATCTCCTGCAAGTCCTGTTAAGGTATTACTACTTTCATTTCCAAATAGTTTATCATTACCACTTCCACCCTCAACATTCTCTACATTTGATATTTGAACTCTACCTTTTCCTGTATTTTGAATATCTAAATTAGATAAATCAAGTGTAACTCCTGTACCATCTCCAAAGTTAAAACTCACAAAGTCTGTACCTGTTCCACCATCAATAATATCTAACTCATTAATCCCATCATTTCCATTTGGTAATAAAGTATCATCACCAGCTCCACCAATTAGTACATTAGAACTATTTGTACCTGTTATCTTATCATTACCACTTCCACCAATAGCTCCCTCTATAGAAATAAATGTATCGCTTCCATATCCTATACCTATTGACACAGGATTTCCTGTATCAGAGTGACTAAGATCAATTGTTAAATCTTCTGTTGCACTACTATAACTTGCAACATCAATGCCATCGCCACCATTTAAAATATCATCTCCTGCGCTTCCAATTAATGTATCATTACCCAAAGCACCAAATAAAGAGTTGTTATTATCATTTCCCCAAATTGTATCATTGTGTTTACTTCCAAAAACATTTTGTATATTTTTTAGTGTTTCTTTTACTACTTCAGAACCAGAAGAGAATACTTCTTGAATAATTGTTTTATTTAAATCTACAGTTACATCACTAGAGGCTAAACTATAATCAACTGTATTAATACCACTTCCTCCATCAAGATAGTTTGAACCTAAACCACCACTTAAAGTATCGTTTCCAGCTTTACCAATTAAAGTATTATTTTTACTATTCCCAAATAATGTACTGTCAAAATCACTTGCAATAATATTTTCAATATTGTATACAGTATGTGTTTGTGTTTTAGAATCACCCTCTTTTACTTTAGCTGCATTACCATCTTCTGCTAAAGCTAACTCTATTTTTTCATTTATATTTGAAAAATCTAAATAATCTCCATTTATTTCAGATTCCGTTCCCCCATCTATAAAATCATTTCCAGTGCTTGCAATAATTCTATCATCTCCACTTTCACCATATAAATAATCATCTCCACTTCCTCCATCAATAGTATCATTTCCCATACCACCTTTAAAAGTATTTGAGATGTTATTTGTATCAGTAGATATTATTGTATCAGCATAGTTTGATCCTATAATATTTTCAATTGAGTTTAAACTATCTGTTCTAGATGAGATATTTGCTATTGCATTACCTGAGTTATCTAATTGTACATTTACTCCAAATCCTGATGTTTCATAACTTACAGTGTCACTACCCTCACCACCTTTAAAAGTGTTATCTCCACTATTACCAATAAAAGTATCATCTCCACTTCCACCATCTAAAATATTTGAATAATTGCTTCCTATTAAGATATCTTTTCCATCAGTTCCTATTAAATTCTCAATACTTATTAACTGATCATCTTCTGTTCTTCCTTTGGATACTGTACCCTCTAACAAGTTTCCTATAATTCCCTCGTCTGTACTATTTCTAGTTAAAAAACTATAATCAGCAGTATCATTACCACCAATACCATTTAAAATATTTACATCAGTAGAAGAAGCCCCTAAAGTATCATCAAATACTGTTCCTACTAAATTTTGAATATTTAAAATAGTATCAAGCCCTGCATTTACAGTATCTTGTTCAGTTGTTTCACTAAGCTTTACTACTACTGCACCTGTTGTAATATCTTCAAAACTTAATGTATTATTTCCTGTTCCGCCATCTATTATGTCATTACCTAAAGCATTATAAATCTTATCATTTCCAGCTCCACCATATAATGAATTATCTCCACCTACTGCTTTAATAGTATCATCACCAGCCATACCATAAATAGTATTGTCTAATGAAGAACCAATAATTGTATCTGCAAAATTAAATAAATCTGTACCTTTAATAGCTTCAATATTTATCAAAGTATCAGTACCTTGCCCTGTAACCCAAGACTCTTCAAGGTTTGCAACTATTGCATTATCTTTATAACTACTATAATCAACAAGGTCACTTCCTAATCCACCATCAAAGCTATTATTAGTATTATTTGCTCCAGAAAAAGTATCATTATAATCACTTCCTATGACATTTTGAATATTATAAAGTTTATCTACACCTGAAGCTGAACTACCTCTTCCCCAGTTTTCTCCTTGCAGTATAGCTTCATCACTTAATAAATTAACAACAACACCATTTGTATCAACTATTTGACTGTAGTCTACGCTGTTTGTACCCTCACCACCATCTATATAGTTATCTCCATAACCACTAATAATTGTATCATTTCCTTTTTCTGCAAAAATTGTATCATCACCAGCTTTTCCATCTAAAGTATCATTGCCTAAACCACCATTTATTATGTTTACTTGGCTATTTCCTATTATTGTATCTCTAAAATCACTTCCTATTACATTCTCAACATTTATAATAGTATCATTACCCCAACCAGTACCTTCACCCTTGGATAAATCAACAACAACACCTAAACCACTTACAGATTCTGTTAAACCTTTGTAAGTGATAGTATCATTACCCTCACCTGCATCTAAAGTATCATCTCCTGCACCTAAAGATATTAAGTCATTTCCTGTACCTGAATTTACAATATCATCTCCTGCTCGAGCATAAATAGTATCATCTCCAGAGTTTGAGTTTATTGTATCGTCATTGTTTCCAGTAGTAATAGTATCATTTGTTATACCGCCATTTACCTCATTAATTAAAGTATCAGAACCTTTGATAATATTATCATTTATATTTGAACTAATTACAAAACCTGTTTGTTCACTTTGACCTTCAATTAAATCAATGTTTTCATTATCAATCTCTTGATATTTATACTCATTTGAATCAGATTTATCATTAATATTTTTTAAATTAACTCCAACAGTTAAGTCAAATTCATGTGTTGTTTGAGTTGGTGGTTCTACATCAGGTCTTAAACTAGGATTTATATTATTAATATCAAAAACTGTTTGTGCTTTAATATTTAATGCAAAATTCTTATTTGCATCTGTATTCATAGTCATAATAATATTTATATTTCCATTTCCATCAACAGTAAAACCATCAACTTCAGAACTATTTGGATCATCTCTTTGAATTAACCAGTTATTACCTGATTTTGTAGCATTATGTATTTTAAATCCATTAGGTAAGTCATCACCACTAATCCATATCTTTTCTATTTGAAAACCAGCACCTTGAGTTGGATTTAAAGAGATTGTTCTTGAAGTATACTCATTTGTAAAGTAGTCTGAATTGTCTGCATTTATAACTAATTTATCGTAATTATTTATTCCAATATTACTATAAGACATCTCCTCTGCATAAGTTTGTTTTACTATTTCAGAAGAGTTTGCAGAAATATTACTATTTGGATAAATATTCTCATAATAAGTACCTCCACCACCTTCAATAGTCAATACTCTACTAGCATCAGCTCCAGTTCCTTCAATTGATTCACTTTGTGTTTTTAATACATGTTTCATATCTAATGAAAATTTAAAATCTACAGGAGGAGCCTCATTCTCTTCTTTTTCTGGTGTTCCATCACTTGTAGGAGGCTCAGCAATAACAGGGGGCTCCATCTCTTCAGGAATTTCAGGTGGGATTTCTACATCTAAAGGCTCTTCAAACTCTGTATCAAACTCATTTTCATTCTCTTCAATATCAACTTCACTAACTATTACAGGCGCAGCCGTATTTGTATTTTTTTCTGTAACATCTTCAAGATCTTTTACTTCATCAACTGTACTAGGTACAACATCAACATCTTCATTAGCTAAAACTGCTTCCAATGGCAAATTATTTATTTCATCAATTTCAGATAATATAGTACTTAAGGTCAAATCTTTTCCACCAATAGTAAAGCTTGGAGGGGTGTCATTATAGCCCATTAAAGCCATTGATACAAAAGTATAAACTCCACCATCAGGGAACTCTAAAATAATATCTCCCCCAATAAGCTTGTATTTTGCATCTTCTAAATTAAAACCTTGTGATTGAAAATCAATTTTATCACCAGGTCTTACATAAACTGCAATATTTTCACCAGTTTGAGGTTTTCCTGTAATTTGTACTTTTTTATCTAAATATTTAACGAATTCATGATTTTTTGCCATTGTTTAGCCTTAAGTGTTACTTTATTGTTATTTTTACTTATTATATCTAATTTTAATGTATTAGTTTTAAAAAAAATTTATTTTTTATGTTTTTTATATGTTATACAACATATAAATATTTTATTTTTTTCAACAGTAGTTTAATAATAGAGTTTTTATTGTAGTTTTGATAATTTTAAATAAATATGTTCAAAAACATATTTAAACAGTTTTTGCTAATTTTTTACTTGATTAAATCATAAACCTATATTACTATTTAAAAAGCTATTTTTAGAAACAATTATATATTTCTTTTGTAATGTTGTTTCTACTTTTTCTGAAATTACTTTTAATTTTCCATATGAGATTTTTGCCATATCTTCATCTTGCCACAAAATTAGAATAAAAGTAATAGTTTTTTTGTCATAAGCAATCAAATCAATAACATTTCCATTATTATCCCACCAACTTCCAATATTGCTTGGTTCATATCCTAATGTTTCTCTTTTGTTATTATTAATATACTCTTTTATATATTTTTTATAACTATCTTGAACTGTTTTGCCCATAAAATCATCTTGAATCTTTTTTGTAATTAGATTTAAATTCTCTTTTTGAATAGCAGCTTTATTTGGATAAATATAATAAAACCAAAATTTCAAAGCATTATCTTCAATTAAATATCTTCCAAACTTAGTACTTTTTTCATCACTATTTATAGGTACTTGCTTTATTATAATCATCATATCTAGTAACTTTTGAATATATCTTGTAAGATATGTTGATTTTACATTTAAAAAAGTAGCTATATCTCCTATTTTTGTTTTTCCAAGAGATATTGCATATAATATTGAGCAATATGTACCAATATCTTGAATTTCAGCTTTTAATATATCAATACCCAAATTTGATAAATATGAATTTGATGATAAAAATATTGCATAAATATTTTCTGCTAAATTCATGTTTTTATTATAATATTTTAAATACTTAGGAGAAGTACCTAGTAAAGTATATAAACATAATTGATCAACTTTTGATAGATTTTTGACAATATTGTTTATTGTATTAAATTTTAAACTATTTAAATAAAGCATAGATGATATTTTTTCTAAACTTTGAATATACTCTTCTTTAAATATAATAGAACTAGTAACCATAAAATAAATATTTTTTTTACTTAATTTTTTTTTCCAATACAAAATCAATGCATCTAATGCATTTTTATCAAGTTTTAAAATATTTTGAAAATCTTCAAAAACAATTATCAATTTTTCTTCAATTTCTTGTTTGGATAAAAGTAGTAAAACATCTTCAAAAGTAGTGAATTTTTGGTTACTGTTGTAAATACCAAAGTGATTTATTATTTCATCTGCTATTACTGAAAAAAATAGATTGCTACTCATATCATTTAAAGAGATAAAAATAGAGTTTTTACTTTTTAAAAAATGAGTAACTAAAGCTGTTTTTCCTATATATTTTCGTCCGAATATAAACTGTAATTTTGAACTTGGCACAGCATAATTTTTTTCAAGTTCATTAATTTGAGTATTTCTATTTAACAACATTTAAACTCTTTTTCTTTAAATTTATATATTATAGTTAAAAATTTCTTAGTTTCAAAATATAGTATTATGACTATCTAGTGACTATTTTTGAGTAAAAAAGTCACATTTGTGTTTTTTTTATAAAATTTCTTTCTCCTTAAAAAAAATTATTAATTATAATTATAAAATATGCAAACATACCATATTATAGTTCTTCTAGGATTTATTATTATTTATTTTTATAAAAAAACAGTAAAATTACATTTTTTTAGTTAAATTATATTTTAATATTTTAAGGTTAAGATTACTTAAGACTTATTATTAGGAATGAGAATGAATGCATTAAAACATATTAAAATCTTGTATGTAAATGACAAGAAAGAAAAAGAAGAGTATTTTGTTTCTGAACTGAAATCTTATTGTAACAATTTTATTCAAACAAATTGTTCTGAAAGTGCAATTAAGATTTACAAAGAAGAAAAACCAGAAATTATTATTTATAATGTCTCTTTTGAAAAAACTTCTCCAAAAAGTTTTATAGAAGAGATAAGAAGTGTAAATAAAAAAGCACAAGTAATAATAACAACTGAAAACCTAGATAAAAAAATGCTTTATGAAGCAGTTAGGTTGCATTTAATTAAGTATTTAATTTATCCTTTCAATTTAAATACTTTACTAGACTCTTTAAAAGACTGCATTAGAATTATTGATTCAAATAGTTCAAATATTGTCAAGTTATCAGAAACACTAACATATGACAAATTTAATAAAACTTTATTAAAAAATGAAGAGTTAGTATCTTTATCTTCTAAAGAAGTTAAGTTTTTTGATGTTTTAATAAAAAATAAAGATAGAGCTGTAAGTTATGAAGAATTTAATCAAATCATTTGGGAAGGTGAGATGACTAAAGATGCTTTACGCTCTATTGTAAAAGACTTAAGAAGAAAAATTGATAAGTCAATTATCAAAAATGTTTCAGGAATTGGTTATAGAGTAGAGCTTTAAGCTCTACTTTATTGGCTTTGGAACACCTAAATAAAATCCTTGGGAAAAGTCTATTCCCATATCTGTAACAATTTCATTTATCTCTTGAGAATGCACAAACTCAGCCACAGTTTTAATATTTAATCTCTTAGCAAATGTAACTATAAGTTCTGTAACTATTTTTGCATTTAAATCTTGATTTATATACTTAATCATTGAACCATCAATTTTTACAATATCTACATTTAATTTCATCAAATATTCAAAGTTTGAATATCCTGTTCCAAAATCATCAATTGCAATTTTACACCCATAACTTTTTAAATTTTCTATAAAATCACAAATCTCTTGATAGTTTTCTATTCCCTCTTCTTCAACTATTTCAACAATAAGTCTTTGTGCAGCATTTCTATTCTCTTTAAGTTTTTCTTCCAAAAAATCAATTGTTGGCTTGTGTAAAATATCTTCTAAACTTAGATTTATTGAAAACTCAATATCTTTGTTAGCAAAATAATCAAAAGCTTTTTTGATAACTTTTTGTGTTAATGCATTGTATAGTTTAGATTTTTTTGCAATATTTAAAAATTTAAAAGGAGATATAATTGTGCCATCTTCATCAATCATTCTTACTAAACACTCATATTTTTCGATTTCTTGTGTTTCATTTGAGATGATAGCTTGAATAAAAACTACTATTCTATCTTCATTTAATGCTTTTTTTAATTTTTGCGTCCAGTTTATATTTTCAATTAGATTACTTTTTATCTCTCTATTTTCATCAAAAATTATAATATCTTTATTTTCAATTTTTGCATGATTTTTTGCCATTTCTGCATTTATAAAATAGTTCTTCTCAGCTGAAATTCCAGCTACTAGATTAACTTCTAAAATATTTTCTTCAATTTCAAATTTTATTTGCTTAATACTATTTATAATATTTTCACATTTGATTTTAAACTCTTTTAATGAAAAGATATTTTTATTAACCAAAATAGCAAACTCATCTCCTTGAAGTTTGTAAAGAAAAAGCTTATTGTCTTTTAATAAACTTCGAAGTTTTTGTGCAACACCTAATAGTAGTTTATCCCCTACTTCAAAGCCATAATACTCATTGACTTCTTTAAATCTTAAGATATTAAATACACCTAAAATTAAACCTTTTTTAGCATTTAAATCTTCTAATAACTTTTGTCTATTTGGAAGATTAGTAAGTATATCTGTAGTTTGCAATCTTATTCTTTTTTCTTGATTAATCAAATCGCTAATATCATATCTAATAGCAATAAACTCTGTTATATTACTATTTAGGTCTAAAATTGGAACAATAGTTGATTTTACATAATATGTTTTGCCTTTTTTTGTTTTATTTTTTAAAACGCCTTTCCATACTCTTTTATTTAGTATAGTTGTCCAAAGTTCTTTATATATCTCTTTTTTTGTATCTGGATGTCTTACTAAATTATGTTTTGCACCTATTAACTCATCTTTTGTAAATCCAGAAACCTTACAAAACTTTTTATTTGCGAAAGTAATAATTCCTTCTATATTTGTTTTTGAAACAATAGCACTTGCATCAACAGCTTTTTTATACTCATTTAATAAAGATAAATTTATAAGAGCTTCTTTATTTTTTGCTTTTAATTTTTCTTCATTACTAATTTTTGAATCTATCATTTTATTAGCATTTATTGCTAATTGTTTAAACTCATAAAACTTTATGTTATCAATATCTATTTTTTTATTACTACTATTTGCTTTTTTAAAAAAATCTAAAAAAAGTAAAAAGTTTTCATTCATCTCTTTTGTAATTTTTCTTGTAATATAAAAAATAAAACAAAAAATAACAAAAAACACACATAATGAATAGAATATTCTATAAAAAGTTTCATCTTTTAATTTTTGCTTTTCATTATCTAATTTTTCATACATACTATCTAAATAAATACCTGTACCAATAAACCAACCCCATTTTTCAAACTTTGCTAAATAAGTTAATTTATCTGAATATTGTAAAGTATTTGGGTTTATCCAAGAGTATTTAATAAATGTTTCATTCTTATTTTCTATCTTATTTAAAATTTTTCTAACTAGTTCTTTTTCTCTTGGATTTTCTATATTTGAAAAATTTCTCCCTTCATATTTACTATGTTTATTAACTAAAATATTACCTTTAATATCAAGAATAAAGATATATCCATCCTTACTATATTCTATTTTTTTTACTCTTTCTAAAGCTTCATTTTTAAGTTCATTTTCAATTCTTGAAGCATAATCAGCTACTAAAAAAATCAAATTATAAGGTTCAAATACTTTAAAATATCCTTTTTTTGTATCTTCTATTTTGCTAACTGGATCTAAAAAACGCCAATTGATATAATCTTCATTTTTTGTTTTTGCTAAGCTTATAATGCCATTTAAAATAGCTTTGTTATTTTCATCTTTATACTGTTTAAGAGCATAACTATTCTCATAATCTTTATTAGCTCCATGCATTATGGTTTTGCCTGTAAAATCATAAATTGAATAATAACCATACCCATCATAAAACTTTATGCTTCTTAAACTATCTTTTATAATTTTTAATATCTCTTCTTTAGTTTTTTCATTTTTATATTTTTCGTATAAACTTTTGGCTAAAGAGTAAGCTTCTTGTATTCTTTGCTTTACACTTTTATTTATAAGCTTATCTTTTTTGTCATAATTGAACTTGATTAAAGATATAGCCTTTTGAACTTCAAATTTTAAATTTTGTTCATTTGTACTAATAAACTCATTTTCTAATTTTTTTAAATTCTGTTTATATTGAGCATACTCATAAGTTGTATGGAAAACTTCTATTGTAACAATTGAAATTAATGACACTAAAAAAACAACAAAAAATATTATTTTAGACAATTTATTAGACATGTGTTTCCTTAAATTAAATTAATTACATTTTAACAAAATAATTATTATATTTTAAGACATATGTAAAATTAGAAAAATGATATAAATTCAAATACGATATTAATAACTAGCTATTTTTTTAATATTCTATTTAATATTTTTATTGTAAAAGAT
>ERZ1673961.189-NODE-189-length-30709-cov-6.090461_pt1 | contig 30709 bp, 26 predicted proteins | sample MGYA00580189_ERZ1673961 | MGnify/ENA primary metagenome ERZ1673961 (study PRJEB41334, sample SAMN05608105) | rock metagenome | biome: terrestrial subsurface; feature: shale formation; material: shale | place: USA: Pennsylvania ... | reverse complement strand
GCGCCCCTGTAACTTGAATAGCCGGATCTTCACCGTAGATATTTGGAAGTGCATACAAGGCAGAGATGGCAATGGCGAACACCACCATCAGGTACTTCCATAATGGATAACGGTTTAACACAGCGAGGATCCTCTAGCTGTTTTATAGAGATTTCAGTGTACCTTTTGGCAGCACTGCAGTGACGAAGTCTTTTTTGATCACAACTTCATTGTTTGTGTTCAGTTCGATTGAGATGTAGTCGTTGTCTTCTGCAATCTTCGTGATTTTGCCAACCAGACCACCGCTTGTCAGAACTTCATCACCTTTGCCCATGGAGGACATCAGGTTTTTATGCTCTTTCACACGCTTTGATTGTGGGCGGTAGATCATGAAGTAGAAGATCACCGCGAACATGCCCAGCATGATCAGCATTTCAAAACCACCACCTTGTGGGGCACCTTCACCTGCTGCATGTGCTACAGAAATTAGACTCATTGAGAAACGTCCTCTAAGTTATTGTTGTGTAATTTTCGATTCTATTGGGCTACGCCAGGTTAAATTCAAGCAGCTCAGTGCACAAATCCAACCTGGCGCACGAAATCACGCCTTTTCTTTTTGCAGCGGCGGCACTTCGCGGTCACGACGTGCGTAGAACTCCGTTACAAATTGATCAAAGCGGTCTTCATCAATCGCGCGACGAATGCTCTCCATCAGGCGCTGGTAGTAGCGCAGGTTATGGATCGTATTCAAACGTGCACCCAGGATTTCGTTACAGCGATCCAAGTGGTGCAGATACGATTTAGAATAATTTTTGCAAGTGTAACAGTCACAATGCGGATCCAGAGGTGATGTATCCGTTTTATGTGTTGCATTACGGATCTTGATCACACCGCCAGTCACAAACAGGTGGCCGTTACGTGCGTTACGCGTTGGCATCACGCAGTCAAACATGTCGATACCGCGGCGAACACCTTCCACCAAGTCTTCCGGTTTGCCCACGCCCATCAGGTAACGCGGTTTATCTTCCGGCAGTTGTGGACAGGTATGTTCCAGAACGCGGTGCATATCTTCTTTCGGCTCACCCACCGCCAAACCACCGACTGCGTAACCGTCAAAACCGATTTCAGTCAGGCCTTTGACCGACACGTCACGCAAGTCTTCATACACGCCGCCCTGAACGATACCAAACAGGTTGTTCGGGTTTTCCAGCTTGTCGAAGTGGTCGCGTGAACGACGTGCCCAGCGCAGCGACATTTCCATCGATTTCTTCGCTTCATCGTGCGTCGCCGGGTAAGGTGTACACTCGTCGAAGATCATGACGATGTCAGAGCCGAGGTCTTTCTGGATTTCCATCGACTTTTCCGCGTCCATGAAAATTTTGTCGCCGTTCACCGGGTTGCGGAAATGCACCCCTTCTTCGGTGATTTTACGAATATCACCCAGGCTGAACACCTGGAAACCGCCTGAGTCGGTCAGGATCGGACCTTGCCAGTTCATAAAATCATGCAGGTCACCGTGCATTTTCATCACTTCCTGACCCGGGCGAAGCCACAGGTGGAAAGTGTTACCCAGCAGGATTTGCGCGCCCGTCGCTGCCACTTCTTCCGGCGTCATGCCTTTAACCGTACCGTAAGTGCCCACTGGCATAAATGCCGGCGTTTGTACTGTGCCACGCTCAAAGGTCAGTTGACCACGGCGAGCGGTGCCGTCTTTCTTTTTCAGTTCGAACTTAAGTTTCACTAAAGCCTCCAAATGTCAGAGAAACAGTCTGACGGATTATGTATCTGTGCCGCGTCAGGCAGGCATCGATACCACATCGCCCGGATAAGTGTCCTGACGATTCATAATAGATTGTGTTTATGACGTCACGCCTGCCGAATTAAGCTTCGACGGTTCGTTTACGGATAAACATCGCATCACCATAGCTAAAGAAGCGATACTGCTGCGTTACCGCATGATCGTATGCAGCCATGGTGTGCTCATAGCCAGCAAAGGCGCTCACCAACATGATGAGTGTCGATTCCGGCAAATGGAAGTTGGTGATCAAGCAATCCACCAACTGGTATTCATAACCAGGGAAGATGAAGATCTCGGTGTCACCAAAAAACGGAACCAGCTCAGTGCCCTTTTTCAGCGCATCTTGCGCTGCGCTTTCCAGCGAACGGACCGACGTGGTTCCTACCGCAATAATGCGTCCGCCACGGGCTTTGGTCGCGGCAATCGCGTCCACCACCTCTTGCGGCACTTCAACGTATTCCGCATGCATGTGGTGATCGTTGATATTGTCCACGCGCACCGGCTGGAATGTGCCCGCACCCACATGAAGAGTCACGTAAGCAAATTCGACACCTTTCGCCTTGATTTGCTCAAGCAGCGCTTGGTCAAAGTGAAGGCCGGCTGTCGGCGCAGCCACTGCGCCCGGCTTCTGGTTGTAGACGGTCTGATAACGCTCTTTGTCCGCATCGTCGTCAGGACGATCGATGTACGGCGGCAGCGGCATGTGACCAATCTGGTTCAGAATGTCCAGCACCACAGTTTCAGCGGTAAAACGAATCTCAAACAGCGCATCGTGACGCGCTTCCATAATGGCATGGAATTCATCGTTTTCGCCCAGAAACAGTTCGGTGCCTGGCTTGGGCGGCTTAGAGCAGCGCACGTGAGCCAGAATCGAATGTTCATCCAGCATACGTTCCACCAGAACTTCCAGCTTACCGCCAGAGGCTTTACGGCCAAACATACGTGCCGGAATGACTCGAGTATTGTTAAACACCAGTAAATCACCCGGCTCAACACAGTTAAGGACATCCTTAAAGGTGCCATCAACCAGCTCACCGGTGTTGCCGTCTAGCTGCAGCAGACGGCTGGCGGTTCGTTCCGCCATCGGATAGCGAGCAATCAGCTCGTCCGGGAGTTCAAAATGAAAATCTGAAACTTGCATGACTCTTTCTTGATTCTCTTGGCTTTCGCCTTTCTCGGGATAGGTGCGACGGTTTATTTCGCGGCGCGGTAGTATATACCCAAGTCATCTCAAGATACAGGATTGTGCACAAGTCAGGCGGGCCTTGAAAAGCAAAGGATTGTAATCAAAAGTGACATACCAATCGCTCCGCTCAGCCAGTGGAGCCATAAAAACCGACTTAACTCTCAGATATTTATCCACAAAAAAACTATAGTTATAAGCAACGAAGCCGCCGTCATCGCCGAGCCCAGAAGCTCAGCCTAAAGAGGCGTATGACTTGCGGTCAGATGGGTATTTTACAGTCTCAGAAGAAACAGGAGTTGGTTATGATCAAGGTCGAAGACATGATGACTCGCAACCCTCACACCTTGTTGCGTTCCCATACCTTAGCCGATGCCCGTCATATGATGGAGGCACTGGATATTCGCCATATTCCGGTGGTCGATGCCAACCGTAAACTGCTTGGCATCGTCACTCAGCGCGACATTCTCGCGGCGCAGGAATCCAGCCTGCAAAGATTACCAGCCGAACAATCTTACACCGCCGATACCCCACTCTACGAAATGATGCACACGGAAGTGATGACGGTCGCGCCGCAGGCCGGATTAAAAGAGAGTGCCCTTTATATGCAAAAACATAAAGTGGGCTGTTTGCCGGTGGTGGCAAAAGGTGAGCTGGTTGGCATCATTACCGACAGCGATTTCGTCTCCATTGCCATCAACTTGCTTGAATTGGCCGAAGAAAGTGAACCGGATGAAATTGAGCAAGACAGTGATTTGGACACCACTGAGTTGTGATGAAAAGCCCCAAAAAAAAAGAGCGACCGAAGCCGCTCAAAGAGTGTTGCACAGATTATCGTTTTTAACTCACTGAGGTAAGGGAACTCAGTTAAAACTGGTCTTCTTCTGTAGAACCAGTCAGGGCAGTGACCGATGACTGACCACCTTGGATGGTGTTGGTCATCTTATCAAAGTAGCCGGTGCCCACTTCTTGTTGGTGGGCCACGAAGGTGTATCCTTTTTCTGCTGCCTGGAATTCACGACGCTGAACCATTTCCACGTAGTGACGCATGCCTTCACCCTGCGCGTAAGCGTGCGCCAGTTCGAACATGTTGAACCACATGTTGTGAATACCGGCCAGAGTAATGAACTGGTATTTGTAGCCCATGTCCGCCAGTTCCTGCTGGAACTTGGCAATGGTTTTCGCATCCAGGTTTTTCTCCCAGTTGAACGATGGCGAGCAGTTGTAAGCCAGCAGTTGATCCGGATACTGAGCGTGAATCGCTTCCGCGAACTTACGCGCCTCTTCCAGATCCGGTTTTGCCGTTTCACACCACACCAAATCAGCGTATGGCGAGTAAGCCAGACCACGGGCAATCGCCTGATCAATCCCGGCACGCACACGATAGAACCCTTCCGCCGTACGCTCACCAACGATGAAATCAGCATCGTATGGATCGCAATCTGAAGTCAGCAGGTCAGCCGCGTTGGCATCGGTACGCGCAATCACCAGAGTAGTGGTACCCGCCACGTCAGCCGCCAGTCGCGCCGCAACCAGTTTTTGCACCGCTTCTTGAGTTGGAACCAATACTTTACCGCCCATGTGACCACATTTTTTGACTGACGCCAGTTGGTCTTCGAAGTGCACGCCCGCAGCGCCCGCTTCAATCATCGACTTCATCAGCTCGTAAGCATTCAGAACGCCACCAAAGCCCGCTTCCGCATCCGCCACGATAGGCAGGTAGTAATCAATACCGCCCTCATCTTCTGGTGATTTACCGCCAGACCACTGAATCTGGTCGGCACGACGGAACGCATTGTTGATACGCTTCACCACGCTCGGTACAGAGTCAACCGGGTAAAGCGATTGGTCCGGGTACATGGTGCCCGCGGTGTTGTTGTCCGCCGCCACCTGCCAGCCCGACAGATAAATCGCTTCGATACCGGCTTTCGCCTGCTGTACCGCCTGACCACCCGTCAGTGCGCCCAGACAGTTCACATAGCCTTTCTTGGCATTGCCATTGACCAGTGACCACAGTTTGTCAGCACCACGCTGGGCGATTGTATTGGCTGGTGTGACTGAACCTCGCAGGTTCACCACTTCTTCGGCGGTATAGGTACGTTTTACGTTTTTCCAGCGTGGGTTAGTTGCCCAGTCTTTTTCCAGAGCTTCAATTTGTTGGCGGCGAGTCAGTGTCATAATCTATCCCTTCTTGTAATACGCAGCGCTCGGCATGCGCATGGTCGTCCTTTTCGCTATCAGTACAACAGGCTCTGATATTGAATCGTTAGTTTCACGTTACTGTTGTTATAAGTGGTATTACGCTAAGTAGTCGTAACCCGGTATGGTTAAGAAATTGGTCAGTTCATCACTGGTGGTCAGTGTTTCCATCAGTTGCGCGGCTTCTTCAAAGCGGCCTGCATTGAAACGTGGCTCACCGATTTCCGCTTTTACCACCTCGATTTCCTCCGCCAGATAATCGCGGAACAACTGTTTGGTCACCTGTTGGCCGTTATCGAGCGATTTACCGTGCTGAATCCATTGCCAGATAGAGGCGCGGGAAATTTCAGCCGTCGCAGCATCTTCCATCAGCCCGTAAATCGGCACACAACCATTGCCAGAGATCCAAGCCTCGATGTATTGCAGCGCAACGCGAATGTTGTGGCGCATACCCGCTTCGGTGCGCGGACCGTCACACGGTTCCAGCAATTCCTCAGCGTGAATCGGTGCATCCGACATGCGGCTGACATCTAACTGATTGCTGCGCTCACCCAGTACTTGGTTGAACACTTCCATTGCGGTATTTGCCAAGCCCGGGTGTGCAACCCAAGTGCCATCGTGGCCGTTGGTCGCTTCCAGCATTTTGTCGTTGCGAATCTTCTCCAGCACCTTGGCATTTTCTGCCTGGTCTTTCGCCGGAATGAAGGCCGCCATACCACCCATCGCAAATGCGCCGCGTTTATGGCAGGTGTAAATCAGCAAACGTGAGTAGGCGTTGAGGAACGGTTTGTCCATCGTCACCACCTGGCGATCCGGCAGCACACGGTCGCTGTGTTTTTTCAACGTTTTGATGTAGCTAAAGATGTAGTCCCAGCGGCCGCAGTTCAGCCCCACGATATGCTCTTTGAGTGAAAACAAAATCTCATCCATCTGGAACACCGCAGGCAGAGTTTCAATCAGCACCGTGGCTTTGATGGTGCCCGTTTCCAGCCCAAAGTAATCTTCGGTGAAATGGAACACTTCACTCCACCATTTCGCTTCCTGATACGCCTGCAGTTTTGGCAGATAAAAGTACGGGCCACTGCCTTTTTTCAGCAACGCTTTGTAGTTGTTGAAGAAATAGAGCGCGAAGTCGAACAGAGCACCGGGAATTATCTGGCCGCCAAAAGTGACGTGTTTTTCTTTGAGGTGCAGGCCACGCACGCGGCAGATCAGCACCGCAGGGTCGTCCGTCAGTTCGTAACGCTTACCGTTGTCCGGGTTGGTGTAACTGATGGTACCGTTGACCGCATCACGCAGGTTGATTTGGCCATCCAATACTTTGTCCCACGCTGGCGCCATTGAGTCTTCAAAATCAGCCATGAACACTTTTACGTTCGCATTCAGCGCGTTAATCACCATTTTGCGATCCGTTGGACCAGTGATTTCTACGCGGCGATCCTGCAAATCTTGCGGAATCCCCAGGATTTTCCAGCTTCCTTCGCGAATATCTTGCGTCTCTTTGAGGAAATCTGGCAGTTGGCCTTGGTCGATCTGACTTTGTTTTTGTTCTCGCGCTGCAAGCAGCGTGTCGACACGTGAGGCAAACTGAGCACACAACTCAGATAAAAAGGTTTGGGCTTCCACAGGGAAAATCGCTTGATGTGCCGAAGACAGAGCTCCGGTCACCTCAAGCATGCCTTCGCTAGTAGTGGATTGGCGGTGTGCTAAATCTTTGTCTGGCGTTTGAGCAAGCATAACGTCCTTCCTTAGAATCGTTCTCAAGACCTCATTTGTAATTTTCAGACTACAAATTTCATCTTGCGTTTATTGGGCTAATTTGTTCCCCGGTGTCTATACACTCCCTCAGAACCGGGTCATTTTCAAGACTTCCTAACCTAGACATAAGTCTTACAAAACTTAATTAAACCTTACCTGATAAGGCGTTAAGCGAAAAGACCAAAAGTTAATCAAAGGTGAAATTTGAAGTTTTATTCCGTTTCAAACTCATGCTTGAAATGCCAGGCAAAAATGTAATTTATTACGTAATAAAATTACATTAATTCTAAAGTGCAAAATCGATTTAAAACAGCACGGCATCGCATCACGACGTGGATCAAAGGTTGGGTTTTAAAGGCGGGAAGTGAAATCGCAGCGGATTTTTGAAACAACATCCGGTGTGAAATCTGTAAAATTTACTTTGTGAATTTTTACGATTTTATGAAAGGTTCAAAAATAAGTTTCTGTAAAATTTTACAATTAAAAAGTAACCAACAGAGGAATAAACCAGAAAACACGCCAGACTCAGCGTGTTTTCACTAGGATTTTTTTATCTTGCTGGTACGACTATTCGCTATAGCAGTTCAGAAACTACATCTGCCAAGCGTTCAAAAGTGTGACTGCGCGACGAACTCGGTCGCCATACCAAGCCAATTTCACGATACGCCTGTTGTCCTGGTGGGTCGATCACCACCAAATTCTGGTTGTCCAACAAACCATGTTCAATCGCCATCTGCGGAATAAACGTTGTGCCGAGGCCATTGGCCACCATCTGTACCAGCGTATGTAAACTGGTGGCGGTAAAAGGGTTAATCTTCTCTTTGTCGGTCAGTTTACATGCCGAGACCGCATGCTCTGTCAGGCAATGTTCGTTTTCCAACAGGAACACCGACTCGTCCGGCAAGTCATCGTATTTGATGGGTACGCGAATACCATCCGCCTGATGACGACTGATCACCATGCGAAACGGATCCTGGCCAACCACACGGCTTTCCATATTGCCAATCTCCATCGGCAACGCGAGGATCAGCACATCCAGTTCACCATTACGCAACGCCGTCAGCAGATTAGCCGTGGTGTCTTCACGTAACAGAAGATGTAGGTTGGGATAGCGCACATTCACTTCCTGAACCAGATCGCACAGCAGAAATGGCGCGATGGTCGGAATACAGCCCAATTTCAGCTGCCCTTCCATCTCTCCGCCCTGACACTGTTTCCCCAGTTCAATCAGATCCTGACCACGCGCCAACAACTCGCGGCTGCGTTTTACAACCTGTTCGCCCGCATGAGTGAACACCAGCGGACTTTTCTTATCTTTCTTTTCAAATAGCGGGCAACCAATCAGCGCTTCAAGGTTCTGAATGCCTTTACTCAAAGTCGACTGGCTGACAAAACACCGCTCCGCCGCATCACTGAAATGACGAGTCTCATGCAGTGTCACCAGGTAATGCAGTTGCTTCAAACTAGGCCATTTAATCATCGTGTTTTAGTCTTTGTTCTGTATCCATTTTTTTCATCGAGCAAAAGATAAGCTCATCGCTTTTTTCGATTAACTCAATCTATTTAATTCGCTTTTTTCTATACTACATTCTGTACTATAGTTTGTCTCGTACATACACGGACTGGGTCCGCTATTGTCTGCGGTTCCGGAACTAACCATTAATCTTAGGAGCAAAAAAATGGTACTAGTAGGTCGTCAAGCCCCTGATTTTACTGCTGCAGCAGTGCTAGGTAACGGTGAAATCGTTGATAACTTCAACTTCGCTGAATTCACTAAAGGTAAGAAAGCGGTTGTTTTCTTCTACCCACTAGACTTCACTTTCGTTTGCCCATCTGAACTGATCGCATTCGACAAACGTTTCGAAGACTTCAAAGCGAAAGGCGTAGAAGTAATCGGCGTATCTATCGACTCTCAGTTCTCTCACAACGCATGGCGTAACACTGCGATTGAAAACGGCGGTATCGGTGAAGTTCAATACCCACTGGTTGCTGACGTTAAACACGAAATCTGTAAAGCATACGACGTAGAGCACCCAGAAGCGGGCGTTGCTTTCCGTGGTTCTTTCCTGATCGACGAAGACGGCATGGTACGTCACCAAGTAGTTAACGACCTACCACTAGGCCGTAACATCGACGAAATGCTGCGCATGGTTGACGCTCTGAACTTCCACCAAACTCACGGTGAAGTATGTCCTGCACAGTGGGAAGAAGGTAAAGCTGGTATGAAAGATTCTCCAGCGGGCGTAGCTGCTTACCTGTCTGAGCACACTGCTGACCTAGGCAAAAAATAATTGAAACACTTAAACACCCGCGCTCAACTCGGGTTTGTGGTTGGAATCTTATAAGCGAATAACGCAACGCCAATCAGTTTAAGTAAAGTCATTTCAAGCCCCGGACATTGTCCGGGGCTTTTTTACATCCTTTACCCTGCAATATAGGGAAACATGCACCCACAAAGTTTACCCCTATTTCTCCCCCCGGCAGACAGACGAGACAACTCAGGCTTGCTACACTTCGTCCACTGTTTCTCATGAGTAATCTGACAATGTCTTATCAACTTGAAGTGTGTATCGACAATATTGAATCTCTGCACAATGCGATGGCAGGCGGCGCGACGCGTATTGAACTGTGCTCCTCATTGGCCTTGGGTGGCTTAACTCCCAGCTATGGTTTTATGCAGCAGGCGGCAAAGGTCGCGAACATTCCGGTGTATGCCATGATTCGGCCACGTCAGGGCGATTTCTTCTACAGCGATGAAGACATCGCCATCATGGTTCTGGATATTCACGCCGCACACCAGGCCGGGCTGCAAGGCGTAGTGCTGGGGTTACTCAATCAAGATGGAAGCATTGATGCTGAGCGCAGCCAAGACTTGGTCTCACTAGCACAGTCGCTGGGCTTGGGCGTCACTTTTCACCGCGCGTTCGATCAGTGCAGCGATGCGTTTTCCGCACTGGAAACGGTCATTTCGCTGGGTTGCGAACGCATCTTGACCTCAGGACTGGCGCGCACAGCCCCGCAAGGCGCGAACATGCTGACAGAACTGGTTCAACGCAGCGCCGGGCGCATCGCGATCATGGCGGGTGCTGGCGTCAATGCCGACAACGTCGGCCAGTTGGCGCAGACTACCGGAGTCACTGAATTGCACTTGTCTGGCAAAACTACACGTGCCAGCCACATGGCTTTTGTTGCTCCAGAGAGCAAAATGGGCGCCAGCGATCAAGACGATTTCATCGTGCCGATCACCGATACCGATGCGATTCGCCGCACGGCATCCGTTCTGAAATCAATCAGCTAGCTCTGTTTATCCCCTCCGTCGGTGCTATGATTTTGTTATCAACGGAGGGAACTATGACCAAACTAAAAAGAAAATTTTATGAGCAGGAGCTGGAGCGTCTGCAAGTTGAGCTGGTGAAACTGCAAGAGTGGGTCAAACACGAAAAACTCAAAATCGTGGTGATTTTTGAAGGGCGTGATGCTGCGGGCAAAGGCGGCGTCATCAAACGCATTACCGAAAAACTAAACCCGCGGGTGTGCCGCGTGGCCGCGTTGCCGGCTCCCACCGAAAAAGAGAAAACCCAGTGGTACTTTCAGCGTTACGTGACGCATTTACCTGCTGGCGGTGAAATCGTACTGTTTGACCGCAGCTGGTATAACCGCGCCGGAGTCGAGAAAGTGATGGGCTTCTGCACGGGCGAAGAGTACGAAGAGTTTCTGCGATCCTGCCCGGAGTTTGAGCGCATGCTGCAACGTTCCGGCATCATTCTGCTTAAATACTGGTTTTCTGTGTCCGATGAAGAGCAGGAAAAGCGCTTTCTGGAACGGATCAAAACCCCAATCAAACGCTGGAAATTCAGCCCGATGGATCTCGAATCCCGCCACCGCTGGGCCGATTACTCCAAAGCCAAAGACAAGATGTTCGCCTACACCGACACCAAACATTGTCCGTGGTGGGTGGTACCGTCAGACGACAAACGTCGTGCGCGCCTCAACTGCATCAGTCATCTGCTGAGCCAAATTGAGTACCGCAACGTTGAGTATCCGCCAGTCACTCTGCCGGAATTGAATAAAGAGGGTTACGTCCGCTCACCACTAGATGAACAGACGTTTGTGCCGCTGAAATATTGATGGGTGAGTGGTTAGCGCAGGGCGTCATTGATGCCCTGATCGCCTAAATGACGCACGTCTTTGCCTTTGACGAAGTAGATGATGTATTCGCAGATGTTCTGACAGCGATCCCCCACCCGTTCAATCGAGCGCGCCGACCACATGACTTGCAGAATATGCGGAATATTTTTCGGGTCTTCCATCATGTAGGTCATCAACTGACGGATCACCGCTTCGTACTCTTTATCCAGCTTGTCATCGAGCTTGTACACCTCAGCAGCCGATTCCACATCCATGCGCGCAAACGCATCCAGCACCTGATGCAGCATCGCAATCGCCTGACGACACAACGGCTCCAAAGACACCTGAAATTTACTCTCTTTGGTCGACGGACTTTCAATCGCCACATACGCCATTTTGGTCGCCACATCGCCGATGCGTTCCAGATCAGTGATGGTTTTGATGATCGCCATAATGAGGCGCAGATCTTTGGCCGTAGGCTGACGTTTAGCAATAATGCGCGTGCAGGCTTCGTCGATCGACACTTCCATCGCGTTGACTTTGTGATCATCGCGCACCACTTTACGCGCCAGCTCAATGTCATCTTTGTTGAGTGCCTGCATGGCAAACGACAACTGCTGCTCCACCAATCCCCCCATGGTTAATACATGAGTTCGAATAGACTCCAGCTCAACGTTAAACTGCCCTGAGATATGTCGTCCTAATTGCATGATGAATCCTTCGCTTGTTGCCGGTTAGCCGTATCGGCCAGTAATGTAGTCTTCGGTCTGTTTTTTCAATGGTGACGTGAAAATAGAATCGGTATCTGAGTACTCGATCAATTTTCCCATATGGATAAAGGCAGTGTGGTCGCTGACCCTTGCTGCCTGTTGCATATTGTGGGTCACGATCACTACGGTGTATTTGGTTTTCAGATCGTGGATCAGCTCTTCAATCGTGAGCGTCGAAATCGGGTCCAGAGCTGAGGTGGGCTCATCGAGCAGCAACACTTCGGGCTCAATCGCAATCGCACGTGCGATCACCAGACGCTGCTGCTGACCGCCAGACAGACCAAACGCGTTTTCATGCAGGCGGTTTTTCACTTCATCCCACAGGGCGGCCGCGCGCAATGAACGCTCCACCGCATCGTCCAGCGTACGGCTGTTTTTGATCCCCTGAAGGCGCAGTCCGTAGACAACGTTCTCGTAAATAGACTTTGGAAACGGGTTCGGGCGCTGAAACACCATTCCCACCCGGCGGCGCAGAGTCGGCACGTCCACTTCCGGCAGATAGACATTCTTACCGTGCAGTTTGACTTCGCCCTCAACCCGGCAACCTTCCACCAGATCGTTCATGCGGTTAATGCAGCGCAGCAGGGTCGATTTGCCACAGCCCGACGGGCCGATGAACGCCGTGACCTGACCTTTCGGAATCCGCATCGAAATATCGCTCAGCGCACGGGTCTGGTTGTAAAACAGATTTAACCCTTCGATCGCGATCGCGGTCTGTTTGTCGGTTAAGTTGTTGACATCCAGAGGTGGTTGGTACCCCAGTGTTTGGTTGACAGAAAACATGTTTAATCTTGTCCTAAGGTTCGATATTTCTCACGTAAATTATTACGAATGCTGATGGCCGTGAGGTTCAACGCCACAATGACCGTCACCAGTAAAAATGAAGTGGCGTACACCAACGGCCGCGCGGCCTCAATGTTGGTGGTCTGAAAACCGACATCATAGATGTGAAAACCAAGGTGCATGAATTTGCGCTCCAGATGCACAAACGGGAACTCGCCATCCACCGGCAGACTGGACGCCAGTTTGACCGCCCCCACCAGCATCAGTGGTGCCACTTCGCCTGCCGCACGGGCAATCGCCAGAATCAGTCCTGTAATCATAGCAGGGCTCGCCATCGGCAGAACAATGCGCCAGATGGTTTCAAACTGCGTCGCACCCAGTGCCAATGAGCCATGACGTACGGAGATCGGAATGCGCGTCAGGCCCTCTTCGGTCGCCACGATCACGACCGGCAGTGTCAGGACCGCCAGCGTTAAAGCCGACCATAAAAGCCCCGGCGTGCCAAATGTCGGAGCAGGCAAACGCTCGGCATAAAACAAGCTATCAATGGAGGCACCGATGGTATAAACGAAAAAGCCGAGACCAAATACGCCGTATACGATCGATGGTACACCTGCGAGGTTAATTACCGCCACGCGAATGATGCGGGTGAACGCATTATCTTTAGCGTATTCGTGCAGATACACTGCCGCGACCACACCGAGTGGCATGACGATAATCGACATGATCAGCACCAGAAAGACCGTACCGAAAATCGCCGGGAAAACGCCGCCCTCCGAGTTGGACTCGCGCGGATTGTCCGACAGAAAGACCCATACCTGCTTGCCCCATTGAACGATTTTCTGCGTCAGGTTCATGTCGTTCGGGAACCAGTAATCAAGGATCTGACTCAGTGGAATACGCACGGTATCGCCTTTCATATCCTGAGCAATCAACACCTGGCGCTCCATCTGAGCACGCAACGAGTCCAGATGCTCTTCAGCTTTGGCCAGTTGCTGCTCCAACTGCGCTTTGCGCTGCTGGTACTGGGTCAGATACGCCTCGTCCAGCTTGCCATTCAATTCGCGGCGCCGCTTTTCCAGTCGCAGCTTTTCAATGCTGCTGCCAATGACACGAATCTGTTCATTGACCACCTGATCGATCTGCTTACGCAGCACATCCGCTTGCTCCAGACCTTGCTCAAGCAGCGTATCAATATGTTCGCTGACATTGCCATTGACCTGTTCATATCCGACAGGCTTACCGTAAAACTGACCGTCGCGGGCACGTTCTATCACAATCCAGCCATGCGGCTTGGTCGGCTCAGACAATTTCATGCTCAGCATCGAAACAAAATCAGCGCCATACAATTCGCGGTTGGCCACTTTAATACTTAAGCGGGTCGCGGTGCCTGTCTCTTTAACCGCAGCGGGCAGGTCAATCCCCATCTCGCTCAGATGGCTCACGGGCACCGACTCGGTGGCGTACAACTGCCCCACTAACATTTGGCCGTTGGCGTCTTGCCATTGATATAAAGGCGCCGGCCAGAAATAGGTTAAACCTTTCCAGCCAATCAACAACAACAAGCCAAGAACGGAAATCAGACTGATACTGACCGCGCCACCCGTTAACCATATCCAAGGGGCGCCGGAGCGAACCCAATTTATCGTTTTCATCGCTTCCCCCACTACAGCGCACGGTACTTGGCACGCAGTCGCTGGCGTACCCATTCAGCCAGGGAGTTGACTGCAAACGTGAAGATAAACAGCAGCAGGGCTGCTAGGAAAAGAATACGGAAATGCGAACTGCCCACTTCAGACTCGGGTAATTCCACCGCAATCGTCGCCGATAAAGTGCGCATCCCTTCCAGAATGTTCCAGTCAAGGATCGGCGTATTGCCCGTCGCCATCAGCACGATCATGGTTTCACCGACCGCGCGGCCAAGGCCCATCATCACCGCGGAGAAAATACCCGGACTGGCGGTGAGCAGCACCACATGTGTCAGAGTCTGCCAGGGCGTCGCCCCCAAGGCCAGAGAACCATCGGACAGATGCTTCGGCACAGAGAAAATCGCATCTTCGGCGATGGTGAAAATGGTTGGGATCACTGCAAAGCCCATCGCAAACCCGACCACCAACGCATTGCGCTGGTCAAAATCGATACCGTGCTGCGCGAGATAGACGCGCACGTCACCGCTAAACAGCCACAACTCGATTTCACTGCTGTAGGAAAGAATCGTTGTCGCCACTGCCAACAGAACAGGGATCAGGATCAGCGCGTGCCAGCCGCCCGCCATTTTTCGCAGCACGGTCTTTGGCAGTTGTGACCACAACAATCCGATGATAACGGTCGACAGCGGCAAAAACAGGAACAGGGCCACGATGGACGTCAGGTGGCTTTCCACCAGCGGCGCAAACCACAACCCGGCCAGAAAACCGATAATCACCGTCGGCAGCGCTTCCATTAACTCGATAGTGGGTTTCACCACACGGCGCATTTTCGGCGCCATAAAGTACGCGGTATAAATTGCGCCAAATACCGCCACCGGTACGGCAAAGAGCATCGCATACAGCGCCGCCTTCAGCGTACCAAACGCAATCGGCACCAAACTGAATTTGGCCTCAAATTCATCGCTGGCCGATGTGGACTGCCACACATACTGGGGCTCTGGGTAGCTTTCGTACCACACTTTCTGCCACAGCGAAGAGAATGACACTTCCGGATAACCGTTATCAATTTTGGCGACGCTGATTCTGCCGCTGTCGTACGTGGCGAGATAACGTTCGTTGCTCGACATCGCCGCCAGCGCCGGAGCCTGTTGATAGGCGCGCTCGAAAATCACCAATTTTTCACTGGTGGTGTAGTGGCTCTGCACCGTACCGTTACGATAGAAACTGTAGAAGCCTTTGCGATAGGTATCCGGCAGCAGAAACGTCACTTCGGAAGCCAGTTTGAAATCGCGGATCAACGTCAGATGGCGCTCGCCCTGTTTGAGCACATCAAACCACTGCGTCACCAAACCATCGCGATGCGTCACCAGCAGTGAATACGCACCGGACAACAGATTGATTGTTTGCACCGCATGTTTTTGCTGCCCCTGACTGAGATCCACGATGTCGCGCACCCGATATTGATCGTGTGTCAGCTCGGCAATCACTAGCTCAGATCCGCTGCGCAGATACAAGGTTTTGCCATCCGGCGTCAGTAGCATCTGATCCAACTGCTCAAACGGCGAAGAAAAAGTAAATTGCTGCGGCACTTGCGGCGCGTCCAGACTTACCCAATGCACCGACACCTGTTGGTTCGACTGATAAACGGCAAAAAATGCCTGACTGTCGGTTACCGCGGCACTGAGCTGGGTTATAGACAGCGAACGGGGAATGAGCGACCAGTTCGCAGGTAGCGACAGCGCTTCAAGCTCGGGGGTGAATACACGGCCATTTTTAGTGACCGAATACGTAAATTGAGGACGCGCGACATAAACATGATTGTCAGCATCCGTGGCCGCAAACCAGCCGCTGTCGGGTGTCGTGGTGGTGAACTTCACAGGCGCGAACGGCAAGCTCTCGCTCCAACGCGGTAAACTGCGTTCATGATTGAGTGACCAGAACTCGGCTTTACCATGGTCACCAACAACAAAGGCATTCTCGCCATACTCGTCAATCGCCAGCATTTTAGGCGCGACCGTGGTGATGGGTTGACTGGCAAAACCGGTCTCTAGTTCCGCATCGGAAAATAGCGGAAAAACCACCATCGCCAGATAGACGAAAATGAGGATCAAGGCGCCGAGAACACTCACGCCACCACCGGTCACTGCAAGACGAACAAGGCGATCTTTAATAAGTCGCTTTCGATCTCGTTCTTTCAATGAAAACTCGGCCTGTGCCATGAATAACTCTACCTTTTTAGTCCAAATAACATAATATTTCGATTAGGTGACAATTATATTACAAGTCACATTAAACAACTGAAAATAAAACAACTCTGCATACTAATCTGTTTTGCAATAAAAGTGTCACATTAAAACCCTAGTTTGCAGTGGTTAATAATTAAAACGTCACTAACAGTCAGAAGGTATCTCATGAGCGCGGAAAAGTTGTATATCGATAAGGAATTGAGCTGGCTATCGTTCAATGAACGAGTCCTTCAGGAAGCCGCCGATAAAACCGTGCCGCTGGTCGAGCGCATCCGCTTTTTGGGGATTTTCTCCAACAACCTGGATGAGTTTTACAAAGTCCGCTTTTCGGACGTGAAACGTCGTATTCTTATCAACCGTGAACGCGGAGGAAACGACAGCTCCAAGCATTTATTGACCCGCATGCAGAGCAAAGCGCTTAAGCTGAATCAGGACTTCGATAACCTGTACAGCGAAATCATCATGGAGATGGCGCGCCGCCGCATTTTTCTGGTCAACGAAACCCAATTAGATGAAGCGCAGCAGCGCTGGATCACCAAATATTTTCATAAAGAAGTGCTGCCGCATATTACGCCACTGTTAATGAAAGATGACATTGACGTACTGCAATTCCTCAAAGACGAATACGCATACATCGCCGTCGATTTAAAGAAAGGCGACGAGTCGCACTACGCGCTGATCGAGATCCCGACCGATCACCTGCCCCGCTTTGTCATGGTACCGGAGCAAAAAGGCAAACGGCGTAAAACCATCATTCTGCTCGACAACATCATTCGCCACTGTCTGGATGACATTTTCCGTGGCTTTTTTGACTACGACACGCTGACTGGCTATGCGATGAAGATGACCCGTGACGCGGAATACGACCTCAGCCATGAAGTCGAATACAGCCTGTTGGAACAGATGTCAGAAGGTTTGAGTCAGCGCCTGACCGCGATGCCGGTTCGCTTTGTGTACGAGCGCGAAATGCCGCAAGAGATGCTGCTATTTCTGTGTGAGAAGCTCAAAATCTCCCACTACGACAGTCTGTTACCGGGCGGTCGTTACCACAACTTTAAAGACTTCATCGGTTTTCCGAACGTCGGCCGTGAGTACTTGGAAAACCGTCCGCTGCCTCCGATGAAGTGTGCCGATTTTGAAGGCTTCCCGAACGCCTTTGACGCGATTCGCGCTCAGGACATTCTGCTGCATTACCCATACCACAGCTTCGAACACATTACAGAGCTGGTGCGTCAGGCATCGTTCGACCCGAAAGTGATCAGCATTAAGATCAACATCTACCGTGTGGCGAAAGATTCGCGTTTGATGAACTCGCTGGTCGATGCAGTGCACAACGGCAAGCGTGTGGTGGTGGTGGTGGAACTGCAGGCGCGTTTCGATGAAGAGGCCAACATCGAATGGTCACGTATTCTGACCGAAGCGGGCGTGCAAGTGGTGTTTGGTACGCCGGGCATGAAAATTCACGCCAAGTTGCTGCTGATCACCCGCCGTGAAGAGGGCGAATTTGTGCGTTACGCTCACATCGGTACCGGAAACTTCCACGAAAAAACCGCGCGCATTTATACCGACTTCTCGCTACTGACCGCAGACCGCGAAATCACCAACGAAGTGCGTAACGTGTTTGGCTATATTGAAAACCCGTTCCGTCCGGTGAAATTCAATCATCTCATCGTGTCGCCACGTAACTCGCGCACGCAGCTATACCGTTTGATCGACACCGAGATCGCCAATGTCAAAGCGGGTAAAAAAGGCGCGATCACCCTCAAAGTGAACAATCTGGTCGACCGCGGCCTGGTCAACAAGCTCTATGGTGCCAGCACCGCCGGAGTGCAAATCAAGATGATCATTCGTGGTATGTGTTCGCTGGTACCGGGCATTGAGGGATTGAGCGACAACATTCGTATCATCAGTATTGTCGACCGCTTCCTGGAACACCCGCGCGTGCTGATCACGCACAACGACGGCAACCCGCAAGTGTATATCTCTTCGGCCGACTGGATGACGCGTAACATTGATTACCGAATTGAAGTGATGGCGCCAATACGTGACGAACGCCTTAAACAGCGTATGATAGACATCATCAATCTGCAGTTTACCGATACGGTGAAAGCGCGCGTGATCGACAAAGAGATGAGTAACCGCTACATCAAGCGCGGGAACCGCAAGAAAGTCCGTTCGCAGCTCGCGATTTACGACTATCTTAAAAACGTAGAAAAACAAACGCGTAAGAATAAGGGGCAAACAGACACCCATGAACCAACCCAGCACAACTCGTGACACTATTACTCGTGAAATTGCGGCAATCGATTTAGGTTCTAACAGTTTTCACATGGTGGTCGCCAAGGTGGTGGATCAGGATTTACAACTGATCAGCCGCCATAAACAGCGCGTGCGCCTGGCATCCGGACTGGATGCACAAAAGAACTTAGACAATGCTGCCATCGAACGAGGCCTGGAGTGTCTGGCGATGTTTGCTGAACGTCTGCAAGGCTTTGACGCCGATAATGTACGTATTGCCGCCACGCACACCCTGCGTCAGGCCAACAATGCACACATTTTTTTGCAGCGCGCGCGCGAAGTGATGCCGTTTCCTATCGAGATCATTCCTGGTACTGAAGAAGCACGTCTGATTTACCTTGGCGTGGCCCACACCCAACCACAAACTGAATCCATGTTGGTGGTTGATATCGGCGGCGGCAGCACCGAAATGATCATCGGTAAAGGCTTTGAAGCCGAGCTGGTCAACAGCAAACAGATGGGGTGCGTGAGCTACACCGATCGCTACTTCTCCAACGGCAAACTGTCGAAAAAGAATTTCGCTCAGGCAATCCTCGCCGCCGAACAAAAGCTGGAATCCATCGCCAGCAAATACTGCAAGCTTGGCTGGCAAACCGCATTTGGCTCATCCGGCACCATTAAAGCCATTTATGAAGTACTGATTGGCCTTGGCCATGATGATGGCATCATTACCGCTGAGCGGCTGAACAAGCTCATCGACAAACTGTGCGAATGGGACTCGATTGACGACATTCAGCTCACCGGACTCACCGACGATCGAAAACCCGTGTTTGCTGCTGGCGTCGCGATTTTGGCCGCGATTTTTAAAGATCTGAAAATCAAAGAGATGTTCTTCTCTGACGGCGCCCTACGTGAAGGTCTGCTGTATGAGATGGAAGACCGATTTAAGTATTCCGACATTCGCCTGCGCACCACCGAAAACCTGGCCAGCAAACATCTGGTGGATTTGGAACATGCCGCCAAAGTGAAAGGTCACGCGCGCGAATTTCTCGATCAGGTCGCCGATGAACTCGGTTTGAAAAAGAACAGTGAACTGTTTGATCTGCTGGAATGGGGGGCACTGTTGCACGAAGTGGGGCTGAGCATCAGCCTGCAGGCATTTCATCGTCACTCCGCGTATATTCTGCGTCACACCAACATGGCGGGTTTTAACAACGAGCAGCAGTTGGTGCTGTCGACGCTGGCGCGCTTTCAGCGCAAGTCGCTCAAGCTCAATGAAATGGAAGACTTTTCGCTGTTTAAGAAAAAGCACATTGTCGGTCTGATTCGTGTATTGCGTCTGGCGATTCTGGTAAACGGGCAACGCAATGACGATCCACTGCCGGAGATGACGCTGTCCGCTCACGATGACGAATGGAAGCTTGAATGTGCCGACAAAGAGTGGCTGGAAAACAACAAACTGCTGCACGCGGATCTGCTCAGCGAGCAGGAGTATTGGCACAGCGTCGGCTGGCAACTTGAGTTTTAAGCCGATGAAATATTCAAAAAGCCAGCATGACGCTGGCTTTTTTACTGCTCTTCAATACCGACTTTCACCAGCTCTTCATGAGCAAACTGCGGTGAAATGGGCAAATAGCCATCTTTTTCTACCAACGCCTGGCCCTGCTTGGAGAAGATAAAACGAATAAACTCACGTTCAATCGGCGTCAGAGGACGTGTCGGATGCTTGTTGACGTAGACGTACAAATAGCGCGACAGCGGATACTTGCCGGAAAGAATGTTGGCATGAGTCGGCTCGACGTAGTCGGTACCTTCACGCGCGATAGGGATCAGTTTCACTCCGGACACCCGGTATCCGACACCCGAATATCCTAAAGTATTGATCGACGATGCCACCGACTGCACCACCGACGCCGAACCAGGCTGCTCGTTCACGTTGCGTTTGAAATCGCCGCCACACAGCGCATTTTGTTTGAAGTATCCATAAGTACCCGATACCGAATTGCGTCCGAAAAGTTGAATACCGCGCTTAGCCCATTCATACGGCAGACCAAGTTCAGACCAGGTATTGATTGAGTGGTTGGCACCACAACGCAGTGTCGAGGAAAAAATGCTGTCGAGCTGGGTGAAGTTCAACCCCTCAATCGGGTTGTCGCGATGGACGAAAATACCGATCGCATCAATTGCGACCCGCAGCGCCGTCGGTTTATAGCCATGCGTGCGTTCAAACGCTTCAATTTCACGCGTGCGCATCGGGCGACTCATCGGTCCGAATTGCGCAGTGCCTTCCGTCAATGCCGGAGGAGCCGTCGCCGAGCCAGAAGCCTGAACTTGGCCGTTCACGTTAGGATAGATGGATTTGAACTCTTCCACCCACAACGTCGTCATGCCCGCCAGCGTATCAGAGCCGACCGACAGCAAGCTGCCAGCCACACCCGTGGTTTTGTGGTAATCCTGCAGCTCATCGTGCGCCTGAACATGCCATGTGATGCCCGACAGAGCGTACAGCGCCAGTTTCACATGCAGTTTCATTTCACAACCAGACGCTTAGGTAGCACAAACGAAAAGCGGCTGCCGACGCCGACGGTACTCTTAATATCGAGATGCGAATCATGATGGGACAAGGCGTGTTTCACAATCGCGAGCCCGAGACCACTGCCGCCAGTATCACGCGAACGCGCCTTATCAACGCGGTAAAAACGCTCGGTAAGACGATGCAGATGCTGCGGCTCAATACCGTCGCCCTTATCTTCTACTTCCAGACAGGCGCCCTGCGGAGTCTGGAACCAGCGCACATTGATTTCAGCGCCCGGCGGCGTGTATTTCACCGCGTTGTACACCAGGTTGGAAATGGCGCTGCGCAGCTGATCTTCATCCGCCAGTACACGCAGCTGTTTATCAATATCAAACTTGAGTTGATGCTTATCGTCACCGCTGAGGCTCACCGCCTCTTTTTCCAACACTTCGAGCATGGCCGGCACATCGACCACATCTTCCAGCTCGTGCATCGGCGAAGCTTCAATCTTCGACAAAGTCAGCAACTGATTGACCAGACTGTTCATGCGGTTGAGCTGCTCGGTCATCACGCCGTGCGCTTTGCCCCACATCGGCCCCACCAGCATGTCCGGATCTTCGGTCATTTCCAGATAACCTTGCAGCACCGTCATCGGCGTGCGCAGTTCGTGCGACACGTTGGCAAAGAAGTTGCGGCGCATGCCTTCCAGCTGTTTCAGTTGGGTCACATCACGCACCACCATCAGGTGTTCGCCTTCGGTGTACGGCACAATACGCAGTTCGAGTGAGCGTTCCACATTGAGCGGAGAACGCATCTCCAACGGCTCAGTGAAGTCATCTTTTTGCAGATATTTGATGAAATCCGGCGTGCGGATCAGGTTGGAAATCGGCTGCCCGGCGTCGTCCGGCCAACGAAAACCCAGCAGATGCTGCGCCAGACGGTTGCACCAGACAATGTTGCCTTCGCTGCGAAATACCACCACCGCATCGGGCAGCGATTCCGCCCCGTTGCGAAAACGGCGAATCAGGTTAGTTAACTCTTTACGCTTCTTGCGCTGACGCTGCTGCAAACGATAAATACCATTAAACAGGTATTCCCAGTTGCCCGAACCCGACGGCGGTGTCAGTCGCTTTTCATCCCACAACCACGCCGAGAGGCGCATTTGGTTGTGCAGATGCCACACAAGCTGCAAAGCCGTGGCCGCCAACAGCAACCACGGCATGTATCCAAATATCCACCCGACCACAATCCATGGCAGGTAAAAAAAAGCCAGCTCCCAGGCCAGCTTTTTCCAAGTTAACCGTTCAACCATAATACTTCGCAGTTGATCCTCTTACGCTTTGGTTGAGAAACGATAGCCCGCGCCGCGCACGGTCTGAATCAGCTTATCGTGACCCGCTTCTTCCAGTGCTTTACGCAGGCGACGAATGTGAACGTCAACCGTACGATCTTCCACATACACGTTGGTGCCCCACACATTGTTCAGCAGCTGCTCGCGGCTGTATACACGCTCTTGGTGGGTCATAAAGAAGTGCAGCATTTTGAATTCGGTTGGGCCCATATCGAGTGGTGCATCGTTGGCCGTGACGCGGTGCGAAACAGGATCCAGCTTCAGACCCTGCACATCAATCACATCTTCGAGTGCCGTTGGTGTCACGCGGCGAATCACCGCTTTGAGGCGAGCAACCAGCTCTTTAGGCGAGAAAGGTTTAGTAATGTAGTCGTCTGCACCCACTTCAAGGCCGCGGACTTTATCTTCTTCTTCACCACGCGCCGTGAGCATCACCACCGGAATGTTGCGTGTCAGCTCTTCGCGTTTCATGTGTTTGATGAAGTTGATGCCGCTACCACCAGGTAACATCCAATCTAACAAAACGAGATCAGGGAAGGGTTCAGCCAGTTTGGTGACTGCAGTGTCGTAATCCTCTGCTTCAACGGCCTGGTAACCTTTTTGCTCAAGCACGAAACACAGCATTTCACGAATCGGCGCTTCGTCTTCAACAACCAGAATCCTTCTAGACATAATTGAATAACCTTTATTTTTAATCAACGCCATGCATTATGAGAAATGATTATGACACTTTTGTGACCATTGAAAACAATTTTTAATATAACTTTCTTATCAAATTCATCGTTCTATCTCAGTTGTAACAATCGCGGAATTTTGAATTTGAGGTAAGACTTTAGCGCTGAAATCCCCTATGATGTGGGGCTTTCGAACAAGGAAAAGAAATAGATATGTGGTTTAAAAACTGTATGGTTTATCGCGTGAACCGCGAGATTGACTTCAATGCCGATCAGCTGGAAAAACAACTGGCTGAGTTCCGTTTCACGCCATGTGGCAGCCAGGATAAACAGAAGTTTGGCTGGGTTCATGCGATGGGCAGACATGGCGACATGATGACTCACGTCAGCGAAGACCGCATTCTCATCTGTGCCAAGAAAGAAGAAAAAATGTTGCCGGCGTCCGTGATCAAAGATTCGCTGAACGCCAAAGTGGAAGCGATGGAAGCCGAAGAAGGCCGCCCGCTGAAGAAGAAAGAAAAAGACAACATTAAAGAAGACATCATTGTCGATCTGCTGCCACGTGCGTTTAGCCGCAGCCACCTGACGCCAGTACTGATCATGCCAAAACAGGGCCTGATTCTGGTCGACGCCAGCAGCTACAAAAAAGCCGAAGACGTCCTGGCGCTGCTGCGTAAAACCATGGGTAGCCTGCCCGTCGTCCCTGCGATTCCAGAAGTCGCAGTTGAAACCACACTGACCGAATGGGTCAAAGAAGGCAATCTGCCACAAGGCTTTAACTTGCTGGACGAAGCGGAACTGAAATCGATTCTGGATGATGGCGCAACCGTACGTTGTAAGAAGCAAGAGCTGTCGAGCGATGAGATTCTGAGCCACATCGCCGCCAATAAGGTCGTGACCAAGCTGTCCATCAACTGGCAAGAGCGCATCAGCTTTATTCTGGCGGAAGATTGCAGCCTGAAACGTCTGGCATTCAGCGATGAGCTTAAAGATCAGAACGAAGATATTCCTCGTGAAGATCAAGCTGCGCGTTTCGATGCCGATTTTTCCCTGATGTGTGGTGAATTTGCGGTATTCCTGCCGGATCTGTTCAACGCTCTTGGCGGACTGCCACACGCTGACGCGTAACCCCTTCCCTCGTCAGGCTTGCGTCTATCAACCAAGCCTGACGTTTGCTTGCAATCTCAACTGGTCATGAGTCACATTTTGGCGTAAAATTTGCGCCCCTTCCAATACCATCAGGTGGTATTGGCCTGACTTGAGATCAGATTGAGAATAGAAGCAATGTCTACTGAAAAAACTTTCGTCCCTGAACTGCTGTCACCAGCAGGCAGCCTGAAGAACATGCGCTACGCGTTCGCGTACGGTGCCGATGCCGTTTACGCTGGCCAGCCTCGTTACAGCCTTCGTGTACGTAACAACGAATTCAACCACGAAAACCTGCAAATCGGTATCAACGAAGCGCATGCCCTGGGCAAAAAGTTTTACGTGGTGTGCAACATTCAACCGCACAACTCAAAACTGAAAACCTTCATTCGCGATCTGAAACCTGTGGTCGACATGGGCCCGGATGCACTGATCATGTCTGATCCTGGCCTGATCATGATGGTGCGCGAAGCGTTCCCGAATATGGCGATTCACCTGTCAGTACAGGCGAACGCGGTGAACTGGGCAACCGTAAAATTCTGGTCAGCGAACGGCGTAGAACGCGTGATCGTGTCTCGCGAACTGTCGCTGGAAGAGATCGAAGAGATCCGCGAACACTGCCCGGAAACTGAACTGGAAGTGTTCGTGCACGGCGCACTGTGCATGGCGTACTCAGGTCGTTGTCTGCTGTCTGGCTATATCAACAAACGTGACCCGAACCAAGGCACGTGCACCAACGCTTGCCGTTGGGAATACAAAGTTGAGAAAGGCAAAGAAGACGACGCTGGCCAGATCGTGGAAGAGTTCGATCCGAATGCGCCACAAGCGATTGAAGTGCAGGAAGAACGTCCTGAAACCACCATCGGTCGTGGTAAGCCAATCGACGACGTGGTTCTGCTGTCTGAAAGCCATCGCCCTGAAGAAAAAATGGCCGCATTTGAAGATGAGCACGGCACTTACATCATGAACTCGAAAGACCTGCGCGCGGTTCAGCACGTTGAGCGTCTGACTAAAATGGGTGTGCACTCACTGAAAATCGAAGGTCGTACCAAATCGTTCTACTACTGTGCACGTACCGCGCAGGTTTACCGTAAAGCCATTGATGACGCCGTCGCTGGCAAACCATTTGATGAAACGCTGATGGGTACACTGGAGAGCCTGGCGCACCGCGGCTACACCGAAGGTTTCTTACGTCGCCACACGCACGATGCATACCAGAACTACGACTACGGCTACTCAGTCTCTGACGCGCAGCAGTTTGTGGGTGAATTCACTGGCAAACGCCGTGGTGACATGGTCGAAGTAGAAGTGAAGAACAAGTTCATCATTGGTGACAGCCTGGAGCTGATGACACCAAAAGGTAACGTAGTTTTCACTCTGGAAGCGATGGAAAACCGTAAAGGCGAAGCAGTTGACGATGCAAAAGGCAACGGTCACTTCGTTTACATTCCGGTTCCTCAGGATATGGATCTGGAATACGGCCTGCTGATGCGCAACCTTAATGCTGGTCAGGATACCCGTAACCCGACAGGCAAATAATTATGGCACTGCTAATCACAGGAAAATGCACCAACTGTGACATGTGCGAGCCGGAATGCCCGAACGGCGCGATCTCGATGGGTGACAGCATCTACGAGATCAATCCGGATTTGTGTACCGAGTGTAAAGGTCACTATGACAAGCCAACGTGCGAGTCGGTGTGCCCGATCACCAACTGCATCATTACAGATCCGGCACACATTGAAACGGACGAGCAGCTGTTAGAAAAGTTCGTCATTATTCAGGGACTCGCCTGATACAAAAAAACGGCCTCTACGGGCCGTTTTTTTATGTCTGCCATACCGCATATTTAACTGTAATCGTCGAGTTGAATCAGTGGCGCACGCAGCGCATTGAGTAGGCACAAGAATGCCAGTGACGCCGCGAGCAGATACCCCGCCTGAAACGCATCAATGATCACCTCACGCGGAGTCTCCAATAATGCCGTCAGCGAACTTTCCGCGCTGAATCCCGGAATTTGCGAATAAATCAGCGTACCAAACACCGCAGTCCCCACTGACGCACCCAACGAGCGCGATAAGCCCGCCATCGAGGTAATCCGCCCCAGATTCGCTTTGCCCGCAATGGTCTGAATGGTAATTTGGGTCGACGGCATAATCGTGCCCAGCCCCAGACAACAGAAAAATCCGATAGCGCTGACGGTGTACGGGCTCAGATCCAGCATCGCCAAGCTGAAAAATGCCACCGAACTGACGGACATACCACACACTGGCACCCACTTCGGCACACCGGTACGGGAAATCACTTTACCCGTGATAAAGGAGCCACAAATCACGCCTGCCGAAAGCGGAATCATCAACATCCCCGATTGCGCCACGCTGACGCCCAACCCCACCTGCAAGAAAATCGGTAGGAAAAACACCAGTGCAAACAAACAGGAAGCAAACAAAAACGTCGAGATGAGCGGAATGTGAATTTCCCGCTTTGCCAGCAGCGTCAACGGCAGAAAGGACTGTTTCACCCGTTGCTGCTGGGTGACAAACAGCGCCACCAGCACCGCAAATAACCCAAGCAGGATAAAGCTCATACTCGAATTCCAGGCAAAGTAATGACCACCAGCGGAGAGCCAATAAATAATGACGGTCATCAGGCTGGGAAAGAGAATCAACCCAAACACATCTATGCGGGCTTTGCTGGCTTTTTCCTGAGTCGATTTGAGCTTAGACAAACGATAGAGCGCAAAACCGACCAGCGGCAGGTTAATCCAGAACAGCCAGGGCCAGGTCAGATAGGTCACAATCACCCCGCCGAGCACCGGACCACCAATACTGGCGAGCGCAAACAACGAAGCGAAATAGCCCTGAAAACGCGCCCGTTGACGCGGCGGCACCAACTCACCAATCAGGGCCTGCGACAAGCTCATCAAGCCACCGCTGCCCAGCCCCTGAACGATTCGTCCGGCGACCAATAGCGGCATATTCACCGCCAAAGCGCACACGATAGAGCCGAGCGCAAAAATGCTCAGCGCGATCGCCAACATTTTCTTACGCCCGTATTGATCCCCCAGCCAGCCGTACACAGGCACCGAAGCCGCCCCGGCCAGCATGTAACCAACGGCGATCCAGGAAGAGAGCTGCATGTCGCCAAGATCGCGCACCATGGCGGGAGTTGCGGTGGCGAGCAGCGTCTGGTCCACCGCAGCAAGAAACATCGGCAAAAAGACGGTGGTAAAAATAGTGAGAAAGGTTTTCTTATCAACGGGCTGAGACATAACGCATTCTATGTGGTGAAAACGTCACCATCATACACTGAACGAGAGTAACAAATGCCAGAGAAATGTAGTCCGGCAAAAAAAAGGCCACGCAACGTGGCCAAAATCAAGAAGGAGCTTAGGGCTATAATATTTGCCTAGGGGTAAAGACCTTTTCCGAACAGGTTAAAGATGCGCGCCACCCCTTGAGTAAACACCATCGGCTGCGTCAGCACCGTCAGGCATAAACAATCCTGTTGATGCGCGGTTTGCGGTGAATGACGAATTGAGGCGTCACGCTGCAGGAAGTCTCCCGCATCATAATGACCATCTTCATCACTGAACGCACCATGCAGAACCAGAGTCGATTCCAAGCCACGGTGAGTGTGCTGGGGAATACTGACGCCAGCGCTGATGTACATCAGATTCATATGCACGTCATCATCGTTATGCAGTGGCAGGCTGTACACTTTTCCGCCATAACTGCGCCATTTGGCATTGGGCGAAATCAGTCGCTTGAGCGCGCGCGGCACAGGAATCTGTTTGCCGTTAACCGTCACCAGCACAGGTTTGTTGCTCAGCGGTTTAGGCACAGGTTTCACCTCATGCGCGGTGATCTGGTTCAACATTTGCTGCCAATTGTGCTCGCTGTCACCAGCCTGCATACTGAGCAGTTCCGCGCCTTGTTGCTCTTCGAGCTGCCTGGCCTTATGGCGGCAGCGAGGGCACATTTCCAAGTGAGTAGCCACAGCGAGGCCGTGGGTTGCGTCTATTGAGCCTTCGGCATAGGCTTCGATTAATTGAAGGTCAGGATGGTAGCTCATAACCGCTCCGCATCGATTGAAGTTCTAAGTTTTTCTACCGCTAAACGCAGGCGAGATTTCACCGTACCCAGAGGAATGTTGAACATTTCCGCTACCTGTTGATGAGGCAACTCCTCCAAATACACCGCCCGCACCACTTTTTGCTGCGCTTCCGGTAGCGTATCCAAAAATTTCAGCACCTGTTCTTTGAGCATTTCATGCTCCGGTGCGTAGTGTTCCACCATGTCAGGCGGACAAAAATCACTGGGCCAAATGTCATCGGCCAGCACGTGAGGTTCTTTGCCTTTCTGCTTGCGCAGCAGGTCAAAGCACAGATTACGTGCAATCGTGTATATCCAGGTCGATAACGAACTTTTGTCACCATCGAACAGGTGCGACTTTTGCCAAACCGTGGCCATCGTCTCTTGCACCAGCTCCAAAGCGACCTGTTCGTTGCCCAGATGCTTAAAAACAAACTGTTTCAAACGCGGCGAGAAATAGTGAAACACGACCGCAAACGCGTCTTTGTCATGCTGCTTCACTTTTTCCATACACACTGTCCAGTCCTGCCGGCTGAAAGTTTGTGGATTTACACTCGTCATAGGATGTCCTGTCCTTCGCAGCCCGAATTTCGGGCCCTCTGTCACCTAACGTCAACTTCTACGTCAGTACAGCAGATTCGATCACTCTTATCAGTATAGCGGTCTTGTTGCGACGGACTTAATCGTTGTAGGTCTCAATCGTCTGCGTCAGAAATGCCAACGCACGGTGACAATCCTCATGTTGCGACAGAGCATCAAACTGCTGATTCGACAGCGGCAACAGTTCCAGCCAGCGCTGCGCTACCCAACTGGCATCGTCGAAAAAACGATGCGGGTAGAGCTCGCCAATCTGAGGAAATTCTTTATACAGATTCTGCAGATGATGACTGAGAAACATTTGTGCGTCACCGATGGATTCTGTCGGCCAACTGGGTTGCCATTCCACTTTCGCACGGCGCAAGCCATCGTACTCCACCCGCACTTTGTGAATGGCGAAACGTTTGATGCCGACCACAGTGATGCCGAGCAATCCGTCACTTAGTGATTCAAAATCAACAATTTTTACCCATGTACCAAATTCAGAAAGTGGATTTGCATTTGGTTTGATTTTGCTATCAAACAAACACATTCCAAAACCGCTGTTCGCTTTGCTGCATTCTGCCACCATACGTTTGTATCTTGGTTCAAAAATGCGCAATTTCATCTTCCCTTCCGGCAAAACAATTGAGCTCAGCGGGAATAACATGATCTCTTCCATGCCAAATTCCTGTTTCCGAGTGTTTTTTGTGTCTACGAGATTGGCAAATTCTCCGATCACTTACTAAATATGTTGGTTAATCGATGTGCTTAAAACTTCGATTAACCATCCACGCAAACGATCAAGATCACAATAAAAATGCAATAAAATGAAATATAAAAAAGTTCCCTAACTTTTATCAATACATGTGATCAATATCACTAAGAGTGATTATTTTTGCATCCTTTATCACTTTTAATTGAGAATTTTGTCGCTATTATTCCCGTCAATTGGAAGAGCCGAGGAATAATTGCTCTTCTGAATTAATACAAACATAGAGAGTCCCCTTATGCGTAAATCACTTTTAGCTCTTAGCCTTCTTGCGGCTACTTCAGCGCCAGTTTTGGCGGCTGACTATTCAGATGGCGATATCCACAAAAACGATTACAAGTGGATGCAATTCAACTTGATGGGTGCGTTTAATGAAAAAGGCGTATCAGAATCAAGCCATGACTACCTGGAGATGGAGTTTGGTGGTCGCTCGGGAATTTTCGACCTGTACGGTTACGTTGACGTATTCAACCTGACGACAGACAAAGGTAGCGATAAGTCTAAAGCAGACAGCAAAATCTTCATGAAGTTTGCACCACGTGTATCTCTGGACGCACTGACTGGTAAAGACCTGTCTTTCGGCCCAGTACAAGAGCTGTACATTGCGTCTCTGATCGAATGGGATGGCGCAAATGGCGGTGTGAACAACCAAAAAATCGGTCTGGGTTCAGACGTCATGGTGCCTTGGCTAGGTAAAGTAGGCGTTAACCTGTACGCAACTTACCTCGGTAACGACAAAGATTGGAACGGTTTCCACTTTGCAACCAACTGGTTCAAGCCTTTCTACTTCTTTGAAAACGGTTCATTCATCTCTTACCAAGGTTACATCGATTACCAATTTGGTATGAAA
>ERZ1673961.187-NODE-187-length-31050-cov-8.661397_pt1 | contig 31050 bp, 28 predicted proteins | sample MGYA00580189_ERZ1673961 | MGnify/ENA primary metagenome ERZ1673961 (study PRJEB41334, sample SAMN05608105) | rock metagenome | biome: terrestrial subsurface; feature: shale formation; material: shale | place: USA: Pennsylvania ... | reverse complement strand
ATGTAGGGAGGAAAAGATGATCAGTGGAGACACAATCTTATTTGCGCTAATGGTAGTAACCGGAGTTAATATGGTCCGGTATCTGACCACTCTTCGTTCTTTAATTCACATCATGCGTGAAGCCCATCCGTTGTTGTACCAGCAAGTGGATGGTAATGGATTTTTTACGACCCATGGAAACGTCACTAAACAAGTGCGTTTGTTCCACTACATCAAAAGCAAAGAGTACCATCATCACCATGACGAGGTATTCACGAGCAAGTGTGAGCGTGTGAGAGAGCTGTTTGTCCTTTCAACTGCATTACTTGGCGTTACGCTGCTCGCGGCTTTTATCCTTTAAATTGGATAAGAAAAGGCCTTCGTTCGGTGCTTGGAATTTAAGCGCTTTTCCCGGTAAACATTTCTCGGTAGAATGTCGCCCGAACAAAGCAAGGATGTGCATTGAGCACATCCTTTTTTTATTGTTTTGGATTTTGGATAGAGCCTAAGAGTTACCGATGAGTAAGAAATTTGATGTAGTAGTAATTGGCGCAGGTGCTGCGGGTTTGATGTGTGCTGCAGAAGCCGGTAAGCGAGGCCGCAGCGTATTAGTGCTCGACCACGCGAAAAAGCCTGGGCGTAAAATTCTTATTTCTGGCGGTGGTCGTTGTAACTTCACTAACTATGACGTGTCGGCCAATAACTACCTATGCCAAAACCCTCATTTCGTAAAATCGGCATTGTCTCAATACACCAATTGGGATTTCATCGCTATGGTCAGCAAGCACGGTATCGAGTTTGAAGAACGTGACCATGGCCAGCTGTTCTGTGTGGATGCATTCACAGCCAAAGACATCGTAAAAATGTTACTCGCAGAATGCGATATGCCAAATATTCAGCAGCGCTATCAGTGCGATGTTCACTCTATCGAAAAACTGGACGCTGGATTCCGACTGCATGCAGGCACAGAAGTGGTTGAGTGTGAATCATTGGTTATCGCCACCGGTGGTCTATCGATGCCAAAACTGGGCGCGACGCCATTTGGTTATAAGGTCGCGGAGCAGTTCGGACTTCCTGTCATTTCAACCACGGCAGGCTTGGTGCCATTTACGCTGCACAAAGAAGACAAAGAAGACTTCGCAGACCTGTCTGGGATTGCTGTGCCGGCAGAAATTACGGCTGAAGACGGCACTATGTTCAAAGAAGCGCTGCTGTTCACTCACCGAGGCTTGTCTGGCCCTTCTGTTTTACAAATCTCTTCATTCTGGCGAGCAGGGCAAAAGGTTTCTATCAACCTCGTACCGAATGATGATATTGCCGTACTGCTGGAGCGCAGCCGCGAGAAACATCCAAATCAATCACTGAAAAATACACTGGCGAAAGTCCTGCCAAAGCGCTTGGTGGAAGTGTTGATCGAACGTAAAGAGTTAACCGACAAGCCACTGAAGCAATTTAACCCGAACGAGCTGGCTGACATTGTCGCGCGTTTAGAAAACTGGAACGTGGCTCCGAACGGAACCGAAGGTTACCGCACGGCGGAAGTGACACTAGGTGGCGTGGATACTGATCACCTATCTTCTAAAACCATGGAGTGCAAAAATATCAAAGGATTGTACTTTATCGGCGAAGTGATGGATGTGACTGGTTGGTTAGGCGGCTATAACTTCCAGTGGTGTTGGAGCTCAGGTTTCGTTGCCGGGCAGTGGGTGTAGTCTCAATACAAAAAATGCTCAGCCGTGCTGGCTGAGCATGTCATAACACTTGTCTCTCACTCGTTTAGTGATGAACGACGCTGAATTATTCTTTCGGTATTTCTCGTACCAATCTCAACATACCGCTTGTTCTGCGTAATTGGTTTAGTAAGGAACCCCATCCGCTGAAGTCGACCGTATAGTAGTGTAAATAGTCGCGGTCCAATAAAACGGTATCCGACGTGATTGTCATATTCTGGTATACCGCACTCTTTTGTCTGGCTGAAATTGCCGTGTGATATCCTATTATCGTTTCATCTGTTGAATAGGGCGTATTGCCTAAATCCTCAATTTCACTTTGAGATACGTTGATTGCGTAACTGAACGCTGGATAGTTTGCTGGTACGCACTGCTCGTTGTAAATCCCTATTAACTCTTTGATATTTGGCAGTCGCCAAGGATGCTCGAGTGTACCTAGCTGTTGGTTTTCACTCTCAACGGCGTCCATGCTCGCTTGGCGGATGTTCGAGTTATAATTACTATCGCTTAGCTCATAAGGTACGGTAGGAACGCCTAAACACACATCTTGTTGGCTATCGAATGTTTGACCGACGAAGCAGTAGCTCCATTGCAATCCCGTTGTTGCGTCGTTAATTACCTTATAGTCGCCAATATCCGTTGCTAAGACGTCGTGGGAAAAGCGATTATTTGGGTTGAGATCAGTGTCGGCCCCACATTGTAGTTCTGGCTCAGCGGCGAATGCAGACGCGACGAAAAACGTTAGGCTTAAACTTAAATATTTCACACTATAGTCCTTGTTACTGTTCGAGATAAAAGCCATCACTGACCAGAATTAGCGAGTTAGAAAGTCCAATACTTTTGTGATAAGTACCGAAATTGACGGTGTTTAATACTAGGTTTTCGGTGCTATTTAAGTTTTCTGCATCCAGCCACATGGTTTGCATGTTTGGAAAGTATTGGGTGTCGACGTTAGCCGGTAAATTCTTGCCAAACTTACGTGGATTACCGAAATTGAGTATGGAGACGGACTCCTGCAAAGTAGGTAAGCGCCAGTTACTTAATCCACAACGTTTCTCTTTATCGAACCACTGGATTTGATTGGCTACCGTACACTGATGAGGGTTGGTAGAAACTTCGTTACTTCCGTGCTCCGTGCATGTGGCGCTGAATTCGGTTGCCTCTTCTACAGGCTGGATGATGAACTGGTTGTCGCTGTCGTATACTGAGTACGGATCTTCTTCTTTACGGCGATGTTTTGTTTCCCAAACAAGTCCGGTGTGAGCATCCAAAACACAAGCAAAAGGCTGAGTGTTGTAACTCAAATCCTGACGAGCAAGAGGTTTTCCTTGTTGATCGAGCTTGACGTAACGCGCACCAAGTAAACCATCCTTGTTGCTATTCTCATCTTTTCCCGTGAGTGGGTCACAAGCAAAACTATTGTCTCGACCACGTGAACTATCGTCTCCAACTAAGCCTTTTGTTGCTCTTGAATCAGCGGTGTGGATTCGGCGAGGAGAGTAAGTCATCTGTGCACTAGGGCTACCAATGTTACTTTGCACACGGAGGTAATATTGTGTGTTTAAATCCAGGCCAGATATAGTGGCACGTTGTTTTTCAGTTGGTAGAGTATTCTGAGCGTAAGCAAGCTGAGTAAAACTGTCTTCTCCCCAAGCTAATGTATAGCTTGACGCGCCCGGTTGAGAATCCCAGCCAATCGTCACCCAAGAACCTGACGCATCTTCTCCTCTTCCTTCAATTCGCAACCCCAGTAGTTGATTCTCGTCGACTAGCGATTGGCAACTGGCATCTAAACTATTGACTGGATACACCGTTACCCAGTTACCTGGTCGAACCCCACTTGGAAAATAATATTGATCCGGTTCTGAATCCCCTAGCAGAGAGGTCATTGCTTGAACTATATGAGAAATATTGACGTCGATATTCTCAATCAGAACCTGGCCGATAGCGTAGTTTGAAGCAATACGGTTTAACAGCGTTTCTATTGTGGGATAGGCATTACTGTCACTGACGCGGTATTTACTTAGGTCAATATTGAGGAGTGCAAGTAAATCTTCGTATAGATTTGCCCGTTCAGATAAATTAACCAGTGAACTAAACAGTTCGCCTTTGGCCTGCAGCGCTAAAAATGAAGCTAAAAGCTCAACTTGCTGGCGTGGCATTTGATTATACTTTTCAATGATTTGTTCATTGGTTTGAGGAACAAGGTAGGCCAGGCTCCCCGCGGAGGATATTCCAGACTTTAATAGCATTGCGGATTGCGCAGTGCTGATATACCCGACATTAAGGCGCTGAAACTCATCGTGTTCAAGCACACCGTTACTGTTACCTTGTTGTGTATCTAGATTGGCAATTTCACAGAAGGAGCCTAGTACAGAACGCAGTTCCACACTCGTTTTCTCATCACGAAGATGAATAGTCAGAGTGTCTTGCATTTCATCGGCAGTGTACTCATAGCCAAACTCGTCTAACTTTCCTGGGGCACAGCGTGCATAGTTATTATCAATATCGCGCAAGGCAATGGTGGTAACAAAGCTACTTGCAGCGCTTAAGTCTAAGCTGTGGTGACGCTGTCCAGTACTGCTGATCAAGCTCACCGGCTGGTGGCGAAGAGGGTAACGACCGGAATCGTCGTATAAAACAGAATCTTTACCCGGAGAGTGGCGGCTACCTAGAATTATACTCAGTGATACTTGCTCCAACTCTTTCGGAAAACGGCCACTGATTTGAAGCTGACGTTCTGGCGCTATCGCCAAAATTGAGTGCTTCAGTGGATGGTTGTGATTCGCCATCACCAACTCATTCACCCGCCATTGATAGCGATAAGATTTTTGCAGTTGTGCAGGGATGGATTTTGTGAGCTCTTTGTATATGCCAGGTTGCTCATCCGCTGACAGTATTTCGTTTTCATAATGCTGCCATAACGTATAAGAAGGAGCAGTTTTAGCTTTCTCTAGAATTTTTGTACCTATTTCCTCTAATGAAAGTTCAGCCCGTGACCATTGCATTGGCGCAACCGCAAAGACGTAGTTGGGATAATCATTGGTTTCTAGCTCTAATTGATAAGCTTGATACGCGCGACGCATCTGTTCTGCACTAAAGGTCAATACGGCTTTTTCACCGTTAGGGTGGTTAAAAACACCTAACTCATCGAGAGTGTCAGATTCGACGTCGATGCTGTAGCTGCCTTCAAATCTTGTGGCTTCTTGTTGGTCGGGATTAAGTAATGCGATTTGCTCATCAAGCGCCTGTTTTTGTGCGCCACTGATGGGTAGCGCTATATCGCTTTGTTCGCTAAGCATCTGGTATAGCGCAGCCAACTCAAGCACCAAACGTTGGTTGTAAACAAGTTTTCCATGCACGGCGAAAGCTTGCTCAACACTCAGGTTGAACTGATTGTTTGTCGCGACACGATTACCATCCTGGATGAATAAAGTACGAAGTTGGGCAGTATTGAGCACGACAACACGCTGCTCTTGTGGCGTACTCAACGGTCCATTGATTCCAGCCCATTGTTCATCTGTAAGCGCTAACGTAAAGGTGCCAAAAAAGCGCGGGGACCACTCTGTTGATTGATCAGAAATATGGCTCTTTATTGCGCTTTTTTGCTCATCATTGAGCTCAACTAATGTCGTCCTGCTACTGTCTGACAAGTAACGGCGAACCGCTTCATTTTTTTCCGCATATGGTAGGTTGCCATAATGACTGAGCTCACCTTGCAGCAGGTGTTTGGCGACGGTATTGAATGCAATTGTCACTGGGTCTAGTGAGATTGTTGGTAGTTCTTTTTCATCGATATAGCCATCGTCGTTGCTGTCCATTTTCAAAATGTTGGTCAGCGTATCCAGTTCCGCTTGAAAGTACGATGCAGCTTGAACGTCAACGCTCGCATTCGCGTCTACTTGCGCCAATTTGCTGCTTTCTATGGTCACAATTTTGTCTAGTGGCCATTGCGATAACTGAAATGTGTATTCGAATCCCCCTTCAGCCATCGTGCTTTGCCACTGCTCACAAACCTGGCCAGAACAAACTTTAAATGCGTATACATCGTTTTCCTGGCTGCCTGATACAGGGCCGGAAATAGTCATAGTTGACCGACCGTTGGGTAGCGTTGGCGGTGTGATAGTACCGCCGGTGCCTGACTGGGTCGACGTACCCGAATCGGCATCTGAATCTGAGGGATTACTGCTGCCAGAACCATTATCTACATTAGAGGGGGCTGGCGCTGATCCCTGTGGTTGGTCACTACAACCGCTGATCGCTAGCACGATTGTTGCAGACAAAACAAGCTGTCTAAAGAGCATGAATATTCCTTTATACGAAAATCAAAGCAAACAAGAAATAACGCATATACGCAATGTGGTGCTTATTGGTTGGACTGTGAAATCCTTCGTTATTTCGCTTAGTAAAAGAGGTTAATGCTAAAAAAATACATTTATACGATCAATGGATCTAAATATGATCAATAAACTGGCATTTATTATATAAATGAGATTGATTTTTACAACAGTATTGATAATAATTCTCACATCAAAAGAAATGTGAATGTTTTTTATGAAGGAATTGATTGTATGAATGGTTTTATGTCGCTAGTTAAGCGTTACATGCATGATGAGGAAGGAGCAACCGCAATAGAATACGGTATTTTGGCCGCAGGGTTAGCTGCTGGAATATTGGCAATTTTTGGTTCTGATGGCTTATTTATCAGTGCTTTAAAAGATAAGTTCCAAACAATCATTGATGGTATGAACATGGGATCTGGTGGCGAGTAACTCTTTTTTATTGTTGCAAATTATTACGGTGTTCTTGTTGCTTGTTATTGCATTGAACGATGTTTTTCAGCGCAAGGTTCCCAATATATGTTTGCTTTTGTTGTTATTCGTTGGCGTTACGGTTACGCCTTTTTATCTTCACTCGTTTTTGGCCGGGATCGCGATAGTGGTCTTTGGATTAGTGGCTTTCCACTACCGTTGGCTTGGGGCTGGTGACAGTAAGTTGTTAGCAATATGCGCCTACGCCTCTTTGGAACAGTGGTACTGGTTGCTATTAAAAACGGCTTTGTTAGGTGGAGTGTTAAGTGTCGCGTATTTGTTGTTTAACCACTTCGCAATAAGGGGAGTAATTGCGGCTAAGCCGCGAACTACCGTGCCTTATGCGGTCGCTATATGTATCGCTGCAACCACCACTATTCACTATATGTAGTTTATACCCATCATGAAAAAGTTAATTTTTGTGCTACTCGGAGGAGCGACCTTGGTCGCAATGCTGGTGGTGGCATGGTTGAGTACAACTCCAACCCAACCAGATAAGCCAGTCGAAGTGGCGTTAGAAGAAAAGGCTGTCGTACCAAGAATCTTAGTCGCGAAATACGGCATTCAAGCAGGTGCCTTGTTGAGAGCGGAAGATTTTCGCTGGGCGCCAATGCCATCTGATAGCAACACGCAACTTAACGACGTGTTTCTTGAAGGTTTTATCAAACCTGATGTGTTGAAAGGCAGCTTATTAACCCGCCGTTTGACTGCGAATCAACCACTTGCGGTATCAGACATTATTCGCCCAGAGCAGAACCAATATATGTCCGCGATGCTCTCACCAGGCATGCGAGCAGTTACTCTGGAGATGAGCTTAGCAGGAATGAATTATGACCTACTAAGACCGGGTAATTACGTTGATGTCGTCTTAACCAGTGAGAACGAGCACACCTCAGAAAAGGGCTTTGGGGAAATCACCAAGCGTGCAACCAGCGTGATTCTAGAAAATACGCGCCTGCTCGCGATCAATAACACTCTGACAGATATTGTGAGCGGCCCAAAACATCAAAATGAAAGTGACATGTCGATGGCTGGTGGTGACACCTTACCGATTACCTTTGAGGTTACTCCAGAAGGGGCGCAACGTTTACTGCTAGCAAAAACGTTGGGGGATTTATCTCTTATCCTGCGTGGTTATCAACAGGACGAACAGTCTATGACAACAACAACCATAGCTACGCTCTGGGATGAGCAGTTGTCGGATAACCATCATCCGGATCGTAAACCTGAGCACACCATTCGCATTTTCAGTGGTGAAGATATCCGCACTCAAGAAAAGAGCACAACGAGATAAATCATGTCCTTGCTTCGAAATTTTATACTTTGCGTATCGCTGGTTTTGTCTATCTCTCCGTGGGCGGTAGCAGCAAGTCATACCTTTAACCTTACTATCAATCAAAACCGTTTGATTACGGTGAATGATGATGTGAAAGATATTTTTGTTTCTGACCCCAACTTAGTCGTGGTTCACGCACCTTCCAACCGTCACGTGATGGTCTCTGGTAAAGCGTTAGGAGAAACCGACATTCTGGTACTTGGAGACAATGCTCGCACACTCGCGCATTACAAGGTTGTGGTTGCTGCTGATCTGTCTCAACTGGAACGAGCCGTACAACACGCGTTTCCTGATGCTCAAGTGACGTTTGTTCATAGTAAGGGAGCGATCGTTGCTATGGGTGAAGTGGCCAATGCACTTCAGGCACATGAGATCCTGAGCATGGCATCTGGGTTTGCCAAAGGGCTACAAGAGGTAGACGAACAAACCTTAGCTGCGCCAACAAGCGAAAGTAGCAGTAGCTCTGGTCGCGGTGAAGGTATGGCAAAACCGGGTGGTGGCATGGGCGTCTACCCTTTGGTTGTTAACCAGCTTAAAACCGCGGGTAGCGCTCAAGTGAATATTTCCGTGCGTATTGTTGAAATGGAGCGCTCGACCAGCGAACAACTTGGTTTGCGTTGGAGCTCTATCGGTAATATGCGCTGGGGTACATGGGACACGTTACAGACGGCACTGGGTGTAACGCCTGGTAATAAGTTCCCAACCAATAATCTGCCATCAGGTCCTGGTCAGCATGGTCTTAATGTCATCATCGATGCATTAGTTGAAGACAGTTTAGTAAACGTTCTCGCTGAGCCGAATCTGACGGCTAAGTCTGGTGAGGCGGCGACCTTTATGTCTGGTGGTGAGTTTCCTTTTCCCGTCGACAACAGTGATGACGGTGTGAGTATTGAGTTTAAACGCTTTGGTATTTCATTAGAGCTGACGCCTACAGTCTTGAGTAATAAACAGATCAGTCTCACGGTTGCTCCCGAAGTTTCTACTTTGAGCCGCGAGCACAGCGTTTCTATTGCGGGTGTCGAAGTTCCAGGTATTGAAAGCCGCCGTGCCACCACAACGATTGAATTGGCAGACGGTCAGAGCTTTGCGCTGGCAGGTCTGGTGAGAACCTATCAAGACCACAAAATCGAGGCGCTGCCGTTTCTTGGGGAAATTCCTTTCCTTGCACCGCTTTTCAGCAGCAACAGCTTTAAAAACTCGGAAAGCGAGTTAGTGATTATCGCGACAGCACATTTAGTCGAGCCAACCAGCGACCCAAGTGAATTGACCACGCCATTAGATCGCTTCCGTCCTGCGAATCGATTTGAACGTTTGTTCTTACGCGACATGGGTGATGACCACGATGATAGCCAGCGTTTGTTTGGTAACTATGGATACAACTATTAAGGATGATGATGAAATTCGCGAAATTAGCTTTGACCACATTGACCCTTTTTCTGGTGGTCGGTTGTCAGCGTCCGTATCAAACAGGAACGCATGCAACCTTTCAGGACAAAACCTCTTTTACGACAACCACTGCCAACATTGAGCTAGACCTGAAAAACATTCTTAGCCAGGTGAACAAGCGTGAAGAAAAGGGACAGATTCGTCTCGTGTTACAAGGCGGTGATTTGGATCTGCAATCCCAGAAAAATCTGCGTAATCAGTTGATGACCTATCTGCAATTACCAGTGGAGATGACTTACCACTCGGACAAGCAGAGTCAGATTGTTGCTGAGCTTGAAGTGGTGTTAAAGCCAAACACGTGTCGATACAACCGTCAGTCTCTACCTATTTCAGCGTACGCCTGCCAGCAGCTACGTAATCATTACCTGAGTGTGGTTAACAAATCGACCTGGCACCATGGAGAAGAGTATCAGGAGCACAACAGTGCTCTGACAACAGGGGCGGTACAACGTTTGTTTAATAACCAACTTAAATCGGCAGAAAGACAGCCGGTGACAGGAGAGTAAATCGTGACTGAAAGAGTATTTAATGTTGTCGCGTTTGTTCTCGATAGCCAGAGTCAACTAGTCCTTGAGAGCCTAAAAAGCGATTTAACTACGCAAGATATTCAGGTGAAAAAAGGCGATATCGAAGCCGCAAGACTTTGGTGCGTCAAACAGGGAGCGCCTGATTTACTTATCGTTGATGGTGGTGACTGTCTGGGATTGGAAGCTGCGCTGCGTAAGCTGGCGGAGTATTGTCCACCGCAGATGAAGCTGATCGTATTAGGTAAAAAACAAGAAGTTTCATTATACCGAAGCCTAATGTTCGCGGGTGTGAACGATTACCATACTACACCGCTAAATGCCGACGCGATCCGACTGAGCTTACTGCACCTTCAAGGGCACCAAGTGACTAAGCCATTGCGTCATGGGCGCGTTATTTGTGTGTTGGGAAGCACTGGTGGGTGCGGCGCGAGCACCATCGCAGCCAACCTGGGTTACTTCTTAGCCGAGAAACAACATCAGTTTGTTGCCTTGGTGGATTTTGACCTGTTCCACAGCCAACACCCGATCCTATTGGGCGCTGATTATGACCCACATTTGGAGCACATCATTGCTGATGCTGAGCGTATCGACGAAACCTTGCTGGCGCACAGTAGCCAGCAACTGACAAAGCATATGCATCTGTTTTACGGTCAGGACAGCCAGCTGCCGCACGATGATGTACAGCAGCCGGCAAAGACAATCCAAGCGCTGGCTGAGCACTACGCGACGGTTATTGTGGATGTGCCAAATCTTAACCACCCAGCGATGCCTGCAATTGTAGAACAGGCAGATAACTGCATTTTCGTCACCGACTACAGCCTGAATAGCTTCCGTTATCTGGCAAAGCTGCGCGCCAATACACCGCTGAAACACCAGCGACAAATCTTGGTCGGCAACTTGTGCCGTCATGCCAAAGGCCGAGTACCTAAGCAAGAAATCACCAAAGCGCTGGGACTTGAATTGAGCGTTGAACTGCCGTTTGACGCCAAAGCGTTTGATAAAGCGGAAAGAGAAGGCAAACCGCTGTTGGCTGAGCGTTCGAAGTTCAGCAAAAAAATCCATCAATTAGGGCAAGTGCTGGGTGCCGCTTCCGCGGAGCAGAAAGGGTAAGTCGATGTTTAAGCAAGATGTGTTAACCCACAAGACCCGCAGCCACGAACTGCTTTCGATGACGGATGACGCCAAAAGCGCATTTTACGAACTGGTCGACCCATCGATCGCCGCGAGCTTATCCCGTGATGAGCTGCTGCCGCGTGTCAAAGACGCACTCAACGTCATTTCAGGTCGGAAAATGTTGCCCTATAACCGTCAGGAATTGGCGGTCTTAGGTTTGCAACTGGTCGATGAAATGGTTGGCATTGGACCCATTCAACCTTTGCTCGAAGACCCAGAAGTCTCCGATATCTTGGTTAATGGACCTGAAACAATTTACGTCGAACGACGTGGCAAGTTAGAAAAAACCGATATTCGCTTCCGTGATGCCAAACATGTACTCAACGTTGCTCAGCGGATTGTAAACGCGATCGGCCGTCGGGTAGATGAATCCAATCCGATGGTGGATGCGCGACTAAAAGACGGCAGTCGGGTCAACGTCATCGCGCCACCTTTAGCGTTACATGGGACCTGCATCTCGATCCGTAAGTTCCCTGCGAGTAAGTTGATGCTGTCGAATCTGGTCGACAACGACAGCCTGTCCGAGCAAATGGCGGAGTTTCTCGCGTTGGCGACCTATTGCCGCTGTAACATCTTGATTTCCGGCGGTACGGGTTCGGGTAAAACGACCTTGTTGAATGCGCTGAGTCGGCACATCAGCGAAGACGAACGTATTCTGACCATCGAAGACGCTGCTGAGTTGTCTTTGGCGCAGCCCCATTGGGTGCCGCTTGAAACCCGTAATGCCAGTACTGAAGGTAATGGCGAAGTGACTGTACGCGATCTGGTGAAAAATGCCCTACGTATGCGTCCGGATAGAATTGTACTGGGTGAAGTTCGTGGCGCAGAAGCATTCGATATGTTGCAAGCGATGAATACCGGTCACGACGGATCGCTGTGTACTTTGCACGCCAACAATCCACAAGATGCGATTGTGCGCTTAACCAATATGCTGCAAATGGGCGGAGAACGTTTGTCCGACCATATTATTCGCAGCCAGATCGTGAGTGCGATTGATTTAGTAGTGCAACTTGAACGTATGCGCGACGGGCATCGCCGGATCACCGCCATCAGCGAAGTGGTTGGAATAAACGGTGAACAAATCGAACTCAGTCCAGTGTTCCGTTTTGAGCTTATTCGTGCTGAACAGCAGCATATCTATGGTCGATTTAGCGCTCAGTCCGTTTCCTCTGCTTTGCTTGAAAAAGCGGCTCATTTCGCCAAGGAAGATGCATTGCGTCAGTGCGTGGAGAAGTCTTCGTGAACCTACTGATTGTCTTGATTGTTTTCTGGTTGGTTGCAGGCAGGCTGGTCTGGCTCACCATCCAACGTCAGGAACATTGGCAAGGTCAGCTTAAGCGCTACACCTTGTTGAACCTGGATACTGACGCCGACCAGCGCCAACCATTCTGGTGTCACTGGATCTGGTATCAAAACCTGCAAACTTTTGTCAATCCAGCCAAATTAAAGCAGTGGCAGCTTGGTTTGGTTGCGTCCATTTTGCTAGCACCGACAGTACTTTGTTTTAACGGTATGGACTGGTACGTGTCCATACCGCTCAGTCTGAGTACGGCATTGCTGGTGGTGTGGTTCGCCTATCAACAATTGCAGCAGAAAGCCAAAGACCAGTTTCGCGATGAATTACCGGATGTCATTGATGGCTTAATCCGCGCGTTGCGCGTTGGTGCACCGATGGCGGATGTGTTTCATGAGATGGCCCAGCAACATCAGGGCGTGACTGCTCGCTTGTTTGACAACATGCATGATGAGTTGAAGGTCGGCCAGACGCTGGACGAAGTAATGAAAAATGCCGCGCGTCGTATGCCGATTGCTGAGTTTCGTTTTCTGACCATCGTTCTTAGCCTACAGCAGGAAACGGGTGGCCGTTTAACCGGAGTGCTGGAGCGACTAGGGCTTACATTGAGATCGCGCGCGGAGCTCAATGCCAGTATTCAAAGCATTACGTCCGAGTCGCGCAACTCTGCCAAAGTCCTCGCTGCACTGCCAGTTTTGGTGTGTCTGGTGCTGTTTACCACTGGACGCGAGCATTTTGATTTTCTGATGACCTCGAATGGTGGGCAAATCGTCATGGCCTATGTCGTGGGCAGCATTTTGGGTGGATTGTACCTGATCCGCCGTATGACTCAGCTAAAGGGATAATTCATGGGGCAATGGTTCGTTTCGTCAACCTCGCTTGCCGCTCTGTTGGTAGCGGGTGTGGTGTTGATGTCTGTGTTGCTGTGGTTGTTCTTATCACAGCAGTCTCAAAGTTGTTGGCAGGCGCAGTGTAAGCGTTACTTAAACCCTGGTAATGATAATGCTGTGATTGAGACTTCGTCATCGTCATTTCTCGCCGGGTTAGGTGTGTTGTATCCCACTTCTGACAAAGAGAAACAGCGCCTGCAGCAAATGCTGGAGCATGCCGGTATTGCGTCTTCGACTGCCTTAAATTCGGTGCGCGGCGCCAAGCTTGTGCTCGGTTTGTTTAGTGCGAGTGCCGCTCTGATTTGGCAGGCGGTATCTGGAGAACTGCTCGATGCATACACCCTAATGATGACGTTAATCGGTTATGTGTTGGGGTCAAACTTACCGGAATACTGGTTGCGCCGCCAAGCCAATCAGGCTCAACAGAAGCAGCAGCAAGTCGTGCCTGACGCCATCGACTTGATGGTGATCAGTGTGGAAGCCGGGCTGTCGCTGGAGCGTGCATTGGAGAAAGTCGGTCTGTATTTACTCGATGTTGAGCCGATGTTGGCGCGACAGTTATTGCGCACTCACGCAGAGATTCAGGTGCGGGGAGAGTCTGCTCAGTGTCTGAAAAAGCTTGCGTGGCGCACGGGGCTGAAAGAGATAGAACGTCTCGCCAGTACGCTAGCGATGGCCGAGCGATATGGCTCTCCTTTAGCGGAAACCATGCGCACCATCAGCGCCGATGCCAGACAACTACGCAAAATGGCGTTGCAGGAGCAAGCTGGTAAGTTGCCGGGACGCATTACGCTGATTCAAATGGCTTTCATTATGTTGCCACTGATGGTGCTGATCGTCGCGCCGACCATGAACTTGTTATTGGAGAGTTTAAAATGATGACGACAAACCCGACCAAATGGCTGTTGTTGGTCTGTCTAAGCCCTCTGCTATTAGGCTGCGCGACGGCGAGCAAAGTGAAAAAGCAGACTGAAAATAATACTCAAGCACTAGCCGAAGCAGCATTCAATTATGGTCAGTATGGTAAAGCGGAGCAGCAGTATCTTAAGTTGCTCGAGCTCTCACCAGACAATCTCACTTACCAAATGATGTTGGCTCGTAGTCAGTACCGTCAGGACAAGAAAGAAACCGCGATGGCGAAACTGCGTTATGTGTGCGCGAATCCGGAGCCTGTCTCTGCGCAGGCGTGCATGTATCTTGGCCGTTACTTGCTTAGCAACAGTCGTGTGACCGAAGCTATCGAGGTGTATAAGTTAGGGCTACCGAAAGCGGACGGTCCACAGGTTGAAGCGCAGCTGCATAACGGCCTTGGTATCGCATTGTTGGGCAGTGATGCCTTACAAGCACGAACGGCGTTACAACAAGCGATGATCCTCTCACCAGATAACCCTCATTTTCGTTCTAACTTGGCGATCAGTTATCTGCATGACAATCAGGTCGAGAGAGCTCGCACAACATTTTCTCCGCTCCTGGCGTATCAGCAGTTACCTCCGCAGGTAGAGCTGAATTTCGCGCTGTTGTTACTGGCAGAAGGTAATGAAGACCAAGCGCGAGCGTTACTTACTCGTCATTTACCCGCGAGCGAAGTTGAGCGCGATCTAGCTATCCTCAACGCGCGTTTGACGGCAATGCGGAATGCCCAATGAGTCGGTGTCGTTCTCGTCAGCGAGGTGTCATCAGTTTAGAAACCGCACTGCTATTTCCTGCGGTCTTAGCGGTGTTGTTAGCCTTTTTTGATATTACCCGTGTTCATTTGCAATACGGATTATTGGAACACGCGATGCGTAGCTCATTGCGGGTGCTGTTAGCAGAAGACTGGCGCGTTAAACCGTTGAATCCCTCTGTTATCAAACGAATGCTTGACGACAACAGCTACGGTTTTATCGACCAGGTCGAGGTCAGCATCATTCGTTATGACTCGTTGGAAGAGATGCTTCGAGTGGGGAAAGAGCAGGAAGACGTAGAGGCCAGCGCGTTCTTTCGCCCGAGAGACCCAGTTTTTCAGGTGACCGCGACGCTCTCCACACAAATGGAAATCAGCCCTTTAGCCATGCTATATCCAGAACCCTTGGTGTTTACTAGCACTTTGATTGCTTCACAGGACTTGTTGTTCGATTAACTATGTTTCGATACCCGATTTTTTCCGCGCGTAAACGTCGTTTGCAAGGCAGTGTCAGTCTGGAAGTTGCTCTGATCTTGCCGATGCTGCTGACCGTGATTGTTGCGGCGTCAGAAATTCTGACCATCCTCCGTGTGGAGCAACGCTTGGTGAACCTTAACTACAACATTCTTGAAATGGTGGGCAATCGCCGGACGTTGACGATTGAAAATAATATTGCCCAGCTCCCATATTTTAGTGGTTTTGCCGAGCAGCAACTCTCGAACATTGCCAAAGGCAACGTGAGTTTGTCTATCGCAATGCACAATGCAGCGACTAAGGAAACCACGCCAGTGATGGTGAGTTCTGCTTGTATGTTGAGTGGAAAATGGCCTGATTTTGACGTCGGTAGCTTGGTAGAAGTCGCGATCTGCTTCCAGCCTGACGACAGTGTTAGTAGTAACGCAATCTGGAAACTATGGCCAAATGGTCGCTTCCACTCTCATATGATCAGGGAGACGAACTGATGATGGCGCTATCTACATATTCTGTGTCTCGTCGCCATCAGGTTGGCGTGGTGTCGGTGTCGGCGGCGATATTTCTAGCCGGTATGCTGACCTTCTTTAGTTTTGTGTTGTTAGTGGTCGTCACCAGTACCACAGACAGCCGGTTATCTATGCTAGCGGATGCCGTGCTGTACTCTTCGTCTGACAGCGTAAGCGCAGATCAAGATGCCAACCAACTGTTGAACGCTAACGTTAGCGACGATGCAACGGGATTGTCGGCACCTCAATCGAGGTTAGATAAGCGTGATGACTTCACCACAGCGACAGTAACCGGAAAAGTTAAGGCGAGTGAGTTAGTACTCAATGAAGAGTTAGTTACAGAAGACTTGATTATTCGTCACCAGGCTACCTCCCGATTACACCAGATGACACTAGAAATTGTCATCATGTTGGATGTTTCTGGTTCGATGGAGGGGGCTCCAATGACTCAGGCGATGGACGGATTACGGGATTTTGCTGACATCTTATACGCCGAAGAAAGACGAAATCTGAGTAAAACCATCAGCATAGTACCGGCAACTGGATTGGTTAATGTCGGTTGGCGTCCTAATTTTCTTAAACCTGGTGCGATAGCGATTCCCCGCTCATTACGCACTTTGGCAAAAGAGCAGGGTTGGAAAAACCTGCTGAGTCCATCGGTGCCGGGGCGTTGGCGTGAAGCGATGTGCATGCAGTTGCCCGAGATTCAGTCGGATTTAACCAGCCCTGGAATGTTAAACCCAAGCTGGATACGCAGTTTGGAGCTCGGCCCTAAGCAGCAAAACATTCGCTTCTATCTCGAAACTCACAAGAAGCCACCACTAGGCGCGACTTACAAAAATGGCATGCCGTTGCATTCCTATATTCCAACTAAGAACTCACCGTATAACCCAGAGTGGAAGCACATGCATGCGCTGTTTGACACACTTGACTGTGGTGTTAGCAGTGTTCAGTCATACATGTCCAATTATCGTGAGTTTGTGCATGGTTTAGAAACGCTGTATCCGGAAATGAACACAAATAACGCTGAAGGTGTGATGTGGGCATGGCGATTGCTGTCTCCAGAATGGCGTGGTGATTGGGATAAAACCAAGGGTGAACTGCCACGAGATTACGGTTTGAAAAGTAATAAGAAAGTCATGGTGCTGTTTACTGATGGTGACCACTTGATTGATCGAGAAGTACGCGATCGAAAACAAGTGATGTTATGTCGAGAGATGAAGCGAAAAGGAATAGAAATCATCGCGGTGGATTTCAACAATCGCTCACCGTCGATGAAATCCTGTGCCAGCCCGGGTGCTTATTATCAAGCGACCAACCGCACTATTCGCAATGTATTACAACAAGTGGCCACCACACTGAACAAAATTGAATTGGTGGAATAACTACCATTATGAAAGGAACTGTATGTCGTACCGAAAAGAGCAGCTAGAACGTTTACCTGAAAAAATTCAGGGGTTTATTCAGCAATTCTCAACCGCCCAACTGGGAACCGTAGATTCACAAGGCATACCACTGGCGAGTTACGCTCCGTTTGTTCGCCAAGGCAACGACTTCGTCATGTTATTGAGTACTGTCTCGAAGCATGCTCGTAACTTACAACAAACGCCGAGAGCGTCGCTGATGTTAGTTGAATCAGAAGATAAGGCGCGTCACTTGTTTGCTCGTGAGCGACTGGTCATAGACTGCGATGTCGTTTGTATTGATAAGCACAGCGAGGAAGCCTCACCGCTTAAGCAACAAATGCAGCAAAAGTACGGCGAGATCGTCGAGCAGTTGTGTGGCATGAAAGATTTTAGCTTCTACCGTTTTGCACCACGCTCAGGTAACTACGTAAAAGGATTTGGTCAGGCGTTTCGTCTGGATGAGAACCTTCAACACGCAGTGCATCAGACGGAAGGCCATACCGAGGAAGAGAAGCAGCTACAACCCGCTTAACTATTGCGAGGGCAACCTCGCATTTTTTCGATAACAATAGCGTAAAGCCGTACTGGCCAAAGCGCAGCGAAATTCAGCCCTTCATTACTACAGATAATCTACAGAATGAATTGGAACATGATTAAAAGATATGCCTTTTTAACTATAGGGGTCAGTGCGACAGGGCTGGGTATGGTTGGTGTGTTTATTCCGTTACTGCCAACCGTTCCTTTTGCGTTACTTGCGCTCTATTGCTTTAGTGTCAGTTCGCCTCGTTTTCAGTCGTGGTTGCTTGCCAGCCGTTTGCTCGGTCCAACGCTGAGAAACATTAAAGAAAATCGTGGCCTAACCATAAAAGAAAAGGTGCGAGTACTGATAGTGGTGTGGTGCTCGATACTGGCTACCGTCGTTTGGTTGCTCGGTGAACGACCATCTGCACAAATTACATTGCTGGTGATTGCGCTTATCGAAACCTACATTATTTTGCGCTACAAGACGCGCGTTGATCCAGTTGAGGAAAATAAATGATAGGTAAGATTCCTCAATCCGCAAAACCTTGGCTTTTGGGTTCTGTAAGCAGTGGCGTGTTGGTTATTCTTGGTTTGGTCGGTCAATATTGGCTGGTGAGCCGAGTGTTCAGTGACAACTTTGAACCGATTGTTCTACAGGTGCTATTGGCGAGTGTGACTTTATTAGCGTTACGCTTTGGTGTGATTATTTTCCATCGTTACTTGGGGGCAAAAACGGCGCAGCAAGTGAAGCAGTCAATACGTGAGCAACTGCTTGATAAATTGGCCGCTTTAAAGCCAGCCCAAATGACACCAGAGCTGCGTGGGAAGCTTAATTACCTGCTTGGTGAAGGCGTGGAAGTACTGGACCTATATTGGGGGCTGTTTGTCCCTCAGTTTTTTATCGGTCTGCTTGGCCCTTTGCTAGTGTGTCTATTTATTGCATTCATAGACCCATTTTCTGGCTTTATCTTGCTGTTAATGATCCCTCTAATTCCAGCCATTTTAATGCTGGTATTTAAACGTTTTGCCAGTGTCAGTGCGACCTATAAGCACAACTTGGCTCTGCTGACGGAGCTGTTTACTCAGAGCTTGCACGGCCTTCCCGTGTTAAAGCTGTACCAGTATTCCAAAATTTGGGGAGCGGAAATTGAGCAGCATGGTGAGGCCTTACGACGTTCTACCATGTCGCTCCTCAAAACCAATCAACTGGTGATCTTATTGGTTGACCTGTTGTTTTCTCTGGGCACGATAGTCGCTGCGTCATTGTTGGCGATTACGCGTTATCAATTGGGTATTCTCGACGCAGCATCGGCAGCTTTTATCATTTTGGCCAGTGTCGAGCTGATACGTCCATTGTCTTTAATGGGAGCGTTCTTCTTTGCCGGTGCGCTGGGGCGAGAAGTGCAGGCTGACGTACAACACATCTTGTCTTTGGACGAAAATGAATCCCACCATCTTACACAGCAAAATCATGCCGTTGTTCTTGATGTTCGCGGTTTGACTTATGGTTATCCTCAGCAAGAAAAACTATTTCAGGGTGTCGATTTAAGCGTATACAAAGGTGAACTGGTGGTGCTGCAGGGGCCAAGCGGTTGCGGCAAATCCACCTTGTTCAAACTGATCCGTGGTCAGTTGATGCCCGATGCAGGTGTGGTTACCCATCAGCCGATTGGTTACTTACAGCAGATGCCGTATGTGTTTCATCAGACGCTGGAAGATAACTGTCGTATGGCGGCATCCAGTGCTACACAAGATGAGGTGCGTGATGCGCTAAAACAGAGTGCGCTGGATGAATGGCTAGAGCACCCAGACACTCTGTCATTGCATCCGGGTGAAGGCGGAAAGCACATCTCTGGCGGGCAGGCGGCTCGGCTTGGTTTATCTCGAGCATTTTTATCCGATCATGCGCTGATGTTAATCGATGAACCGACCCGTCAGTTGGATGAATTGACCGAACAAAAAGTGATTGATGCGCTGCATCAGCTCAAGCAGCAGGCCGGCGTATTGGTGATCAGTCACTCACCACGACTAATTGCTCAGGCTGATCGAGTCGTAGATGTCAGCCGTTGGCGCGATGTAACTAAAGTAACAAGCTCGGAGGCCTGGGCATGATCAATCAGTTATTAAATCTAGCTAAACCGCACTTAGCTCCGCTTGGTTTGTCGTTGCTTTGTCGGATATTAAATCAGTTAGGCACCATTGCAATCCTCGTTGTCGCGGGGCAATACGCGCAAGAATTGTTTATTGGCCAACAACCCGTATCGATTTGGCCACAACTGCTTTGGCCGTTACTTTGGATTGGTATCGGCAAAGCAATCTGTCGTTATATCGAGCAACTTTCAGGGCATAACGCTGCATTTCGTATCCAAGAAGACTTACGCAATCAAGTGTATTGGCGGCTAGAACAGCAAGCGCCGGACAATATTCACGACCTTTCGACCGGTGACCTCACCGCACGGGTAGTATCGGACATAGAGCGCATCGAAGTCTTCTATGCTCACACCATTGTTCCAGTACTCTCTGCACTGGTGGTGTCGCTATTGGTGACTGCTTACGGGTATTGGTTAGTTGGTCCAGCGGCAATCGTATTGGGTCTACTTCTGCTGGTTATTGGTGGTGTATTACCTGCGTGGCATCTCAATCGCTGCGCGAAGCTAGGGCAGAATATTCGCGATCAATTTGGTCTGTTGAATACCTTGCTGACCGATGTAGTCTCTGGTTTCAATGAAATACAGAATTGGTCAGCGATGGCGTTTTTTCAGCGCAAAGTAACCAAACAAGGACAAGCGCTTCAACGCTTACATAACACCTTAGCTGTCCGCAATGGTGTTAAGGATGCGCTGACAGATTTAATCATTGGTAGTGGCTTTATTGCCATGATTGTCTGGGCTTGGTGGCATGGAGATCCGCTATCGTTGACGGTGTTATGTTTATATGCGGGCGCTTTCGGTCCGGTGCTAGCGCTGACGAGGACTTTTGAGGACTTGCCTCAGACGTTTCCTGCTTGTCACCGAGTTCTGACTATATTGGAAGCGCAGCCGTTAGCAGCACTTAGTGACGATACTAAAGCTCACGCCAGATCTGATTCTGAGGCTCTACTCAGTGTCACAGGTTTAAGCCATCGTTATAGCCCTGGTTCTGACTGGCTGTTTGAAGACTTATCGCTATCGCTGTCTGCGGGAACGCATTTGGTCATCCATGGGCAAAGTGGAAGTGGCAAGACATCATTGCTGCGCTACTTGGCTGGTATTCATCTTTCCGAGACGACTCCGTTGCGGTTCAAAGGCGAAGCGATTACCTGTTTGAATCGAGAATCAGCTTGGCTGAAAATCAGTTATATACCTCAACAGAGTGTGATTTTTCCCGCGTCTTTGCGCTACAACTTATCTCTAGGTGGTCACTATAGTGATGAAAAACTGATGCAAGCACTACGGCTAGTCTGCTTGGAGCCAATGTTCTTTGCATTATCCGATGGGCTAGATACTGAGTTGGGGCTTAATGGTACTCGTCTCAGCGGTGGAGAAGCGCAGCGGATAGCGTTGGCGAGAGCCTGGTTGCGCGATACGCCCATTTATTTGTTGGATGAAGCATTCAGTGCGTTAGATAAACAGACCGAGATCGTTATTCGTCAGCGTCTTCGCCAAGATTGGCAAGACAAGTTAGTGGTTGAAGTCGCGCACCAGCCACAGGGGCTAAATCCGCACTGTGAACGCAGGCTGATGAAAGATGGTCAACTTACTCCCCTCAGTGACTAAAAGCACATAAACATGCCGGAGTTATCCGGCATTATAGATTACTGACAAAGGATGAGCATTGAGCAATTTTCTACTTGTTTTGGATTTTAGCTCGAGCGTAAAGCGTTAACTGGCAAGTCGCCGCAGCATTTTACCCCTTTGTCTTTATATCCCCACCAGTCGTCCAGCTCCTCAATTTTCAAACGGAAGATGTTATTTGCCTCGCAGATAAATAGATAAGTCACTCGTTGACGGCTAATCAGCTATGCATGGCCTCGTCTTTTGGAATCACCTGCTTTAGTTTGTTTCCCAAGTTCAGATTTAGCCAGTAGCGGAATCATCATGCGGTCTATGTTCTTCATCCTATCATTGTGTTTTTGCGGAACATTAAGTGCGCATGAACGTGATTCTGGTACCTCTTTAGAAGTTCTTGTGGGCGCGTCACTTGGTTACCGAACCATTGAAATCAGCGAAAGAGAAAGTGTTATGGAAGTGGCTGAATTTCAGACTGATGGCTTGAATGTCGCACCAAGCATTTCTCTCAGAACCGAGCCTAAATATATATGGCAAGACCGAAACTGGTCTTATACGTTTTCGGCTGACTTTTTTACTTCTAAATTTGATAAGCAAGTTGTGGGAGATGGTGGCAGTTATAACCGCGTTATTAAAAATAAAGGTACCAAAATAGAGGGTTTATCTCTGTATTTTACTCCCATCATCTACTACCAATTTGGGCGAGAAAAACCTGAGGGCTGGCAATATAGAGTCGGTGTTGGGGCTGGGTTGGGATACCAGGATCATAACGGCGAGTTTTTAATCACCAATCGAGAGCACCCTAATTACGGAAAGGTGAGAAAAATTAATCACTCGAAACTGGGTTTATCAACTGGTATTTATGCTGAGGCTAAATATAAAAAGCATCACATCGTATTTAATGGGGATCTCATTACCAATGAGCTATCTGGTGATGACTATCGGTATGTGGAAAACCATGTATCCATTACCTATCGCTATCAAATATATTCTTTTTCGCTGGATTTTTAATTTCTGACGCAGTTGTAAAGCCGAGTATTTCTTACTCGGCTTTTGCTTTTAATGGCGGTCCGCTATAGAAATAGCTTGTTGGGAGTAACGGATGGGCTAAATAAAAATCCCTGACCGTAAATACATCCTTTGTCTGACAGGTATTGTGCTTGTTCTTGAGTTTCAATCCCTTCTGCGACGACTTTAAGCGATAAGGTTTTGCCCATAGCGATGATCGCATTAACGATGGCATTGCTGTCGCTGTGACTCGGTACATCTTTCACAAATGAACGGTCGATCTTCAATTTGTTGATCGGCAGACCTTTCAGATAAGAAAGCGAGGAATAGCCTGTACCAAAATCATCCAAAGATATTTCAATACCGAGTTCTCGCAGTTGATTTAACGACGCAATGGCCTGTTGTGGGTCGATCAACAAAAAGCTTTCGGTGATTTCGATATCCAAATGCTGCGCAGAAAAACCAGTCTCTTGAAGTATCACCTGAAGCCGGTCGATAAAGTTCGATTGCTGCAGTTGGAGTGCGGATACATTGACGGCTATTTTGCCGAAATTAATTCCAGACTCCAGCCAAGCGTGGCCCTGAATACAAGCCTGCCTGATAACCCAATCGCCGATGCTTTGAATTAGCCCAGTTTTTTCTGCAATTGGAATAAAATCAGCAGGGGACACTAAGCCAAATTCAGGGTGCTGCCAGCGCAACAGGGCCTCCACGCCAACAATAGAGTTCTGCTCCAGGTTGTATTGGGGTTGATACTCCAAACGCAGTTGCTGTTTCTCTATTGCCTCGTGCAGCGCTGATTGAATTCGCACGTGGGAAATGGACTTGTGAGTCAGATCCGGTGAATAAAAAGCGTAGCCGTTACGGCCATTCTTTTTCGCTAAGTACATGGCAGTATCTGCATTTTTCAGCAGTGTTTCACTGTCTTGACCATCGGTTGGATACAGGGCAATACCGATACTTGCTGAGACACGCAATGATTCGTGACTGGTCAGCTTAAACGGTTGATGGAATACACCTAAGATGCTGTCCACCGTTTCGGACAGCGCGACATCACTTTGCGCCTCTGGAAGAATAATCACAAATTCGTCGCCGCTGATTCGTGCGACATGGGCATTGAGATGCAAAGTGTCTTGCAGGCGTATTGCCAGTTTGGTCAGCAATTGGTCACCGCAAAAATGCCCCATACTGTCGTTGATGTGCTTAAAGTGATCGATATCCAGGAAAAGGGTCGCAAAGCCTTGCTGGCTCTTTTGACCAGTTTCGATGTGCTGCTCGAGCAATCCAAGTAAATGAGTACGATTTGGCAGATTGGTCAACGGGTCATAAAACGCCATTCGCTGCAGCTTTTCTTCATGTGCTTTGCGCACCGAAATGTCTTCAAACACACAGATATAGTTGATCAACTGATCTTTGTCGTCCATTACCGCGCTGATGGTGGCCAGTTGAGGGTAAAAGCTGCCATCTTTCTTGCGGTTGATGAACTCGCCTTTCCACTGTCCTTTAACTTGTAGCTCAGACCATAAATTTAGATAGAAGCGGCTATCGTGGTGTCCAGAGTGAAGGATTTTCGGTGTATGACCAATCACTTCTTCTGCACTGTACCCTGTGATGTTCGTAAAGGCAGGATTGATATCGATAATGTTTGCATCACGATCGGTGATGATCATCCCTTCTTGCGAATTATTGAAGATTTTCGACGCCAACGTTAGTTGGGTTTCTATGGTTTTTCTACGTGTGATGTTTCGCGTCATGCCCATGACACCAATCAGCTCACCTGCTTGATTGCGTACAGGTGACTTAATGGTTTCGAGCCAGGTTGGATTATTGTTCGAGTCGATTTGTCGGCACTCTTCAACAATATTCTGATTGCCAGTTTCAACCACTGTAATATCAGCTTGAATGAATTTCTCAGCGCGCTGTTCGCTGAAAAGGTCAAAATCATTTTTACCAATGATTTCCTGATTGGTTTTTTGCCAGGCTTGCTCGACGCTTCGGTTAGTCATTGCATACAGGCCATCGGTGCCTTTGATCCAGATATGGTCTTCAAGGCAGTCGATAAACTCTTGTAATGTTGGGATTTGACTTTGATCTTGCTGATACCGCAGATGGCGTTGTTGTTCTTGTTGGTAATGTCGACTCACATCAAAACTAAACCGACCAGCAAGTGCGCTCAGCCACGCTGGCACGTGATGGCTTTGGGCGTTTGTGTAAGTCAGCGTAATCGCGGCAAATAAATCACCGTTAGGTAGCCACACCGGACAGATGCTGAGGATCTGCTGCTCATAAGAGGTGTTGACGGTTTCTAACTGAAAAGGGGTAAATTGAGAGGTGATCTGCTCAATCTCGGCAACAATCGCATCATGGTTCTGCTCTGCGGTCGACAATGCACTGTGTTGCCACTGTTCGTTGTCATTGAAGGCGTAGACTTGTCCCTGTGCATGGTTGGCATTACAGCACTGTTGCAGGGCATCTTGCCAGTCTGCTAATAAAGAAGATGGAATATCAAAGCGAAACATAATTAGTACGGTATCCTGAATCGCCCAACGATGTGTTTATAAAAATATAGCTGAGATGGCTATTGGGCTTTGGCTGTATCGTATCCGACCATAAAATAATTCCAAGCGGTAGAAGACGCTTCAGTTCATAAAAATACGAATTGATACCGTCTGTTAGTGAGAGGCATTGGCGGTTTTCTCTTTTTTGCCAAACTTAACTTGCTGAATCACCAGACCACTGATGATCAATACCAGCCCGATCAGCGTAGAGGGATGAATGTCTTCACCAATAATCGTCGCCAGTAACATCAGGGAGATGAATGGGGAAGCGAAAATCAGGTTACTGATGCGAGCCGTATTCTGTGTTGACTTGAGCGCGCTTAGCCAAAGGACGAACGTAATCCCCATCTCAAACAGACCCACATAGGTCACTGCAGCCCAGCCTTGGGTCGAGATGGTATTCCAGCTTTGTCCTTCATAGATGCTTAACGCAACAGTAAAAGGAATCGCAACCAGAAAACCAAGTAACACGCCCACGACCGGATCCGCTTTGTTTTTGGTGTTGAGAATCCAATATCCTGCCCACAGCAGAGTCGAGAGTAATGCTAAACCAACGCCAAGCGGGCTCTCAAAATCCATACCTAACACGTTGCCCTGAGTGGCAATCACAATCACACCTAGGTAACTAAACGCGCAAGCAATCCAGTCTTTGCTACGAATTTTCTGCCCGAGAAATACCGCTGCCATGAGCGTCAGCGTGATGGCCCAGCTGTAGTTGATGGCCTGAGCCTGAGAGGCCGGGAGCAAGTCATAAGCCTTAAACAGGATCAGGTAGTAGGCTAATGGGTTAATCAGGCCAAGTAGCAGGTAATACCAAGGATTCGACAGAAAGGTATCGCTGAGCTGATTCAACTTGCCTTGAACACCACATACGATGACAAGAGCAGTAGCAGAAACGATGCTGGCAATACACAGCATCTGAATCGGAGTGAACTCGGCTAATGTGAGTTTAAATGCGGTCGCCACTGTCGACCAAAGTAATACTGCTGAGAGCCCAAATCCTAGGGCGCGACGCTCATTCATGATGCCTCTGTATCGTGTTCAAAGGCTCGGCGATAAGATTTTGAGCGAGCCAAAGGATATTATTTTGAGCAGGTAGTGTATGCGAGGATTTTTCATCCAACAAACTGGACATTTATCCAGTGTCTAAATACCATTGTTATAGATATAAAACACAGGCTAACTCGCTATTATGCAATGGATTCTTGAGCATCAATCTCTCATTCTCTCTTCTCTATGTGCCGCTGCAGCCAGCGGAGCGGCGGTCGGTTGGTGGGTAAAACAGCGCTTTATCACTCAAACTCAGCTTCTAGAACAGCAACTTTCTGCTGAAAAACAGCTTCACCAACAACAGCTTGAGCAAGTGGGTCAGCGTTTGGCTGAAGCGCAACAAGAGCTGGATGAACTGGATGACGAGCGCGATAAAGCGGCATTTGAAGTGCGTCAGTCACACGGCAAGTTGATGGCAGCAATGGAAAAGCTTCGTTATTTCGAAGCCGTCAAACAAGAGCGTCAGCAGTATTTCGATGAGCTCGGGAAAATGCGTGAGCAAAAATCGCGTTTGGAAACCCAATTACGCGAGCAGCAAGCGCGCCATGAGCAAGTAAATCAGTCGAATGCGGAAAAGCTGCAAATACTGGAACAAGCAGAAGTACGCCTGAAGCAGCAATTTGAGCATCTTGCCAACCAGTTGTTTGAAGAGAAAACCGCGAAGGTGGATCTGCAAAACCGTCAGAGCTTGGAAGGCTTGCTTTCTCCGCTAAGAGAGCAATTGGATGGCTTCAAAAAACAAGTCAATGACAGCTTTAGTCAGGAAGCCAAAGAGCGTCATACACTGGTGCATGAGCTAAAAAATCTGCAACGTTTAAACGAGCAAATGACGCGTGAAGCGGTGAACCTGACCCAAGCTTTGAAAGGCGACAACAAGCAGCAAGGCAACTGGGGCGAAGTGGTTCTTGCCCGCGTGCTGGCAGAATCTGGTCTGAGAGAAGGGCACGAATACGAGACACAAGTGAATTTGCAAAATGAAGCAGGTAAGCGTTATCAACCAGATGTGATTGTTCACCTTCCGCAAAATAAGCAAGTTGTAGTCGACTCGAAAATGGCTTTGGTGGCGTATGAGCGTTACTTCAACGCAGAAACCGATGCACAGCGAGATCAAGCGTTGAATGCCCATCTTATTGCGCTGCGTGCGCACATCAAGGGCTTAAGCATGAAGGACTATCACAAACTCAAAGGCATCCAGAGCCTCGACTACGTTTTGATGTTTATTCCGGTGGAACCCGCTTTTCAGGTCGCTATTCAGACTGATCCGAGTTTGGTTAAAGACGCAATGGAGCAGAACATCATTTTGGTCAGCCCGACTACCTTGCTGGTGGCGTTGCGTACCATTGATAATTTATGGCGAAATGAACGTCAGAATGAAAACGCGAAATTGATCGCCGAGCGCGCGACAAAACTTTACGACAAACTACGTTTGTTTATTGATGATATGGAAGGTTTGGGCGGGGCGCTGGATAAAGCCAATCAAACGTATCAAGGCGCGATGAATAAACTTGCCACAGGTCGCGGTAATGTGATTCGACAGGCAGAAAGCTTCAAGCAACTTGGTGTCGAGATTAAGCGCCCAATTTCCTCCGATCTTGCACAACTAGCACAGAGTGAAGCATTTTCCGAAAATGAATCGTTAGTAGAAAGACATCCGGCTGAGGATAAAGTAAACTAATCGCCCGCAGTACATTGGGCGACTCTATTTGTCAGCAACCGCCCAGCAGTGAAACGTGCTGCCTAAGAGGAATTAGAATGACGGACACAAGCTTGCAATCCAATAATGCATTAGAGAACGAAACCACCCACTTTGGTTTCACTACCGTGGCGAAAGAAGAAAAAGTAACTAAAGTTGCCGAAGTTTTTCACTCCGTGGCAGCGAAGTACGACATCATGAATGACCTGATGTCGGGAGGCGTTCACCGTCTGTGGAAGCGTTTCACCATCGATTGCAGTGGTGCTCGCCCGGGGCAGCGCATTCTGGATCTTGGCGGTGGTACTGGTGACCTGACAGCAAAATTCTCGCGCATTGTCGGCGATCAGGGCCATGTAGTTTTGGCGGATATCAACAACTCAATGCTGAATGTCGGCCGCGATAAGCTGCGCGATAATGGTATTGTGGGCAATGTGCATTACGTTCAGGCGAACGCAGAAGAACTGCCGTTCCCAGATGATTATTTTGATGTGATTACTATCAGCTTCTGTCTGCGTAACGTAACGGATAAAGACAAAGCGCTGCGTTCGATGTTCCGCGTTCTTAAGCCGGGTGGCCGTCTATTGGTACTGGAATTTTCGAAACCAGTCATCGAACCATTATCGAAAATTTATGACGCATACTCGTTCCATCTGTTGCCAAAAATGGGCGAACTGGTCGCGAACGATGCGGAAAGTTACCGTTACCTAGCAGAATCTATCCGCATGCACCCAGATCAAGACACTCTGGAAGGCATGATGCAAGAAGCGGGCTTCGAAAACACCAAATACTACAACCTAACGGGTGGTATTGTGGCGCTGCACCGCGGCTACAAATTCTAAGGGTTAACGGCATGCCATTTGAACCTCTTATTACTGCCGTCATTGAAACGTCGCTGAACACACTGATTAAAGACGATCCTGCTCTGGGTCGTCGTTTAGCACGTCTGAAAGGCCAGGTTATTCAAGTCCACCTGAAAGAAATCAATAAGACGCTGACCTTTGTTTTCAGTCAGCAGATTGATGTTTTGGGTAACTATGAAGGTCATCCTGACTGTTATTTGTCTCTCAACCTGAGTGTGTTGCCGGAACTGCGAGATCAAGCCAACATCACCCGTCTTATCAAGCAAGATAAGCTTGAGTTGGAAGGCGATATTCAACTGGCACAAAAATTCTCTCAGTTGATGGTAGATTGCAAACCAGACATTGAAGAATGGCTGTCGCGAGTGACTGGAGATGTCGTAGCCCATACGGTCGTGCAGGGTTCAAAAAACGTCGGTAACTTTTTCGTTTCTCAAGCAGAAAAACACCAGCGACATCTAGCGCAGGTGGTGACAGAAGAGTGGAAATTCGCGCCAGCGCCGCTCGAAGTCGCGCATTTTTGCGATCAAGTGGACGAAGTACGCAGTCAGGCATCACGAGTGGAAGCTCGTCTGAATGCTCTGCTTGATAAATTAGATGCGGATAAGCCTGCGTTGGAGAAACCATGACTCCAGCAGAAATAAAGCGCTTATATCACATCGTTAAAGTACAACTGGAATATGGGCTGGATGAGTTGTTGCCGGAGCATCAACTGACGAAAGCGCCGCTTTGGATGCGCAAAAGCCTGTTCTGGATTAAAAATAAACACCCAGAGAAGCCTCTAGGTGAGCGACTTCGTTTAGCGTTACAAGAGCTGGGTCCGGTTTGGATCAAGTTCGGTCAGATGATGTCGACCCGCCGTGACTTATTCCCCCCTCATATCGCTGATCCCCTCGCGTTGCTTCAAGACCAGGTTGCCCCATTTGATGGTGAACTGGCGAAACAGCAAATGGAAAAGGCGTTAGGTGGACCGCTCGAAAATTGGTTTGCCGAGTTTGATATTAAACCACTGGCCTCTGCGTCTATTGCTCAGGTGCACACTGCACGACTCAAAGACACTAACCAAGAAGTGGTATTAAAGGTTATTCGTCCGGATATTCGCCCAGTTATTGATTCCGATCTAAAACTGATGCACAGAATGGCACGTATAGTCGCGGGGGCAATGCCTGAAGCACGTCGTTTAAAACCGGTCGAAGTTGTTCGTGAATACGAGAAAACGCTTCTCGATGAACTCGACTTGCGTCGTGAGGCGGCTAACGCGATTCAATTGCGTCGAAATTTCGAAGATAGCGAAGAATTATACGTTCCTGAAGTTTTTCCTGACTTCAGTAATGAAACTGTCATGGTTTCTGAGCGAATATATGGCTTTCAAGTTTCTGATATAGAAGGCTTGATAGCAAATGGCACCAATATGAAACTGCTGGCTGAACGCGGCGTGAGTGTGTTCTTCACTCAGGTGTTCAGAGACAGCTTCTTTCATGCCGATATGCATCCCGGTAATGTGTTCGTTAAACCTGATCACCCGGAAAACCCAACGTGGATTGGGTTAGATTGTGGGATCGTTGGTACACTTAATAGTGAAGACAAACGTTATCTGGCGGAAAACTTCCTTGCGTTCTTCAATCGTGATTATCGTCGAGTGGCGGAATTGCACGTGGACTCAGGTTGGGTGCCGGCAGATACCAATGTTGACGAATTTGAGTTTGCGATTCGCATTGTTTGTGAGCCAATTTTCGCTAAGCCACTGTGTGAAATCTCCTTTGGTCACGTGCTATTGAATCTGTTCAATACTGCGCGTCGTTTCAATATGGAGGTTCAACCTCAACTGGTATTGCTGCAAAAAACCTTGCTGTACGTGGAAGGGCTTGGCAGACAACTTTATCCGCAGCTTGATTTGTGGGAAACCGCAAAACCATTCCTTGAAGAATGGATGATGAACCAAGTCGGTCCGCAAGCTTTAGTGAATGCCATTAAAGATCGCGCACCATTTTGGGCGGAGAAGTTACCGGAATTGCCAGAGCTGCTTTATGATAGTCTCAAACAAGGTAAGGCGATGAACCAACGTATGGATCAGCTTTATCAGGGCTACCGTCAAAGTAAGCGACAGCAGGCGACAGGTAAGTTTTTATTTGGTGTTGGCGCCACTTTAGTCGTATGCTCGGCAATATTGGTGGATAACGCTTATGAGCAGCTATCGTTCGCCTGTGGGATTGCAGGTGTCACATTCTGGCTGTTTAGTTGGCGAGCTTATCGTCGATAGACGGTAAACTCTTGAAATACATTTTGTTTAAAGACCCGAGGTAAAAAGAATGGGTGGTATCAGTGTTTGGCAACTTCTAATCATTGCTGTAATTGTTGTA
>ERZ1673961.186-NODE-186-length-31299-cov-5.425330_pt1 | contig 31299 bp, 29 predicted proteins | sample MGYA00580189_ERZ1673961 | MGnify/ENA primary metagenome ERZ1673961 (study PRJEB41334, sample SAMN05608105) | rock metagenome | biome: terrestrial subsurface; feature: shale formation; material: shale | place: USA: Pennsylvania ... | reverse complement strand
CGACTCACCTTTATCCGAATTGGTCGTTTGCCAAAACCGACCGCGCATCGGCGCCACTTGCAAAACAAGTCACCCGCGCGCTGCTTGCGATGCCTGCCGAAAGCCCGGCCGCCATCGCCGCTGGTGCGTCCGGTTGGACCTCGCCCGTCAGCTTGCTGTCCATCGATAAACTCTATCAGGCGCTCGATCTGCATCCATTGCAGGAGCCGTGGTGGAAAGAGGCGATCCGCTGGCTGCGTTTTCATCAGGAGTGGGCTTGGGCGCTGTTTATCGTCGTGGTGGTGCTGAACGCCTACCACTTCTGGCTCGAATACCGGTTTAGCAAAAGCCAACAAGCACTGGAGAAAACGCAGCTGCGCCTCAAAGAGAAAAGCGAACAGTTGGAACACGCGCAGCGCGTGGCGATTGTGGGCGAACTCGGCAGCAGCTTGGCGCATGAAATCAATCAGCCACTGGCGGCGATTCGTAACTACAGTGAAGGCGGTTTGCTGCGCGTGGCAAAGCAGCGCCCGGCAGAAGAGATCACGCCGGTGTTTGAGAAGATTCAGGCGCAGGTCGATCGCGCCGATGCGATTATCAATCGGCTGCGTAACCTGATCAAAAAACGCAGCCTTGAAAAGCAGCCGTGCAACATCGAAACCCTGCTCGACGAGACACTGGAGCTGATGCACTACCGCTTGCAAAAATACGAGGTGGCGATCAGCCGCAGCAGCGAAGGCGACGTCATTGCCGTGGAAGCAGACCGCGTCGGTATGCAGCAAGTGCTGGTGAATGTGCTCAGCAATGCCATCGACGCCTGCCTGCTGTATCAAGAGCGTGAAGCATCCGGCAGTTATCAGCCCAAAATCGCGCTACATACTGATTATCAGCCCGAGACGCTGTACATTCGCGTGGTCGATAACGGCACCGGACTGGAACACGGCACCCCGAGTGAAGCGTTTGTCAGTCACAAAGCGCATGGCCTCGGATTGGGGCTGGCCATTTGTCGCGATGTAATGGAAAGCCATGGCGGGCAAATCAGCCTGATGTCCGTCGAGCCACACGGCTGCATCGTCAGCCTTTCTCTGCCCTATTGGGCGAAAATTCAGGAGCGCATGAATGAGTGAATCGAATCCACACCTGCCCGTCTATGTGGTTGATGACGATGAATCGGTGCGTGATTCTCTGCAATTTATGCTGCAAGAGCACGGTTTCCACGTCACCACCTTTGCCAGCGGCAAGGCGTTTCTCGACCACATCAATCCGCTCAAACCTGGCTGCTTGATTTTAGACAGCCGCATGCCCGAGCTGCGCGGCCAGCAAGTGCACCAACGGCTCAACGAGGCCAACAGTCCGCTGGCGATCATCTATCTGACCGGTCACGGCGATGTGCCGATGGCGGTGGATGCGCTACAAGCGGGCGCGATTCACTTCTTTCAAAAACCCGTCAAAGGCGACGAACTCGCCGCCGCCATCACGCAAGGGCTGCAACAGTCAGCATCAAAGCTGGATCTGCTGGCGGCAAAAACCGCGTTTGAATCGCTGACGACACGCGAGAAAGAGATCCTCAAACTGCTGATTGCCGGTAAACGCAACATTCGTATCGCCGACGAGCTGTGCATTGCGCAGCGCACTGTCGAAGTGCATCGCGCAAATCTGATGAAAAAGTTTGCTGCCAGTACCGTGGCCGAACTTGCCTACGTCTATGGCCAACTGGCCAAGGTGATGCGATGAACACCAACGGCGCGGTTCCTTGTCTGCTCACCACCTGGTCGCGCTGCGAGCAGATGCTGTTTCGCTGGCTGGTGAAACGCTGTGGCGATCGCGATCTGGCGGTGGATGTTTTACAGGAAACGTTTCTCAAAGCACTGCAAATGAATCAGTCCTTTTGTGCAATCGAACATCAGAAAGCCTGGCTGTTCCGCGTGGCCGCCAATGCGCTCACCGATGAGTGGCGCCGCCATCAGCGTGATGATGAACTGTGCGATGCCGCCATACCGACGTTAACAGCAAACACTGATGAACCTGAAGCGGTTGACGGGCTGACACAGTGTCTACCCACCGCGCTGGAGCGGCTCAGCGAGGACGACCGTGAAATTATTCAGGCCTGCGATCTCAATGGCTTCAGTCAACAAGCCTTTGCCGAGCAAAAGCAGTTACCGCTCTCCACCGTCAAATCCCGTATTCAGCGCGCCCGCGCTAAGCTGCGTGATCAATTGAAGACGCACTGTCACATCCGCTTTGATGACAACCACAGAATCTGCTGCTTTACTCCTTCATCCCTAAAATAATCACTTATTTTTGCGTCTTTTTCCGGCCTGCGCCGTCTTGTCTGTGAGATGAGTTTTTCTCCAACAATCATGACAAGGAAACAACATGTTTGCGCTTTTTACCGCTCTCGCCGACTGGCTGACCTATTCTATCTTGGCACTGTCACCGCGCACGCAACTGGCCGAGGCGGTGCACTTTTTCATTGAGGATGTCAGCAAGATTTTTGCACTGCTGCTGGTGATGATTTATTTCATTGCCCTGCTGCGCGCATCGATGAATGTTGAACGGGTACGCGATTACCTTGCGGGGCAACATCAGTTTCTTGCTTATGGCTCTGCCAGCGTTTTTGGTGCCGTAACGCCGTTCTGCTCCTGCTCCAGCATTCCGGTCTTTCTGGGTTTCACCACAGCGGGAATCCCTTTGGGGATCACGATGGCGTTTCTGATCACATCGCCACTGGTTAACGAAGTGGCCGTGGTGCTGCTATGGGGTCTGCTCGGCTGGAAGCTGACCCTGTGGTATGTCGTCATCGGCATCACTATTGGCATTCTGTGTGGCTGGCTGCTGGATAAAATCCGCGCGGATCGTTGGTTGCAACCCTTTGTTTCGGATGCACTGAACCAAGGTCATTCCGCGCCCACAACCAGAGCGTCGAGCAACGCAATCCAAATGACACTGAACCAGCGTCACCAGTTTGCCAAGGGCGAAGTACGCGCGATTGTCAGCCGGGTGTGGAAATGGGTCATCATCGGCGTTGGTGTCGGGGCTGGTTTACACGGGTTTGTTCCCGCAGGCTGGCTCACTGACAACCTCGGAAGCGGTCAGTGGTGGTCGGTGCCAGCCGCGGTATTGGTGGGCATTCCACTCTATTCCAATGCCACTGGCATCATCCCGGTGATGGAAAGTTTACTGACCAATGGCCTGCCGCTTGGCACTACGCTCGCGTTTTGCATGAGTACCGTCGCCGCCAGCGTGCCGGAATTTGTCATGCTCAAACAGGTGATGCAGTGGCGATTGCTGGCGTTGTTATTCGGCTTATTGCTGGCGGCCTTTACTCTGATCGGCTGGCTATTCAACCTCATCATTTTGCTCTAAGGAGTTTTATCATGCGACATTTCAAAGTATTAGGTTCTGGCTGCACCAACTGTCAGAAAACCGCGGCACTGATTGAACAGGTAGCCAATCAACTGGCTATTGAGGTCCGTGTGGAAAAAGTCACGGATATCACCGCCATTCTGCACTATCAGGTGATGTCGACCCCGGCAGTGGTTGAGAATGAACAGGTCATCCACGCAGGCAGTGTACCCAACGAAAATATGATTCGCAGTTGGTTAAACCAGCCGGTCAACCCATAGCATTCCATCCCCATGGCTGAAGAAGGAGTATTCACTCAGCCATGGAACCGAACCCTGAATACATTGATAAAACGCACCAATAACAACACTTATGTTACAAATATTAATTTTTTGTTTCACAGAATGATGTTCGATTTCTTAATATGCAACACGCGCAACGTGAGTGGCACTGCAAAGCTGTAAACCCTGAAAAAACTTAAAGAGTCTTAAGCTAATCTTAAGTTTAGATTTGCATCATGCGTCCACAGTTTCACTTTCGGGTTCTTTTTGATGTCGAACTTCAGCCGTTTTACTTTTCCTCGTATTCCGATGAGCATGACCACGCTCATTGTCGTATTCGCAGTGTACTTTGGTACGGTGATGAACTATCCCGTGCTGAAAACTATTTTTCATTTAAGTGCGGATGTCTCTAATCCGCTGTTTGCGTATACGGCGCCTCTGCTGCTGACCTGCGCTTTTATCATTATTTTCTCAGCGTTCGCCTGGCCGTATTTCTTCAAACCGTTTATGGCGTTTGTGGTACTGACGTCTGCCGCTGCGTTGTATGCGGAAGTGAACTTTCAGACTCTGTTCGACACCACCATGATGGAAAGCGTGTTTGAAACTAACTCGTCTGAAATTTCGTTCTATCTCAACTCAGCAACGGTGCTTTACCTGTTGGGTTTTGGCGGACTGCCTTGTCTGTTCCTCGCAATGGTACGCATCAAGCCATACCGTACCTGGACGCGCGCAATCGTCTCTCGCGTGGGCGTGGTGCTGATTGCGGTCGCGGGCATCGGTCTGGTCGCCGGAACCAGCTACAAAGATTACGCCTCGGTGGGTCGTAACAACCATTACCTGAATAAGATGATCATTCCGGCGCACCTGTACAACGGCGCGAAATACCTGAATAAAACCTACTTCGAAACCAAACTGGCTTATCAGACGCTTGGCTCAGATGCCAAAGTGACCGCAGCACCAAACGGCAAACCCACTCTGATGGTGGTTGTACTGGGTGAAACAGCCCGTGCAATGAACTTTGCGTACAACGGTTACAACCGCGACACCAACCCGTACACCAAAGACATGGGCTTGATTGCGTTTCAGGACGTCTCTTCCTGTGGTACTTACACGGCGTTATCAGTGCCATGCATGTTCTCGAACATGACTCGCGACACGTACAACAAACCTCGCGCAGCCGCGCAGGACAATGCGCTGAATGTGCTGCAACACGCAGGGGTTGATGTGCTGTGGATCGATAACGATGGCGGTGACAAAGGCGTGGCCGACAAACTGCCGTACATCTCTATCGATGCGTCCCTGAAAAACAACGACTGTAACGGTTCGACCTGCTTTGACGTGGCGATGATGACCGATGCGAAGAAATTCATCGACGACGGCTCTCATAACAAACTGCTGGTTCTGCACACGATTGGCAGCCACGGCCCGACTTACTGGCAGCGTTACCCGGATGCTCAAGCGCCGTTCCAGCCTGCCTGTAACCGCAGCGACATCGAAAACTGTAACGACAAACAGATCGTCAACGTCTACGACAACACGCTGGTGTACACCGACTATGTGCTGGCACAAGTGATCAACGAGCTGAAAAGCGTGTCGAACGATTACAACGTAATGCTGACGTACATTTCAGATCACGGGGAATCTCTGGGTGAAAGCGGCCTGTATCTGCATGGCACACCGTACGCGATTGCACCAAAAGAACAGACTCATGTGCCTTGGCTACTTTGGATGCCAGAGCAGTATGCACAGCAGAAAGGATTGAGTACTCAGTGCATCAAAGACAAAGCGCAGAACAGCACCTTGTCGCACGACAACTTGTTCCATAGCTTGCTCGGCTTATATGGAGTGCGTTCACAAGTTCAGAATCCAGAGCTGGATATTACGCAAAGCTGCCTATTAAATTCATAGTCCAGATTTATAGAGTACTCATTAAATGCAACAAGAAGTAATCATTAAGCGTACTGGTGTTCACCGTATTGCTTATACCTTTGTTCACAGTTTTAACGGATTTAAATGGCTTTGTAAGCACGAAGCCGCTTTTCAACAGGAGTTGATGCTCTTTGTTCCACTGACGATTTTTGCCTTCTGGCTGGATTTGCCAGCCATGCACACCTTGCTGGTGATGCTGAGCATGGTGTTCGTGCTGTTTGCTGAAATGGTGAATACGGCGATTGAAGCCGTCGTGGATCGCGTAGGTCTGGAATATCACACCTTATCTGGCGTAGCGAAGAACATCGGTTCTGCGCTGGTGCTGCTGAGTATGGCCTGTTCACTGGCCGTTTGGGGTACTGTGTTATGGCTACGCTGATTTCTGTCCTGACGGGCGAACGTTCGAAGTTTAAATTCGGCGCTCTGCTGCCGCTGCTGTGCTTTGCGTTGATTGATCTGGTCCTGCTGAGTTTGTCACGTCTGATGCTTTCGGTATGGCAAAGCGAGCGTGTGTTCTCCACTACCGACTTCGGCCAGATTTTTATCGGTGGCCTGCGCATCGATATTTCCTCAATTGGTTATCTGTTTGCGCCCGCTTTGCTGCTGGTGATTGCTGCGACCCTGCTACGTGCGACCCGTTATATTCGTGTTCCACTTAAAGTTTATTTGGTCGGTGGCAGCCTGCTGTTCCTGTTCTTTGAACTGATCACTCCCACCTTTATTCTTGAGTACGATCTGCGTCCGAACCGTCTGTTCATCGACTATCTGATCTATCCGAAAGAAGTGTTTTCGATGCTGGTTTCCGGCTACAAAACCGAGATTCTGGTGACATTCGTTGTTCTGTTCGTTGCCGCCCGACTGTTGGGTAAAGCGTTTGACGCGGTGTGGAGCTCAGATGTGAAAGGTGCGCTGGTATCGCAAATTGCGATGCAGTTGGTTCTGACCTGTCTGTTGGTGCTTGGCGCTCGCGGCACGTTGGAACACCGCCCAATCAACCCAGCGTTGGTGGCGTTCTCTACCGACCACTTACTGAATGACCTGAGTCTCAACTCGGCTTACTCTGTGGCCTTTGCCTGGAAACAAGCGAAGAGCGAAATGTCGAGCTCCGATTTTTACGGTCCAATGGATCAGAAAGCGCTGCTGAGTGAAATTCACCGCACGCTGCAAAACCCGAACGCGGATTTTGCCGACCCGAATGCGCCGACCAAAACCATGCATACCACCAGCTTCCCGGGTCGTAAAAAGAATCTGGTGATCCTGTTGCAAGAGAGCTTGGGTGCCCGTTATGTGGGTAAACTCGGCGGCCTGCCGCTGACACCAAACCTCGATAAAATCATGGATGAAGGTTGGAACTTCACTCGCCTCTACGCCACGGGTACACGTTCAGTGCGCGGTATCGAAGCGGTGGTCACCGGTTTTACGCCAACACCTGCGCGTGCAGTGGTGAAGCTGGGTAAATCGCAGCAGAACTTCTTTACTCTGGCGAGTTTCCTGGGCAATCAGGGTTACCACACCCAGTTTATCTACGGCGGTGAAGCGCACTTCGACAACATGAAAACCTTCTTCCTTGGTAACGGTTTTCAGGACATCGTTCAGGGCAGCGATTTCGACAAAGTCGATTTCACCGGCTCTTGGGGTGCGTCGGATGAAGATCTGTATGATCAGGCCAACAAAGAATTTACCGAACTGCATCAGCAAGGTAAGCCGTTCTTCAGTTTGGTGTTCACTTCATCAAACCATTCACCTTTCGATTATCCGGACGGTAAAATTACTCCGTACGATAGCGACAAACAGACCCGTAACAATGCAGCAAAATACTCTGACTACGCACTGGGCGAATTTGTGAAGAAAGCCAAGCAGTCGGAATACTGGAAAGACACCATTTTTGTGGTGGTGGCAGACCACGACTCGCGTGTGTACGGTGCCAGTTTGGTACCTGTGCGCCACTTCCACATTCCCGCGGTGATTTTCGGTAACGATGTTCCGCACAAAGTGGATGATCGTCTGGCAAGCCAGATTGACCTAGGCCCGACGCTGCTGTCCCTGATTGGTGCCTCTGGTGAACACCCGATGCTGGGCAATGACTTTACCAAGCCGCTGACAGAATCTCAGCCGCGTGCCCTGCTGCAATACGACAAGAACTTTGCTTACCTCAAACAGGGCAAAGCCGTTGTCTTCCAGCCGGATAAAGCGCCGCAGACCTTTCTGCTGGGCGGTGAAAACCTCACACCGACTCAGCCGGATGAAGCACTGGCTCAGGAAGCGCATGCCTACGCCAACTTCGGTAGCATGGCGTATCAAAAAGGTTGGTACGCACCTTAACCAGAGCCCTGAATAGCAAAACGCCAGATAGTCACTATCTGGCGTTTTTGTTTCTGGCCTTGAATCGAATTAACGATTGGCGTCTGCAGTTTGGCGAGCGCGTGGCGCGCCATTGCCATTGTTGTGGCGTCTTGGCTTGTTCGCTTTCGCAGCCCCTGAGTTCTGCTCACCCGCTTTGCCCGAACGCGCACCGTTGCGCTGTTTTGGTTTCGCGCCTTCAGGCTGTTCTTTCTTCGCCTGAGGATTGCCATGGCGTGGCTTACCTGATTTAGACCCGGCGTTTGCCTGACCTGGTTTTTTACCATTGCCCGCCGGCTTATCGCCTTGCGCTTTGCCTTCACCCTGCACGGCTGGCTTTTTCGGTTTCTTTGGCTTTTTCGGTTTAATTGGACGAGATTCCGGCACTGCGTTGGTTGGTTTAAAGCCTTCCAGTTCCACACGTGGCAATACTTGCTGAATCAGACGTTCAATGCCGAACAGATCCGGCGCTTCAACGGCACACACCAACGAGATGGCACGACCCGCTTCGCCAGCACGGCCCGTACGACCAATGCGGTGTACGTAGTCTTCCGCCACATTTGGCAGTTCAAAGTTCACCACTTGTGGAAGCTGTGGAATATCGATGCCACGCGCGGCGATATCAGTTGCCACCAGTACACGCAGTTCACCGGATTTAAATTCAGCCAGTGCCGTCGTGCGTGCGCCCTGACTCTTGTTACCGTGAATCGCAGCAGCTTTGATGCCCTCTTCATTCAAAAACGCCGCCAGCTTGTTCGCGCCACGCTTGGTGCGGGTAAACACCAGCACTTGTTGCCAGTTGCCGTCTTTGATCAATTTCACCAGCATCGGCGCTTTCTTTTTCACGTCCGCCGGATACACACACTGCTCAACGGTTTTTGCCGTCGAGTTCGCCGGGTTGACCGAAATCTCAACCGGATCGTTCACCAGACCTTTCGCCAGTGCGCGAATTTCGTCAGAGAAGGTGGCCGAGAACAGCAGGTTCTGACGTTTCTTTGGCAGCAGTTCAAGAATCTTACGGATATCGCGGATAAAGCCCATGTCCAGCATGCGGTCGGCTTCGTCCAGCACCAGCACTTCCAGCTGGTCAAATTTGACCGCGTTCTGGTTATACAGATCCATCAGACGACCCGGCGTCGCTACCAGTACATCCGCCCCTTTACGTAGGCGCAGCATTTGTGGGTTTATCTTCACGCCACCAAACACCACCGCACTGCTCAGCGGCAGATGACGGCTGTAGGTAAACACGCACTCTTGTACCTGAGCCGCCAGTTCACGGGTCGGAGTCAGGATCAGGGCACGTACCTGGTTGCCACGCACACGCGGGCCTCCGCTCAGGCGTTCCAGAATCGGCAGGGTAAATCCGGCGGTTTTACCTGTACCTGTCTGAGCCGCGGCCATCACATCCTTGCCTTGTAGCACAGCAGGAATGGCTTGTGCCTGAATTGGAGAAGGCGTTTCGTAACCTTTTTCCTTGATAGCTTGGAGGATTGGTGCAGACAGACCTAACGAGGTAAAACCCATAGTTGATTCTCAATAGTTAATAGAAAGGAGATTCGCAGCCAAATGTGACCACGAAAGTCCGGCATTCTGAATCTTTTAAGCTTCGGGTTCAACCAGTAATTACAAAGCCGCCGTCTGTGGTGAATAACCACACGCCAGCTTGTTGAATTTGTTCATAAAACAACCAAAGACAGTCAAGAAAAAATATTTCTGATAATTTCATCATTTTTTCATTCACCGTCCTCATCCTAAGCCAACGCTAAGTAACGCCCAATATGATGGAGAGACTTAATTCAGTCTCATTTGGGTAATTGGAGGTAAGGTTATGATGCAAATGGTCAGTGAGAATCCAAAACTGCGAATCAAAAATCACTTACGTAAATTTGATCGCTACCGTAAAAACAAGATGTCCAACATCGCGAATCTGATGCTGTCTTCTGTCGGTAACCACCGTTATTCTCAGTCGTCATTGATTGCCGCCGATGAGGTTAAGGAAATTCTGATCGTCAGAAGTAATGACCGAGTTGGCAACACCGTATTCCTGATCCCGTTTATTCGTCAGGTTCAACACCACTACCCGAATGCCAACATTACACTGCTGCTCAATAAACGCTGGCAGCAAGATGTGTTTGCCAACATGGGGATTGAAACCTTTGAGTTTGCTAATCTGTCGTTTTCCAGTTTGTCGCAGTGTGTGAAATCCGTGCGCAGCCTGAGAAAGCGCGTGTTTGATCTCTGCCTGTCACCGAGTGTGTCGGCGCAATCTTCCGTACTTTGCTCGCTCATGAGTGCGCGCAATAAGATTTCCTACACCAGCCGCTACGACAACGCCTTCACTCACACCTTCCCGGTGCACAAGGTGTATTCGCATGCCGCGCTGTGTAACTTAAGCCTGCTGCCGCAACTGCACAGTTCAGAGTTACTGGTTAACTCGTGGAACAGCCATCAAATCAGCATCAGCGAGGAAGAGTGTCGCCAAGGGTTTGAAGCCAAGACCGCACTGGTCGCGGATGATTCACTGTGCCTGACTTTCTTCCGTGGTGCGCGCGGCGATAAAAAACTCACGGATGTCGAGTGGCTCAATATTCTGCGTCAGTTCGAACGCGCTCATCATCAACCTATCACCTGGATTGAAATCATGGGGCCGGAAATCGAAGCGCCACTGTGCCGCAATATTCAAACCTACCGCAGTAAAAGCCTGCGTGAACTGGCGTGCTTCCTGCGTCACACCGATGGTTTCATCAGTTGCGATACCGGACCACTGCACCTGGCCGACGCCGCAGGCGCAAGCTGTATTGGTTTGTACACGCACACAGATCCCGCGGTTTACGGCCTGCTGGGCGAGCGCTGTTTCCATGTGACAGACCTAGACAACATTGACGCAGCCACCATTCTGCAAGCACTGGAATCGGCGAAGGTTCTGCCGCAAGCCGCCTAATCTTGGACAGACTCCTCACGTTAAAAAAGCAGCCTGATGGCTGCTTTTATTTTGCTTGGCGTCCGGTTCAGTACGTAAAACTGGTCGGCGGCTTATCGCCCCCGATGCAACACTGCACGTTCTAAGTTGATCAAACCATTCAACAGAGGAGTAAACCGCGCGGAAAGCCATTGAAAATAGCCCCAAACCACTGCTCCACTGACTAAGTACGCACCGAGGATATCGAACGGATAATGCACGCCGACATAGACTCGCGCCCAACCCGTCAGCGCCGAGAGGGCTAAAATCACTCCGGCGAGCAGCCGATAAGTTTTATCCCGACCGATAGCGAAACCAATGCCCGCCATGAGTGTCACATGATCGCTGGGAAATGAAGAGTCAGTTACATGGGCAATCAGTTGTAGCCCAAGATGATCCGCGAACGGACGATTGTGATACCACAGCAGCGAAATAAGCAGGTTCGTCGTCAGCGCCAACACCGTCGCCAATGCGGCGTGAAATGCAACCGCTTTGCCACGCGAGCTGGTAAACCACAGCGCCAGCAGGCACACAGGTACAATAACCAAAGGCATTTCCGCAATGCCCTTGGTTATACTCATTAAAAAAGAGCCGGGCTGATGAGCCGCGTTGATAAGCAGGAATAATTGTTGATTTAAACTGTCCATAACATCGAGTCTTGATAAGAAATTCAGTCCTCCAAGGGTAATAGCCAATACTTAGCAATGGCTTAGCACCCGCTGACTAAGTCAACGCTAAGTTTACAGCGCTAGCCTTAGCCAAAATCGCACTACAGCGCGGAGAAACAATGAGAATATTGCTGGTCGAAGATGACCACATGATTGGCGAAGTGGTTGAGCAAGAATTGCAGGAACAACACTTTGCCGTGGATTGGGTCAAAGACGGCAACAGCGCCACTTTGGCTGCTGACACCCACCATTACGAGGTGCTGCTGCTTGATCTCGGCCTGCCACAAAAACACGGTTTTGACGTGCTGCGACATCTGCGTGGCAACGGAAATCATGCAGGCGTGATCATCATGACTGCGCAGGATGCCACCGAAGACAAAATCAAAGGACTCGATCTCGGCGCCGATGATTACCTCATCAAGCCATTTGAGATGGGTGAACTCATCGCGCGCATCAAAGCGGTCGCCCGACGTAAAGCCGGACATTCAGGCCCCATTTACTCCAATGGCGTCATCAGCCTCAATCCGGCGACCCACGAAACGGACGTCAACGGCGAGAGCATTCGCCTGACCGCAAGGGAATTCTCGGTGTTGCAGGCTCTGTTACAACGGCCGGGGACCATCTTGTCGCGCTCGGATTTAGAGGAGCGCATCTATGGCTGGCATCAGGAAGTCGAGAGCAACGTGATTGAATTCATCATCAGTTCTCTGCGCAAAAAGCTGGGTTGCAAAACATACATTATTAACGTCAGAGGTGTCGGATGGATGGTCTCCAAAAATGGCTGAATCGCTCGGTTAAAGCTCGTCTGTCCTTTTGGATGTCGCTGATCATCATCGTGATGTCCGTGTTCAGTGCCGGGTTGTCGTTCACCTTCTCCTTTTATGAAGCGCATCAGTTGCAAGATGATCAGTTGCGTCAGTTTGGCGCGCTGATTAATCATCAGGGCTTGATTTCTGCCAGCCAGCCGTTTGATCTCAAGCTGTCTGAAATCGACAAAGACGCGCGCATTTTTCTGCGCGTGCTTAATGAGGATAATGCCGACTCAAACTCCGCCTTTACCCCACGTATGGCAGAAGGCTTTTCGACTCTGCGCGACAAAGGCCGCACCTGGCGGGTGTATGTGTTGACGACCGATGCTGGCCAGAAAATTTCCCTCGCTCAGGATATCGATTTACGCAACGAATTTGCCCGTGAAGGTGCGCTTTACTCATTGCTGCCGACCCTGTTTCTGATGCCAATTCTGCTCATCCTGACGAATCTGCTCATCAACCGCATCTTTTTGCCCGTCAGCGCCTCGGCCAACAAAATCAATCGCCTCTCCACCGAGCAGCCATGCGTGATTGACATGGATTCCGTGCCGCTGGAAATAAAACCGTTTGTCATGTCCATCAACTCCCTTCTGGCACGGTTGTACCATTCCATGGAGCAGCAGAAACGTTTCATTGCTAACGCCGCGCATGAACTGCGCACGCCGCTCACGGCGCTGAGTTTGCAGGCGGAAAGTCTGGGTTCTCAGCAATCCACGCCCGCGCAGCAGAGAAAAATCAGCCGCCTGCAAGATGGGTTGAATCGCGCGCGCAATTTGTTGGAACAGTTACTGACCCACGCCCGAATGCAGGAAAACGGCCGCGAGCCGGAGCAACCCTGTTCCGTACAAGACACGCTGCGTTCGGTACTAGCGGATACGATAATTTACGCACAGCGCAAAGGGGTCGATGTCGGACTAACCTCCAGCACTGATGCCACGCTCCGCCTCGCGCCGATCGATCTGTACACATTGCTGAAAAATCTGGTCGATAACGCCATTCGCTACACACCAGCGCAAGGTACGGTCGATATCTCCGTCCATCAGCGCGACTACTACGTCGAAATCAGAGTCAGTGACAGCGGACCGGGCATTCCACAACAGGCGTTGAGCCAGGTATTTGAACCGTTTTATCGCGGTGACAACCATTCGGAACCGGGATCCGGGCTGGGGCTCTCGATCGTCAGCACCATTCTGAAACGGTTGAAAGGTAAAATCGTGTTGCGGAATAAAGATCACCAGCAGCAGGTCACCGGGCTGGAAGTCTCGGTGTTTCTGCCCACACATCAGCATTTCAACCGCGCGATAAGTCTATGAATTAGGTCATTTAGCTTGACCTTACCCTAGGGTAAGGATTATAGTCACAGCACTTTTGATGTAATTCTGTCTGTTTAAATTTGGTTTGTATGCGCCTGAACTTCATGACGACAACCTGGATAACGCTGCTGACATTAGCTTCACTGCTGATGTCAGGCTTTGTTGCAGGTTCGCCAGCCATGAATGTCGCGATGGCGACGCAAATACAAACGAGCATGCCAGCCCGCTGCACTGAGGCTTCGGTCATCACACACACCGAGCATCATGCCGATAATGCAATGCAGACGCTCATGCAAGCCAATACCAGTCAGTGCGATGTCAGCCATGACATGGTGCACAGCTGCTGTGATACGACCTGCACTAATGCGTTAGCTCTTATGGGTTTCCCCTCGGCTGTCGCTTCTCTTGTCACCACTCAAACGCAATACCAACGTTCTGTTGTCGGTGATGTTATTCACCGCACGCAAACCCTTTATCGGCCCCCCAGCGCTTAAATCCCAACTCTCGAATCTCGGTTTCCGCCCCTACTACCTGTGAACAGGTAACAGGCGGAGAAGTTTTCGTGCGCGTTACGCGCTCAGTTGTGGATGAACAACGTGAAATTAAAACCATGCCTTTTGGCGCTGTCTGTCAGCGCGGCGGCTTGGGTGAGTTCTCTGGCGATGGCGAGCGAAACCTCGCCTGCCAGCCCATCACCTCAGTCAGCACAGGCGTTGTCTCAACTTATTGAGACGGCGCTGTCGAACGACGGAATTCGTCGTCAGTATTACGCACAAGCGCAAGCGATGCGCGAAACGGGTCGTGCCAGTGCGACCTTAATGGATCCCAAACTCAAAATGGGCGTCACTGGTCTGCCCGTCGACAGCTTCAAGTTCGATGAAGATGCGATGACCAACATTTCCGTCGGCCTGATGCAGCAGTTTGAGCGGGGTGACACGCTCGATCTGCAAAACAAAAAAGCCACGCAACAGGCACAAGGCGTCGAAGTTCAGGTCGTCGGTCGCGAGCTTGAAGTCGCCAACGCGCTGACCCAATTGTGGCTTGAACTGGGCTATCAGCAGGTGGCGCAAACCATTCTGCTGGAAAATCGCAGCCTGATGAATGAGATGGTCAATTTCATTCAAACCAATTACGCGATTGGCAAAAGCGAAGCGCAGGATCTGCTCAATGCGCAGCTGCAGGTCTCGCGCCTGGACGAGAAGTTACAGGCTAACGCGCAGATGCAGCAGCGCCTGACCGCTCAGCTCTCCGAATGGCTCGGTTCAGACTGGCTGCTTTCAGCCCATCGCCTTCAGGCATCGAACCAGTTGCCGTGGCCTAAGCTGGAGCAAACCCTCACTCACCCGTCGACCGACAACGCTTATTACAGCGATCTGAGCCGTCACCCTGCGGTGCGCATGGCAGATTCATCGATTGAAGCCGGTCGCACTCAGGTGGATATTGCGCGCGAAGCCTACTCGCCGCAGTTTGGGGTGGAAGTGATGTATGCCTATCGCCAAGCCAATAACATGCGCGGTGAGCCTGCATCGGACTTGGTCAGTGCCTATCTGACCCTGGATATTCCGCTGTTCACCGGCAACCGCCAAGACCGCAACCTCGCGGCCGCTCAATATCAGGTCGGTGCAGCCCAATCGCAAAGAGACACCTTACTCCGTCAGATGAACGCCAAAGTGAACGCACTACGCGTCGATCGCGACAACCTCGCTCAGCGTTTGGCGCGTTTCAACTCGACCTTGCTACCGCAAGCCAAAGCGCGTGTTCAGGCCACCGAGCGCGGCTATCAGAACAATACCGCGCAGTTTAACGACGTGATTTCGGCCAGTACGGATGAATTGGCGTTGCAACTCGAGTATCAGCGCCTGCTCACCGATCGCAATCTGGTCAACAACAACCTCGCGGCGCTGCTCAGCAGTTACGAATACCAAGTCAGTCAGCCACAGCTATCCCTGCCATCTGCCGAGCAGGAATAAGGACAAACGATGAAAAACAGTCACATAGCGATTATCGCGCTGGCCATCGGCGCAGCTCTGGGCGTAGGTGTCCAAACTTATCTCGCGGGCATGAACGCCGAACATAACGCAATGAACAGCGCCGCCAGTGAAGGCAGCAAAGAACCGCTGTATTGGGTTGCACCCATGGATCCAAACTACAAACGCGACAAACCGGGTAAATCACCGATGGGGATGGATTTGATTCCGGTGTATGCCGAAGAAACCGCAAACCAGAAACCGGGCACGGTGACCATCGACCCGTCGGTCGAAAACAACCTTGGCGTGAAAACCGCACAAGCTTTGCGCGAGCCACTGTCACCCAGCATTGAAACCGTGGGCTACATCGCCTTTGATGAGAGCCGTTTATGGCAAACCAACGTGCGGGTGGCAGGCTGGGTCGAGAAGCTCTACGTCAACGCGGTCGGCGATCGCGTGCGTAAAGATGACGTGCTGTTCACCCTTTACTCGCCCGAATTAGTGAAAGCACAAGAAGAGTTGCTCAATGCCTATCGCACCGGACGCAGCGCGCTCGTGAAAGGGGCGACCGAGCGTCTGGTGACACTCGGTGTCGACCGCGCGCAGATTCAGACCATCCTTAAACGCGGCAAAGCCTCGTCGTCCGTCGACATCAAAGCCAAAGCCGACGGCATCATCGCCAGTCTGAATATTCGTGAAGGCGGCTATCTCTCTCCAGCACAAGCGGTGATCAGTGCTGGTCCGCTGGATAATGTTTGGGTCGATGCCGAAGTGTTTGAGCGCCAGTCACACTGGGTGACCGCAGGCAGTAAAGCGATGATGACGCTGGATGCGATGCCGGGACGCGAATGGCAGGGTGAAGTCGATTACGTCTACCCGATTCTCGACCCACAAACCCGCACGCTGCGCATGCGCCTCAAGTTTGCCAATCCACAGGGCGATCTCAAACCCAACATGTTCGCCAACATCTCGCTGCAACCGGTCACAGAAGACGCGGTATTAACCATTCCAAAGTCGGCGGTGATCCATTCTGGCGGCATGAGCCGAGTGGTGCTGGCCGAAGGTAAGGGTCAGTACCGCTCAGCGCGCATTGAAGTCGGCCGTGAAGCGGGCGATCGCATTGAAGTACGCCACGGGCTCAACGAACAAAGCCGCGTGGTCACTTCAGCGCACTTCCTGCTCGATTCAGAATCGAGTCAAACGGCCGATTTGTCGCGCATCGATGGCCTGCAAGCCGCCAGCGAAGCGATTTGGGCCAAAGGTGAAGTGACCGATGTGATGGAAAAAACGCGCATGTTAACCATCAGCCACCAGCCTGTCGCGGAGCTGAACTGGCCGGGTATGACGATGAATTTCACTCTGGCCGATAGCCTGACAATAGAACCTTTCAGTCGCGGACAGGCGATCGAATTCGCGCTAGAAAAAGGCGATGACGGCCAATACCAAGTGGTCGATTACCGTATCGGTGACACGGTTATTCCTGGCGAACTGTGGCTGACGGGTGAAATCAGTATGCTGATGGCCGATTTTGGCATGATCACCCTCAAACATCTGCCGGTTGCCGAGTGGAGTTGGGATGCGGGCGAAATGAATTTCAGCGTCGGTGATGACGTTGACCTCAGCGGGCTGAAGGAAGGTCAGCCGGTTCGGTTTCTAGTGCAGAAAAATGGCACCGATTATGTGCTGAAATCGATTGAGCACCTCGGAGGTCAGTCATGATCAACGCCATTATTCGCTGGTCGCTGCACAACCGCTTTCTGGTGTTGGTCGCGACGATTGCGCTCATCGCAGGTGGCCTGTTCAGCGTTAAGCAAACGCCGGTGGACGCGATTCCTGATCTGTCCGATGTGCAGGTGATCATCAAAACCAGTTACCCCGGCCAAGCGCCGCAGGTAGTGGAAGATCAGGTCACTTATCCGCTCACCACTGCTATGCTGGCCGTGCCCGGGGCGGTCACGGTGCGCGGTTATTCGTTCTTTGGTGATTCCTACGTTTACATCATCTTTAACGACAAAACCGATATGTACTGGGCGCGCTCACGTGTACTCGAATACCTCAGCCAAGTAGCACCTAAGCTACCAGCCAACGCCAAACCCACACTCGGTCCCGACGCCACAGGCGTCGGCTGGGTCTACAGCTACGTGCTGCAAGACAAAACCGGGCAACACGATTTGGCGCAGTTGCGCAGCCTGCAAGACTGGTTCCTCAAATACGAGCTGCAAACCGTGGCTGGGGTGTCGGAAGTTGCGACGGTGGGCGGCATGGTCAAGCAATATCAGATCCAGATCGATCCCGCCAAACTGCGTGCCTACAACCTGACCCTGCAACAGGTCAATGCCGCCATTCAAAACGGCAATCAGGAAACGGGCGCCTCAGTGATCGAAGTGGCCGAAGCCGAGCACATGGTGCGCACCACTGGCTACCTGACCGGGATTGAAGACATTCAATCGCTACCGCTCAAAGTGACCAGCAAAGGTACGCCGCTGCTGTTGGGCGATATCGCCGACATTACCCTTGGCCCACAAATGCGCCGTGGTATCTCAGAACTGAATGGTGAAGGGGAAGCCGTCGGCGGCGTCATCGTCATGCGCTTTGGCGAGAACGCCAGTCAGGTGATCGCCAACGTCAAAGCCAAGCTGGACAGTCTGCAAGGCAGTCTGCCGAGCGGGGTAGAAATTGTGCCGACTTACGATCGCTCCACACTGATCAATTCTGCGGTCGAGAACCTATGGAAAAAGCTGGCGGAAGAGTTCATCGTGGTCGCGGTTGTGTGCGCGCTGTTCCTGTTCCACATTCGTTCGTCACTGGTGATTGCGCTCAGCCTGCCCGTCGGCATTCTGTCGGCGTTTATCGTGATGCACTGGCAAGGCATCAACGCCAACATCATGTCGCTCGGCGGCATCGCGATTGCCATTGGAGCCATGGTCGACGGCGCGATTGTCATGATCGAAAACGTGCACAAGCACATCGAGCGTACGCCGCTGACCGACAAAAACCGCTGGCAAGTGATTGGTGATGCGGCGCAGGAAGTCGGCCCACCACTGTTCTTCTCACTGTTGATCATCACCCTCAGCTTTGTGCCTGTGTTTGCGCTGGAAGGTCAAGAAGGCAAGATGTTCTCGCCGCTCGCCTATACCAAAACCTACGCCATGGCGGCTTCGGCTGGTCTTGCCATCACATTGGTTCCAGTGCTGATGGGCTATTTCATTCGCGGAAAGATCCTGCCTGAGCACAAGAACCCGGTGAACAAATCACTGGTGGGCTTGTACCGCCCGCTGCTCAACCTCAGCTTGAGTTATCCGAAAACCATGATTGTGATAGCGATGGCGTTGATGGCATCGGCCTACTACCCGACCAGCAAGCTCGGCAGTGAATTCATCCCGCCATTGGATGAGGGCGACTTGATGTACATGCCGACCACCTATCCGGGCATTTCAATTGGTAAAGCACGCGAGCTGTTGCAGCAAACCAACAAGCTGATCAAAACCGTACCGGAAGTGAACACCGTGTGGGGCAAAATCGGCCGCGCCGAAACCGCAACGGATCCCGCGCCGCTGACCATGATCGAAACGGTGATACAGCTTAAACCACGCAGCGAATGGCGTGAGGGCGTCACGACGGAATCGCTGCGCAAAGAGTTCGACAATCTGGTGCAGTTTCCGGGCCTCACCAACGCTTGGGTAATGCCGATCAAAACCCGCATCGACATGCTGGCGACCGGGATCAAAACTCCGATTGGCATCAAAATCGTCGGGCCGGAACTGGCGACCATCGAACGCATTGGCGCAGAACTGGAACCCATTCTTAACGGTGTGGAAGGTACGGCATCGGTGTATGCCGAACGTGTGGCTGGCGGCCGTTATGTCACGGTCGACATCAAGCGCCGTGCCGCAGCGCGTTACGGGCTGAACATCAAAGACGTGCAGCAAGTGATTGCTACTGCGGTCGGCGGCATGAATGTCGGCGAGACGATTGAAGGGCTGGAACGTTACCCGATCAACGTGCGCTACCCGCAGGATTACCGCGACTCGGTAGTCAAACTGCAAAACCTGCCATTGGTGACACCCAACGGCGCACGCATTGCGCTTGCCGATGTGGCTGACGTACGTTACGAAGATGGCCCGCCGATGATCAAAACCGAGAATGCTCGCCCCAATGGCTGGGTGTTTGTCGACATCGAGGGGCGCGATCTCGGTTCCTACGTGGCCGAAGCGCAACGCGTGGTGGCCGATCAACTCAAGCTGCCTGCGGGCTATTCGCTGGCGTGGTCAGGGCAATATGAATACATGGAGCGCGCCAAAGACCGCCTCAGTGTCGTGGTGCCCATTACGCTCACCATCATCATGCTGCTGCTCTACTTCAGCTTCCGCCGTGTGGGTGAAGTGCTGATCATCATGGCCACCCTGCCACTGGCGATGGTCGGCGGCTTATGGTTGATGTATTCGCTTAACTACAACCTGTCGATCGCCGTCGGTGTGGGCTTTATTGCTCTGGCTGGTGTCGCGGTCGAGATTGGCGTCATCATGCTGGTTTACCTCAATCAGGCCTGGCATTACACCAAGCTCAAGGCTCAAGAACGCAAAGCCACTTTGACGCTTCAAGACCTCAATGACGCCATTCGCGAAGGCGCCGGGCTGCGCGTGCGTCCGGTCATGATGACCGTGATTACCGTCATCATCGGCCTCATTCCCATTATGTACGGTGAAGGCACCGGTTCTGAAGTGATGCAACGCATCGCCGCGCCCATGATTGGGGGCATGGCATCCGCGCTGCTGCTGACTCTGCTGGTGCTGCCCGCCATTTTTAAGCTGTGGAAACAGCGTGAAACTCAACCGACGACCACTACTGAAAAGGAATAGATCATGAAAATCACTGTATTAGCTTTGGCACTAAGCCTCACTTCCCCACTAGCAATGGCTGACATGATGCACAGTGATAGCAAGCAATCAGGCATGGACCACAGCATGATGTCTTCAGACAAGATGCCGCAACAAGGGATGGACCACTCCGGTATGATGAACATGGGTGAAATGTCGGACGTTGGCATGTCCGCCACAGGATCCAAGCCGACAAAAGTGGTACATGTGCTACTTTCTGACGACATGAAGATCACGTTTAAAAAAGAGGTCGACATTCAACCCAACGACGTAGTGCAATTTGTGATCATGAATACCGGCAAAATCGACCACGAATTCTCGATTGGTTCCGCCAAAGAACAGTTGACGCACCGCGAAATGATGCGCTCAATGAATGGCCAACACATGCATGATTCCGGCAGCACGGTGACCGTGCAACCGGGCAAAGCCAAGCAATTGATGTGGCATTTCCAAGGCGATAACCACGTCGAGTTCGCCTGCAACATTCCCGGCCACGCCGAAGCTGGCATGGTGAAAAAAGTGACGCTGTAAACATCGCAACCTGCGATTGAAACACATAAAAAAACGCACCGATGGGTGCGTTTTTTCTCTCAATATCAGCCCGCTCTGGCGCCATTGGGTAATTCGGATTCCGGGCAGGCGAGGCACGGTTTCAGCCGGTCTTCGTAGCCAATATCAAACAGCATGCCTTGAGTAACTTCGCCCGCCATTGTGCGCTCGGGCAGATTGACCACAAACAACGCCTGCTTGCCTTCAATTTCTTTCGGGTTGGCCCTTTCCTGTTTGATACCTGCCAATATTGAACGGGTGTGATCGCCAAAATCGACGATCAGTTTCATTAACTTGTCGGACTTGGGAACGTCCAACACTTCCACAATACGCCCGACGCGAATGTCCACTTTGGCAAAATCATCAAAGCTGATCTCAGGTTTAATCGGTGCAGGTGTCATCCCTTCTCCTCGTTCTAAAGTGACATGGTGGCTAGAAAATCGGGTTATTTAGCATTCGAATCATGCGAGAGAACGCTTCACCGCCACCACGGAATAGGTATGCCAGTGTTTCATTCTGCCCAATGCGGTTTTGGCGCTTTCGTCACGTTCAAAGAATCTGACGACATCGAAATGGGCAAATAGAGACGTCACTTGCGACTCTGTGAGGGGTGTCGTCGGGCCGCGATAGTTGTTCGCCCAGCTGTCTTTTTCACCCATGAAATCACCAGCAAACACGCCGCCAGCCTCCAAACACGCTTCGATCTTATACCAAGTCTCCTGAAACTGGTCAGGGTTGGCAAAGAACAAACTGGAGTTGGCAATCACGATGCCCGCTTTGGGGTAGTCGAAAGACTCAAAAGCGGCCTGCTCAATTTCAACCAACGCATTTTCTACAAACCTTGCTTGGCATAGCGCTGTCGCATCGGAATTCACATCGAATCCGTGCACCTGATATCCCTGCTGCGCCAGATACTGGATATCGCTCCCGGTGCCGCATCCGCAATCCACCGCAACACGTGTGCGGGATTGATTGAGCTTGACCGCCAACTCTGTTCGCTGGAGATGCGGACGTGAAATGGCCTGTTCATAATATTCTCGCCAAATCTTAGTGTTGTCTTCCATCACAGTTCGCCGCTGGTATCGAGTTCATCAGGGAACAGGTATTCCATGTTGATTTGGCCTTCGGGATCGAGGGTAAAACGAATGTGATCGTGGCCAGTGCCGGACTGATTGATGTCCGAACACCCCAGAAACAGCTCCCAATCGTAGCTGTATTCAATTTGATAGCGGTTATCCGCCAAATGATGCACCGACTGAATCTCGATGCCATTGACGTTGTGCGCCATGTCATCGATGTAGGAGAGATCGGGGATCAACTTGTCCTGAAAGGTACTTTTATGGGCGATGAGGAAGTCTTTCAGCGCGTCGCACAGCGCAGGGCCATTTTCCATCGGTTGAGATGAGGGAGTAAAAATCACGTCTTGTTCTCCAGTTAAAATCGCGCAGATTCAGTAAATAGAAGGACGGTTCAAAGTCAGTTTAAATTCAAGGACAAACGCAGCATATCCTGATGCTGAATGCCCTGCTCGAAAATCGGCTCTGGATAGTGCTTGAGAAAGTGATCTTTCAGCACGCCGTCCACCCGAAAACCGAGCCGTTGATAATAGGTCAGTTGATAACCAAAAGTGCCCGTGCCCAGCTCAACACGCTGCACGTTGCTATCTTTCAGCTCATGCAACGCAAACCGCAGCAGCTCAGAACCGATCCCCTGCTGCTGAAATGGTGCAGCGACCGACACATTAAAAATCTCAGCGGTGATCTCATCCAACGCTTTCACCACGCACGCGCCAATCACGGCGCCGTGGTGCGTGACGGCAAAACACCACGCGTCGTGCAAATACGTTGCGATGTTTTGCGGCGACGGATCGGCTTCCAACAGCAGTGACATCGGAATGTCATCAGGTTCAACACGTAAGTAATGCATGTGGCCTCAAGTCAATGGTCGACAGGAAAAGTACCCGACCGCGAACATATGCAGCGGCGTGAATCTCTCACTTTACTGCAATCGGCTGGTGACGGCACTCGTTTCATTGCCATCCAAGGTTTTGACGTACCCTTTGGGCGAAATACCAAACTTATCTTTAAAGCGCTGACTAAAGCGGCCTTCCGACTGATACCCACACAGGCTTGCGATCATCGCCACGTTGCTGTGCCCTTCTTGCATTAAACGAAGGGCGTGATTTAAACGCACTTCAGCCAGCACTTCGCGATACTGAACGCCCTCTTGGCGCAGTTTTCGAATCATGGTAGCGCGACTCATGGCAAAGTGGCGGGCCACGTCATCCAGCAGATGGTCGTGGCTGGGCGAATGCGACAGATAGCGACTGAGTTTTTGAGTCAGTGAATCCTGCGACGTGGCAAAGAGGTGATGCAATACGCCCCGCTCCGCCAATTGCTGATACAAGCCCAGCACCCAATAGTGCTGGGTTTCAGCGCTCAACGCTTGGCGGTCAAACGCATAGAGTGCATTTAGCGTATCGCGCAATGCAGCATCGTGAAAAAGCATGAACGAGGTGCCTTGCTCGGCATTGCGCAGGCTCAATTCAAGCATGGCGGGCGGCGGCGTGCAGAAAAAACTGAACATGCGTGATGAAAACCGCCCTTTGTGTGGCATGTTTTCAAAACTCAGCGACATGCCTGAGCTGCACAGCAAGACCTGAGTCTCGCCCAGTTCACGCGTTTCATCCTGCCAAAAGAGTCGTTTACTGCCTGCCGTGATCTGAATCAGACTCGGGGAATGGATTCGAACATTACGCAGCGGCTGCTGCTGTCCGGCGCGAAACACGGTGATTTGATACTGATGATTCATCCATTCCCTCGCTGAATTTATTGACGCGTATACGTGGCGGTCAGTCTGGCTTTGCCCAGCGCCATGCTGTTGAGGGTAAAACCAAATACGGCAGGCGGCGTGTTGGCATCCAATTGCAGTGATTCTTGCGGTAGCGCCCAAACCGTAAATTGATAACGGTGCATGCCGTCATTGACTGGCGGACAAGCGCCACCAAAGTTTGCTACCCCGTAATCGATACGCGCTTCTTTACCGCCCAGTTTTGCGATATTGGCACCGCGCGGCACGGTATTGACCGATGCCGGAATATCAAACGCAATCCAGTGCCAGAAACCACTTTCTGTCGGTGCATCCGGGTCATACGCTGTAATGGCAAAGCTTTTAGTGCCTGCTGGTGCATCTTTCCACATCAGTTGTGGTGACAGGTTGTCGCCATCGCATCCCCACCCGGCATACTCAAAGGTTTTTGCCATCGGGTGGCCTTCCTGAATGTCGTTGCTGGTCAATTGAAAGGCTTGAGCGGAACCTGCTGCCAGTAAACTGACCGTCATGATGCTGTTGATGAAAAATCTCATTGCTGTTCTCCTTAGTTGGTCTGACTAAGTGTAAGCAAGCTTCTCGAATAAGACCGACCATAAAGTATCAAATTAACAGGAATTATGTCTTAATTTGATACTTATTAGTCAAGAAGCAATGATGACCTTTATCTCCATAACATCATTGTCAGCACACGCGCTGGTAGCTGCCTTGTTTGAGCAAGGCGTAAATATCACCACGGCCATAGTTCTCAATGCTACGCGCCTTCTGCTCATTCATGATCTGATCAAATGTCGGCCGAATGATTTGGCGAAATATACCGACTGGCACCGGAAACTCTGGATAACATAAATTGGCCAGCGCGTATGCGTACTGAGGGTTGTCTTCATGAGGTGCGTGTGTGATCAAACTTGGTGTTTCTGCTGTCACGACTTGAAAACCAAATCCCTTGTTCGTCAGTGCCTTGGCATGATTTTTACCAAACAAAAGAGGTTCATTCTGCTTGAGGTAAATAAGATGTTCATTTCTATTGGTCGGCCCGTTATAAGGCTCATGAACTTTGTCGTTAAAAATGACACAGTTTTGCAGAATCTCGACCACTGCCGTTCCTGAATGCTCAGCCGCCGCTTCCAATACCATTGTCATATGGCCGGGATCATTGTCTGAGGTTCGCGCAATGAAAGTAGCATCCGATGCGGCCGCTATTGCCAGAGGTTTTAGGGCATGATCTGGCGAGCCTTCAGGGCTTGATTTTGAGATAAACCCCTGCTGACTCGTTGGTGAAAACTGGCCTTTCGTAAGCCCATAGACAGCATTGTTAAACAGCAAAATCTTGATGTCTTGATTGCGTCTAATCGCGTGCATAAAGTGATTACCGCCAATGCTTAAGGCATCGCCATCACCTGTTATAACCCAGACATCAAGATCAGGATTGGCCGCTTTTACGCCTGTTGCAATAGCGGGTGCACGGCCGTGAATGGTATGGAAACCATAAGTGTTCAAGTAATACGGAAATCGTGAGGAACACCCTATCCCCGAGATAAACACCGTGTTTTCTCGTGTTCGCCCCAGTTTAGCGAGCACAGATTGCATTGTTTTCAATACGTTGAAATCCCCACAGCCCCGGCACCACTTAACCTCTACATCCGATGCGAAATCTTTCCGGTTCAATTCATTCTTCACCACGGTTAATCTCCTCTAAGTAGTGTTCGATGGCATCTGCGACATCGCGAACTTTGAATGGCAGTCCATTCACTTGGGTAACACTGCGCGCTGCTATGCCAAATTGTGAGCGGATGACTTTAACAAGCTGTTGGTTGTTGAGTTCAAATACCAAAACGTGATCAAAGTGCTTAATGATCGTCTCTAAGTTTGCGGGGAAAGGATTCAGATACCGTAAGTGGACGTGAGCCACTGCCGCCCCTCTTTCGCGCAGGTGTGCTATCGCTGTCGCCACGGAACCAAGCGTCCCTCCCCAGCTCATCACCAATACCGAGTCGTCACAATTGCCTGTTAAGGTCTGCTTCGGAATGAAGTGGCGAATATTGTTAATTTTTTCTGCTCTTTCCTCCGTCATACGCTGATGATTCTCAGGGTCGTGAGAAGGTTCCCCCGTTACAGACTGCTTCTCGAGTCCGCCGATGCGGTGCATTTTGTCTTTTGTGCCCGGTATGACCCAAGAGCGGCTCTTATAACTTTCGTCACGTTGATACGGGTGGAAAGGCCCGGCCTTCACTTCTACGGATTTCAAAGCGAAATCCATCTCGTCAGGGTTAGGGACTTGCCAAGATTCAGAACCATTCGCAAGGTACCCATCACTGAGTAAAATCACAGGCGTCATAAATGTTGTTGCAAGGCGACAGGCTTCCAAAGCCATATCGAAACAATCGGCCGGAGAGGCCGCTGCTAAGACAGGTAGTGGAGAGTCGCCGTTCCTGCCGTACATGGAAAGCAACAGATCAGACTGTTCTGTTTTGGTCGGTAGCCCTGTTGATGGGCCGCCACGTTGCACATTGATCACGACTAAAGGAAGTTCAGCCATGACTGCAAGGTTGATGGTCTCAGTCTTTAAGCACAGCCCAGGCCCAGAGGTTGAGGTTGCTCCCAAAGCGCCAGCGTACGATGCGCCCAGCGCGGAGCATGCCGCCGCTATCTCATCTTCCGCCTGAAATGTTGTTACCCCAAAACGTTGGTACTGAGCCAACGTATGCAAAATATCCGATGCCGGTGTAATGGGATAGGAACCTAAAAAAAGCGGACGTTTTAGCTTGTCTGCCGCGCAGACTAAACCCAAAGACAACGCTTCATTCCCTGATACCGTGCGATACAAACCACTTTTTTCAGCAACCGCCGCCACTTGAAAACAATCGCTGAATATTTCTGTTGTTTCGGCGTAATTAAAACCTGATTTAAGTGCGAGAATATTCGCTTCCATCACCACCGAATTGCTGGCAAATTTCTCTCGAATCCAAAGCAAAGTCGACTCTAGCGAACGGCTGTATATCCAAAACACAATACCCAGCATAAAGAAGTTTTTGCTTCGTTTGACTAACTTAGAGGAAATCGTGAGTTCCGCGAGTGCTTGAACCGTCAAGCGAGTGAAATTATCGGCAATGACCCGATAAGGAGACAGACTGTTATCCGTCAAGGGATCCGATTGATAACCCGCAAGCTCCAGATTCTTCTGGCTAAAACCATCGAGATCAATCAACACTAAGCCTCCTTGTGCGAGTTGAGCCAGCTTGCTCTTTAGTGCTGCTGCATTTAAAGCAATGAGTACAGAAAACTCATCTCCTGGGGTGAATATTTCGGAAGACGAAAATTGCAGTTGGAAGGCAGACACACCCGAGGTAGTCCCAGAAGGTGCTCGAATCTCGGCGGGATAATCGGGTAAAGTCATCACATCGTTACCCAGTTTCGAAGAATTATCGGAAAATCGCTCTCCCAACAATTGAATACCATCACCAGAATCGCCAGCAAAACAAATTACTTCGTGTTCAAGTTGAATTACAGTCATAAGAACCTCTGATTATGCGGAGATCAATCCTGCATGTTATTGTGTCATCATTCGTAATAGAGTATTTAAATGGGTGCGATGAGTTATATTCACACCAGAGGTAATCTGTTGTTTTATTTTTCATTTAGATAATATCAATTGCGAACTATTCGCTGATATTTATATAGGAACTAGGTTATTTTATTTATTTCCCATTGAATTAATTTAGATAAAGCAATACAAATAATTAAAATCCAACATCGTCATGACAATTTCAGTTCATAGAGTTCGCACTCCGTTATTTACCCTGAATAAAATCGCATAGCACTGAGAATAAATAACCATAAAAAATGGAAAACTTTTAATCGATGATCATCCTATCTAATATTTCACCGCAGAAGGTGATTTGTATGTTAATGTCTGTTCTACTCACATGACAGATCCAATCTTTGTCATAAATTTAGAACCACTTTTCACTTTGATTTGGATAGAGAATGTCACTATCGCTCAACCTTAAGCCTGGAAAGATCACCAGCAAAAGCCTCTACGCGGCCATACGCCAAGGGATAGCCGACGGTAGGCTGCAACCCAATGAGAAGCTGCCTTCGACCCGTCAACTCTCTAAACAACTGGGTATCGCAAGAAATACCGTCATATCGGTATATGAAAGGATGCACCATGAAGGTTGGGTGATTCAAAAAATGGGTTCTGGCACTTATGTAGCCGAAACTGAGCAAAATCGATTGCATGCAGCGAAAGAAGTCACCAAGAAACACCCGGTCGGCGCTTTCGCCAAGCGCCTCACTGACAACCCTAACATTCTAGACGCCAAAGGTTTGGCTTACGACTTTGCGTTGGGAGTACCTGAACATCAACATATCGCGAATCATATTTGGCGCCATTCACGTCTGAGCAGATTAAACCGATTAACTCCGGAGTTCGCGCTGAATAGCGACGTACGAGGCTTGGCTTGTCTCAGAGAATCGATATGCGAATACGTCAGACACTCTCGCGGAGTCCATTGCACACCTGACAATATCATTATTACTCAAGGGTGCCAGCAGGCATTAATGATAACGTTGATGACACTACTCTCGCCGGGTGAAGTGGTCGCGATGGAAGATCCTGGATATCCTGTATTCCGACATCAAGCCAATATGCTTGGCGCACATGTCGCAGACGTCCCCATGGATGAGCAAGGCGTAATTCTTGAATCCATCGCTGCCAATGCGAAAATACTGTACACCACACCCAGTCACCAATTTCCGCTCGGGTTTGCCTATACAAAAAAAAGAAAATCAGCGCTACTTCGTTGGGCTGAGAGCAACCAAGCCATCATTATTGAAGATGATTACGACGCGGAATATCACTACCTAAAAACCAACAGACAGGCTTTAAAGTCCCAAGACAAAAAGGACTGCGTCGTAATGATAGGTAGTTTTTCGAAAATACTCTTTCCCGGAATACGCATTGGATACATTATTCCACCTGAATCACTCCTTAAACCCATGACCAATATATTGTGGCATTTAGGAAGAAATACCTCTGTTGTCTCTCAAATTCTATTGGATGAATTTATGCGAGATGGTCATTTTAGCCATCACTTACTCAATATGAATAAGGTTTATTCCGAAAGATATCACAAGCTAACGGCACTTATTGATAGCATTGATGGTTTAAATCGTATTCCAAGTCAAGGCGGGTTACATGTGGCTGCGAATGTTTCAGGAAGTGCGCTTACATTAGCGAATAAACTGGCTTTGTCGGATATCGGTGTCTATCCCTCTTCACACTTTTCCAACCAAAGTCAAAGCAATGCATTGCTGTTTGGATTTGGCAGAATATCGGTGGATAAAATAGAGAAGGCATTTTCACTAATTAGAACCAGCGTAAAATAAATAGGATGAACATTTATTGGTGTTTAAAAGCATAGCATGTACTTTGGTAATAATTTAATGACCGCCGAATGTGTCGCTGGAAGCATAACGCGTTATCTTGGTTACAGGAAACTAAACTTAATTATTGCATTGGAATAAAGTGGTTTATTTCCACTGTCATCGCTTAAGACATTGACTGAGTTGGCATCAAAGAGGAAGTCATCATTCATTTTAACCAATCTGCAAAGCTAGTCGTTGAGTTGACCATTTTATTTCTGCAATAGTTTCTTTATATATTGCTTAGGTGATGTTCCTTTTATTCGGGTAAATGCTGTCGTGAAACTGCTCGTACTTTGGTAGCCAACGTCAAAGGCGACAGCGGTGATGCTTCGACCAGATATCAACATTTCAATGGCCACGTTGATTCTCAGTAGCTCTTTCCAGCGAGTGAATTTCATGCCAGTTTCTTTTTCGAACAGCCTAGCCAGAGTGCGTTCACTTAACCCCGCTCGCGATGCGAGCTCTTTAAGAGTGTGGTCCTCGCCCGGCGCAGATTGCATTTTCTCAGTGACCGCTTTTAATCTCGCGTCAGAACCGCTAGGAAGATGAAGGTCCTTGTAAATAGTATCTTTGTTCAAGTAACGAAGTATCAGGGCTCTAATGAGATCATTTTCGGGCTGATTCATTGATTTCAATTGAGTATTTGTTTGCGCATACTCACGTATTAGTTCGCTCATCAGTGAAGTGCAATGTATAAGCGAGATGTCACGCTCGATAAGGTCAGCACTTTCTTTTAGGTATAGCGTCAACACTTCGGAATCTTCACTATAACGCGCTTCATGTTCAATACCGGGAGCGACCCACAATGCACAATGTGGCGTCGCTAACCACCAACCACTCTCTACCCTGAGCCACATTGTCCCTTTGACAACATAGGCTAATTGACCCTCTCCGTGGACATGCCGCGTTACCTTTCTACCTGCCGGGTTAAGCCTGGTAATTGAGTAATCTTGTTCTCTTTGGATTTGGGCTGGCGTTTTCACGAAATACCTTGTCAGTTTACGTAAAGTTATTAGTTGAAATTTATCTCATATTACAAACCAAGTTCACAGATAAAAATATAAAAGGTATTTGGATCATGAAAAAAGCAAATGTTGTTTGTATCTCTGGTAGCTTACGAAGCCACTCAAATTCTCAAGCCATACTCAATAGCGTCATTGAACTGCTACCAGCAAATACATCAGCGTGGCAGCTCTCCATAGGTGACTATCCCCTCTATAACGTTGACGAAGAGCAAGCATTGGTTCCTCATTCCGTTCAAAATGATAGAGATAGAATTAGTGCTTCGGATGCGGTGATCATTGTAACGGCCGAGTATAACCACGGGATACCTGGCGCCCTTAAAAACGCGCTTGATTGGTATTCTCGCCCCGTTCACCAAAGTTGTATGAAGGACAAACCTGTTTTCTTTATTACTCAGTCTTCTGGTGCGCTTGGCGGCGTAAGAGCGCAACACCATCTCAGAGAAAACTTAGCGTCTATGCTTTGTATTCTTCCTCCGCTCGCAGAAATTGCGGTAACCCACGTGGAAACCAAAATCTCAAATAGTCGGCTGGTGGATAGCGCCTCGCTAAGTTTCATTTCACATCAACTCAATGAATTTTTACTCATCACTCAGCAAGTGATGCATGTATGAACTATTTGATTTCTCTCGGTACCGGAATAGCCGTAGGGCTTGTATTTGCACTTCTTAAATTGCCCATACCCGCCCCCCAAGGGCTTCAAGGCATTCTTGGTGCTATTGGCATATTTTTGGGGCCGGTACTTCTTCAACTGTTCAAATAGTCATTTAAGTAAATTATTCAAAGGTCGCGATTATGAATAAAGACATTGCCAAGCTCATGAGCTTTATCGCGGGTTTTGCCGATACTACGGGCTTTGTAGCATTGCACGGGCTTTTTCTCGCGCACGTCACAGGCAACTTTGTCACTTTAGGAGCCGCTGTTAGCCAAGGTACGTCAGGGATGATCGGCTTTGTTGCTTAATTCAGAGAGAAGCCATGCCTACCCCATCGTGCTTAATTC
>ERZ1673961.185-NODE-185-length-31354-cov-296.901403_pt1 | contig 31354 bp, 30 predicted proteins | sample MGYA00580189_ERZ1673961 | MGnify/ENA primary metagenome ERZ1673961 (study PRJEB41334, sample SAMN05608105) | rock metagenome | biome: terrestrial subsurface; feature: shale formation; material: shale | place: USA: Pennsylvania ... | reverse complement strand
TTACACACATTATAATCTTATTTTAAAAAAAAATTAGAAATTTAAAAATTAACACTTGGTTAAGTTTAAGTTATGTAATATTAATTAATTAGTTTATATTACATTAAACGAGTTTAAAAAAATGCCAGATTTAATTTGGTTTTTTTTATAAGTAAAACATGAATGATTGTTCATTTATAGTGTATCTATTAAGGTTTAGGTAAAAAATTTTAAAATAAATTTTAAAAAGTTTATTTTACTTCAATAAAAAGGAACTATTTTGAAAACAACTGATTTATTTAGTAAGTTATCAAAAAGATTGTCAAGTTTAGAAAGACTTAAAAAACTTGATGATAAGAAGTCTATTCCATCTATTTTAGAGGAAAAAGGTGTTAGTAGAAGGGATTTTATGAAATGGGCTGGTGCTATGACTGCAATGTTAGCACTTCCAGCAAATTTCACTCCTTTAGTTGCAAAAGCTGCTGAACTTAGTGATAGATTGCCAATTATTTGGTTACATATGGCAGAGTGTACAGGTTGTTCTGAGTCACTACTTAGAACAGATGCTCCAACAATTGATTCACTTATTTTTGATTATATCTCTTTAGAGTATCATGAAACATTGATGGCAGCTGCTGGTTGGCAAGCAGAACATAATTTAGAAAGTGCGATTGAAAAATATAAAGGTCAATATATATTAATGGTTGAAGGTGGTGTTCCTGCTGGTGATAATTCACACTTTTTAACTATTGGTGGTCATGGAAAAACTGGTGAACAAAGTGCAATTGATGCAAGTGAAAATGCAGCTGCTATTTTTGCTATTGGTACATGTTCAAGCTTTGGTGGTGTTCAAGCAGCATTCCCAAATCCAACAGGTACAGTTGCATTATCAAAAGTAACAGACAAAACAGTTATAAATGTTCCTGGATGTCCTCCAAGTGAGAAAAATATTGTTGGTACATTATTACACTACCTTTTATATGGAACACTACCTGCACTTGATGTATATAATAGACCAAAATGGGCTTATGGACTTAGAATTCATGATTTATGTGAAAGAAGAGGGCATTTTGACGCAGGTGAATTTGTAGAAGAGTTTGGTGATGAGGGTGCAAAAAAAGGCTACTGTTTATATAAAGTAGGTTGTAAAGGACCTTATACTTTTAATAACTGTTCAAAAAACAAGTTCAACTCTCATATGTCTTGGCCTATTCAAGCTGGTCATGGATGTATTGGTTGTTCTGAACCTGATTTCTGGGATACAATGGGACCATTTGAAGAACCTGTTGCTGATAGATTATACAATACAGTTTTTGGCGGTTTAGGTGCTGATGCAACTGCTGATAGAATTGGAGTTGGACTATTAACTGTGACAGGTATTGGTATAGCAGCTCATGCAGCAATATCTAAATTTAAAAACCCAAAAGAAGATGAGGAGTAAAAGATGGCAAATAAAAGAGTAATAGTTGACCCAATTACAAGAATTGAAGGACATTTAAGAATTGAAGTAGAAGTAGATGAAAATAATGTAATTCAAAAAGCTTACTCAACATCAACATTGTGGAGAGGTTTAGAAACAATTGTTAAAAACAGAGATCCAAGAGATGCTGGTTTTTTAATGCAAAGAATTTGTGGAGTTTGTACATATTCTCACTATAGAGCAGGGATTGAAGCAGTTGAAGATGCATTAGGAATTGAACCTCCATTAAATGCAAAATTAACAAGAAGTTTGATGAATCAAGCTTTATTTTTACATGACCATATAATCCACTTTTATCATCTTCATGGTCTTGATTGGGTTGATGTTGTATCTGCACTTAAAGCAGATCCTGCAAAGGCTTCAAAAGAAGCATTTAAATATGCAAAATATCCAATTGGTACAGGTGAAAATGAGTTAAAAGCAGTTCAAGATAAAGTTAAAATATTTGTTGACAAAGGACAACTTGGCCCATTTGCAAATGCATATTGGGGACATGAAACTTATAAGTTAACTCCTGAAGAGAACTTAATAGCTTTATCTCACTATTTAAAAGCCTTAGAAATTCAAAGAGAATTAGCAAAAATGATGGCTATATTTGGAGGTAAACAACCACATCCACAAAGTTTAACTGTTGGTGGTGTTACTTGTATTATGGATTTATTAGACCCTTCAAGAATGGGTGAATATTTAACTATATTCAAAATGGCTAAAAACTTCGTAGATAATGCATATTATGCAGATATCTTAATGGCAGGAAAAGCTTTTAAATCTGAGCCTTCTGTTGTACAAAAAAGAGGAGTTATGAACTTCATGTCACATGAAGAGATGCTATTAAATAGAAGTGAATATCTATTTGATACTGGTATTATCATGAATGGTGATTTATCAAAAGTATATCCTATAAATGAAGACTTAATTACAGAAGAAGCTACTCACTCTTGGTATAAAGATAATCAACCTTTACATCCATATGATGGAAAAACAAATCCTAACTATACAGGTTTTGTAGATAAAGACACTGTTGGAATGGATGGAAAAATGGTTCATTCAAAAGCAATTGATGAAAATGGAAAATACTCTTGGATTAAATCTCCAAGATATGATGGTAAAGCAATGGAAGTAGGACCTTTAGCTTCTGTACTTGTATCATATGCTAGTGGAAATAAAAAAATACAAAAAATTGTAAATGAATTTTTAGAAAAATCAGGTTTACCAACAGAGGCACTATTTACAACGCTTGGAAGAACAGCTGGAAGAATGCTTCAAGTAAAAGCAATTGCAGATAATGGTATGGAAACTTTTAATACTTTAATTGAAAATTTAAAAGTAGATCAAGAGACTTATACTTCTTATAAAATTGATAAAGATAAAGAGTATAAAGGAAGATTTATTGGTGATGTACCAAGAGGTATGCTATCTCATTGGATTAGAATTAAAAATGGAGTAGTAGAAAATTACCAAGCTGTTGTTCCATCAACATGGAATGCAGGTCCAAAAGATGCTAATGGATTAATGGGACCTTATGAATCAAATCTTGTAGGAATGAAAGTTGCAGATATTTCTCAACCTTTAGAAATTATTAGAGTTATTCACAGTTTTGATCCTTGTATTGCTTGTGCAGTTCATGTAATGGATGTTAAGGGTAATAATTTAGGAGTATATAAAGTAGACCCAGTTTATGGGGCGAGCTGTTAGGAGCATATTATGATAAAGAAACACTATGAGTTTTCGTTTTGGCTTAGAGTTACACACTGGGTAAGGGCAATAGCAATTATAATTTTAACAGCTAGTGGTTTTTATATTGCATATCCATTTATTGCTCCAGCACATAATGGAGGAGAACCAGTTAATTTTCTAAATGCATTATTTAGATCATGGCACATAATATTTGGATTTTTATTAATATCAGTTACTCTTGGTAAATTTTATCTATTTTTCTTTGATAAACAAAGTAAAGTTGAAAGAGCTTCATTTAAAGATTTTATTAATCCAAAAGTTTGGATTAATCAAATTAAGTATTATTTGTTAATTGGAAAACATCCACATGGAAAAGGTGTTTATAATCCATTGCAATTTATGGCATATGTAGGTGTATATGGTGCTATTATACTTATTTCTTTGACAGGATTGATTTTATATATTCATGTGTATCATCAAGGTATGGGTGGAATGTTATATGATATTTTAAGACCTGTTGAAGCAATGTTTGGTGGATTAGCATGGGTTAGACAATTACATCATATTGCAATGTGGATTTTTATAATTTTCTTACCAATTCACATATATCTTGCAGTATTTAACTCAGTATATGGAAAATCTGGAGCTATGGATTCAATCTTTAGTGGATATAGATGGGTAAAAAAGAAAGATAAATGAATATCTTAATTTTAGGTATAGGAAATATCCTTTTCCAAGATGAGGGTATGGGCGCACACTTTGTTCACTATTTAGATGAAAAATATGAGTTTAAAAGTGAACACAGTAGTGTAAGTATCGTAGATGGTGGAACATTAGCCCATAGGCTAATTCCACTTATTGTTAAGTTTGACCATGTAATTGTAATAGATTGTATTGATGCAAATGATTCAAAGCCAGGAGATATCTATTTTTTTGATTTTGAAAATGCACCAAAAGAGATTGATTGGCAAGGAAGTGCTCATGAAATAGAGATGCTTCAAACACTTAATATGATTCAAATGAATGGAGATTTACCTAAAACGCAAGTTTTAGGTATTATTCCAAAAAGAGTAGCAGATGATACGACTTTTGAATTAAGTGATGAAGTAATAAATGCAACTTCTACAATGGAAAAAACTGTAATAGAACATTTAAAAAGCTTAGAAATAACACCAAAAATAAAAAAAGATGATATAACAATCACGCATATATCACAAGTTTCATATAAAAGAGAGATTATTAATGATCCTAAAATTTAAATTTGACTATAACTCAAATAATAACACTTTAATCTATTTTTTACATACTATTGCAAAGCAAAGTAATTTAGAATATAAAGTAACTAAGAGTAATTTTATAAATTTATTTATCAATGGTAATGAAGATGAACTTACAAAGTTTTCAACAACTTTAAGTTCATCTTTACCAATGTCAATATTTTTTAAAGATAGTACAGCAGAAGTTGTATCACAAATGAGTGATGAGCAAAGTATAGGTTTTGATAATGAAAAAATAAACTTACCATTTTGTTCTTCATGTTTAGAAAAAGTTGAAGATAATACTTCTAAGAATTTTTACAATCCCTTTGTATCTTGTGATATTTGTGGAACAACTTGTGATGTAAATGAATTAAGCTTTCTTGATTTTGATAAACAACAAATTCATTATGAAAACTATGAAGAGTTATTTAAAAAAATAGCCTTTTTATTAGATGATGAAAAAAGTATAAAAATAAAGACTAGATCAGGAAGTTTTGTATTTAAAAAACTAATGAAAACAGAAGAAAATGTAAAACTATTATGTACAAATTTAGCAAATATATCTAAAGTTTTTATTGCAAATAAAGCAGAAGTAGTTGCTCTTGCAAGTATAGAAAAACCTATTATAAATCTAAGGGTAAATGAAGTATTTAAATTAACTAATACTTTAAATCAAGAGTATGCTAATGTAAGATTTGTAAATGATTTGATATTATATTTACTTGCTAAAGAGTTGAAAAATTATGATATAGATTTCTTGATTTATGATGAAACTTCAAAGTTTGATTATGAATTAACTTATGAAAAGCAATTAGAAGCACTTGATATTATGAAAATAAAAATCATTGATGATAAGAATATAATTTTAGAATCAAACTCATATAATAAAGTTTTAGATGATATTTATTCTAAATTTAAAGAGCCTTCAAAAAGCCATTTTATGGTGCTTTTACATGAATATAATTTTTATAATAAATCAATTTTAAATTTTTATTCTTCAACTAAAGAAGATGATAATATCGCCTTATATTCTAAAGATATAGAAGGACTTTTAGATATAGTAAGTTACAAGTTACCAAACTCAATTGAAGAAATTTTTGAAACACTTAAAAAAGATGAAACTGCTTCAAAACTACTTGAAAACTATAAAAATAAATATTCAGATATTTTTGAAAATGCAAAAAATTGTGATATATCTTCTCTTAAAACAAATAGTATTTATTCTTATTGGAAAATAATCTCTGTAATTTTAGGTTTTACTTCAAAAATAGAAGAGAATAATGTTCTTTTAAATAATGCAACAGCATGTGTCTTAGATAAAGGTCCTAGAATTGATTATAAACTAAAAGAGAGTGATAAAATTTTTAATAAAGAGTTTTTACTTCATAAATTAATTCAATCTGGCATGAGTTTTAAACTTGCTGGAGTTGATGATAAAACTTTATCTTTAGGTTATGTTGAGAGTTTTGCACACTATATATCAACTTTAATTGATGATATACATAGTGAAGTTAAACTTGATGGAATAAGTTTTACAGGCAATCTTTTTTCTAATGAATTAATTTCTAAATTAGTTCATAAAAGTATTACAAAAAATTTTAAAATATATTATAATAAGGACTTCGTAATACAAAAATAAGAAGTTTTAATGATAAATAGTAAGATAGTAAAAGTTAAAGGAATAGTTCAAGGAGTTGGTTTTCGACCTTTTGTTTATAATCTTTGTAAGAAGTTAAAAATCAATGGTTGGGTAAATAACGATGATGAGGGTGTAAACATAGCTTTAGAGGCTAATGAGTTTTTAATTGAAGAGTTTATAAAACAATTAAAAACTTATTCTCCACCTTTGGCAGTTATTGACTCTTTAGAAATTTTAGATAAAGAGTTTGAAAATTTTAATGACTTTCAAATTATTGAAAGTAAAAATAACTCAAATAAAACTACAATAATTTCTCCAGATATTTCAATTTGTCAAGATTGTATTGATGATATAAATGATGAAAATAATTTCAGATACAATTATGCTTTGACAAATTGTACTAATTGTGGTCCAAGATACTCAATAATAAAAACTGTTCCTTATGATAGAATTAATACTTCAATGGAAAAGTTTACTTTGTGTCCTTTATGCCAAGAAGAGTATACAAATCCTACTAATAGAAGGTATCATGCACAACCTGTATGTTGTGAGAAGTGCGGTCCAAAATTAGAACTATTTAATAAAGAAAATAAAAAAATACAAAAAGATATCGAAGCAATAAAAAAGATTGCTACACTAATTAATAATGGAGAAATAGTTGCCATTAAAGGTCTTGGTGGTTTTCATTTGGTTTGTGATGCAACAAATGATAAGGTAGTAGAAGAATTAAGATTAAGAAAAAATAGACCTACAAAACCTTATGCTGTTATGTTTAAAAATATTGAACAAGTATATGATTATGCATTATTTAATGAATTTGAAAAAGATATTATAACTTCAAAAGAAAAACCAATTACACTAGTAAAGAAAAAACAAAATACAAATTTAAGTTCCTTAATCGCACCAAATATAAGTAAAATTGGTGTATTTCTTCCTTATACTCCTTTGCATATTATTTTATTTAAATTTTTAAACAATCCAATTATAGCAACAAGTGCTAATTTAAAAGATGAGCCAATTATAAGGCATAAAGATGAACTTTTATCAAAACTTGGACATGTGGTTGATTTTGTTTTAGATTTTAATAGAGAGATTATAAATGCAGTTGATGATAGTGTTGTTCAAGTGATTAAAGATGATGTAGTTAAATTAAGAAATGCAAGGGGATATACCCCAACTACAATAAAATTAGAAACAAAACAAAATAAAAAGATAATGGCACTAGGAGCAAATCAAAAATCAACTATATCTTTTTGTTTTGAAGATAATATAATTGTTTCTCCTCATATAGGGGATTTAAACTCTATTGAATCCCTTGAATATTTTACAAGAACAGTTGAAACTTTTAAAAGATTTTATGATTTTGAACCTGATGTTATTGTTTGTGATAAGCATCCAAATTATGAAAGCACAAAATGGGCAAGTAAATTAAATATTAAAATAGTAAAAATACAACATCACTATGCACATATTTTAAGTGTTATGGCAGAGTATAAGTTAAAAGATAAACTTTTAGGTTTTAGTTTTGATGGCACAGGTTATGGAGATGATGGAAATATTTGGGGTGGAGAAGTCATGCTTGCATCAAAAGAAAATTATAAACGTCTTTTTCATTTTAAATATTTTAAATTACTTGGTGGAGAAAAAGCAGTAAAAGAGCCTAAAAGAGTTGCTTTATCACTTTTATTTGATAATTACACTTTAAATGAATTAAAACAAATGAATATTGCATTATTAAATGAGTTTACAAATATGGAATTAAATAATTTTTATATGATGTGGCAAAAAGAGATTAATGCTCCTCTTACAAGCTCACTTGGAAGAGTTTTTGATGCAATTGCATCTTTATCTAATATTGCACATACTCAATCATATGAGGGTGAAACAGGACTTTTGATTGAAGAGTATTATGATAAAAATATATTAGATTCTTATAAATATAAAATAGAAAATGAAGAAATTGATATTTCAGATATGATAAAAATGATTATAACTGAGTCCAATAAAAAGATTATTTGCTCAAAGTTTATAAATACAATTGTAAAAATTGTAGTGGATATTTCAAATAATTATAATGATTTAGATATTGTCTTAACAGGTGGAGTATTTCAAAATAAAACACTTTTAGAAAAATGCATTGATGAACTTAAAAAAGTGAATAAGAAAGTATTTTTTAATAAAAAAGTCTCTTTAAATGATGGAGGCATTTCAATAGGTCAATTGTATTTTTTAGTTTAAATATTGAAAAAATCCATAAATAATGTAGAAATTGATAAAAAGTTTCAAAAAATAGTGTAAAAATTATCTTTTTTAAATTCTGTTTAGATAAAATCAATATTTGAATTTTAAATAAGGTTGGCTATGAATCAAGTAAAATTTAGTAGATTGGGATTTATCCTAGCTGCGGTTGGATCTGCCGTAGGTTTAGGAAATGTATGGAAATTCCCTTATGTAACAGGTGAATTTGGTGGTGGTGCGTTTGTAATTGTATATTTAATTACAGCACTTTTTATTGGTGTTTTTGTATTAATTGCTGAGCTTTTAATTGGTAAAGTAGGGCAAAGTGATGCAGTTTCTATGTTTGAAAATCTAGCAACAAAACATAAAAAGATTTGGAAGTATGCGGGCTTTATGGCTGTTGTCCCTTTACTTATTCTTTCTTATTATTCTGTTGTAATTGGTTGGATTTTTCATTATGTGGTACTTTCTTTTAATAAACTACCATCAACAGTTAAAGAATCAACTGATAATTTTATGACTTTATTAACATCAGATTATCAAACACAACTTTTTTATCACACAATAGTTTTTGTATTAGTAACACTAATTATTTTAAGAGGTATTAAAGATGGTATTGAAAAAATAAATAAAATTTTAATGCCTTTATTAGGTGTTATTTTAGCTATTTTATTTATCTATTCAATAAATGTTGATGCTTTTGGTGATGCAGTTTATTTTATGTTTAACCCTGATTTTTCAAAGATTACTTCATCTGCTATAATTGCGGCAATTGGGCAAGCATTTTATACTTTATCTTTGGGTATGGGTATTATTATTACATATGCAGCATCTTTACCAAAACAAACTAATATTGCAAAATCGGCTGTTACAATCTCTATTATTGATACTGTAGTTGCAATAGTTGCAGGATTAGTAATATTTACATTATTATTTGATAAGGGTGCAGAATCAACAAAAGGTGCAGGGTTAGTATTTATTTCTTTACCATCAGTATTTTATGAGTTTGGTGGAGCTGGACAATTTTTAGCATTATTATTCTTTGTTGCTATTGCATTTGCTGGAATTACTTCAGCTATTTCAATGATGGAACCAACTGTATTATATTTAATAGAAAGATATAAAATGACAAGAATGAAAGCTGCAATTATTTGTAGTTTATTCTTTTATATATTAGGTACTATTACTCTTTTCTCAAATATAACTGAGTTTGCACCTGCCTTACAAGTTGGTGAAAAATCATTTTTTGATTGGGTTGATTTTGTTTGCTTTACTATTATTGTACCAATTGGTGGTATATTAGTTGTTGTTTTTGTTGGATACTATATGGATAAAGAAGTTATTAAACAAGAATTAACACCTATTTTAGGAAAGTCATTACTTGCACTATGGTTTTTCATGGTAAGATATGTTATTCCTATTGCACTTATTGCAGTTATTTTAAATGAAACAGGACTATTTAAATTCTAAGAGGAACTTTTCCTCTTAGTAATACTAATTTCTTTCTTTAACTTCTTTTTCTATAACAAAAGCTCCAAAGGGAATAAGTGAATAGATAAAAAGTTGAAAACTAAATCCTTTTTCCCATCTTAATTTATTCATTGCAAAAAATAAAGCAATAGCAAATACTATAAACAGTACTCCATGAGTCATACCTACTACTTTTACGGGATAGGGGTTCTCACCTATGTATTTAATAGGCATCGCAATAAATAGAAGTACTAAATAAGATAAACCTTCAATAAAAGATACTATCCTGAAACTATTTAACATTTACATCCTTTTTGATTTTGCGTTATTATAGTTAAAGTTTTATTAGTAATGTTTTATATATATTTTTTAATTTTATAATGCTACCTAAATGCTATTTTAGATTGTTAAGATATGAATTAAAATGAGTTTTAAAATAAACAATAACTTATAGTGTATATGAGTTGATTATTTTTTTGTTAATTTGAAGTTATATTAAAAAACTTTTTTTAGGCAATTGCAACTTTAGTAATCATTAAGGGGTGTTCCATGAGTATTTTAAAGAATTTAAATCTTAGAACAAAGATACTTTCAATAGTAATCTTAACAATAGTAACTATTGCAATAATCATTGCTTCTAAATCAATTCTTTCGATTGAAGAATTGACGCAAAAAAATATCCAAGAATATAAGGATAATGCCTTTGCACAAAAAGAAAATGAATTGAAAAGTTACGTAAGTATGGCACTTAGAAGTGTAAAAAGCTTTTATGAACAAACTTCAAAACAAAAACTTCAAAAGCTTGTTGAAGAGGATTTAGATAAAAATACCGATTTTATATTTTCAATTATAAATGAACAATATAATAGGTATAAAAATGTACTTTCAAAAAATGAATTGAAATCAAAAATTACTGAAATTATAAAAGATACTAAGTTTGGTAAAACAGGTTATTTTTTTGTTACTAATTTAAATAATAAAATTATCGCCCATCCTATAGAACCAAAACTTGAGGGAAAAGATTTTTCAAAAGTAAAAGATAAAAATGGAATAGCTTTCATAAAAGCTTTAACTGACAAAATTAAAGCAGGTAAAAAAGATAGTTTTATCTCATATGTTTGGGAAAAACCAGAAACAAAAGAATTTCAAACAAAAATCTCTTATGGAAGATTATTTAAACCTTTTAATTGGGTTATTGCAACAGGTGAATATGTTGATAATTTAGATGCACAAATGCAAAAAGAAGCCTTAGATAATCTATCGCAAATGAGATATTCAAATAACGGATACTTTTGGGTAAATGATTCTAAGCCTGTTTTAATTATGAATCCAAATGGGAAAGATCAAATAGGAAAGAATTTAAAAGATACAGTTGATTCAAATGGTAAAAAATACTTTCAAGAGTTTGTTGATGTTGCAAAAGCTAAAGGTGAGGGACTTACAAGTTATTATAAAAATAAACCTGGCGAAACAAAAGCTAAACAAAAACTATCATATATTGCATATTTTGAACCATGGGATTGGATTATAGGAACAGGAACTTATATAGAAGATATTGAAAAAAGTATAGATAAAATGGTTGAGCACTCAAAAGAAGAGATTAATAGTGTAATTTTACAAATATTAATAATATCTATTGTTGTTGTTATTTTGATTACACTTTTGATTTCATTTGTCTTAAATAAGATTTTAGTTGAACCAATTGAAGATTTAAAATCAGGATTATTACAGTTTTTTAAATTTTTAAATCATGAATCAAATGATATAAAACATCTAGAAGTATTCTCAAATGACGAAATAGGTCATATGTCTAAAATGATAAATGATAATATTGTAAATACTCAAAAAATAATAAATCAAGATAAAATAGTAATTGAAGAGGTTTCTGATTTAGTTAATCACATTAGTTCAGGTGAGTTATCAGGAAGAATCAATGCTACAAGTTTAAGTCCATCTATTAAACAATTGATTCTAGTATTTAATGATATGATGAAACATCTTCAAGAAATAGTAAACCATTCACTTGGTGTATTAAAAAAATACCAAGAGAATGATTTTAGAGTAGAAACTACTATGAAATGTACAGGTGAAATATGCGATTTAATGAATGGAATCAATGATTTAGGGCATACAATAAGTGACATGCTTGTAGAAAATAAGAAAAATGGACTCACTTTAAATGAATCAGCTAAAATTTTATCTGCTAATGTTGATATTTTAAATACATCATCTCAAGAATCAGCCTCTTCTTTAGAAGAAACAGCAGCTGCTCTTGAAGAGATAACTGGAAATATTAGAGAAAATGTAGATCATATTAAAACTATGAGTAAATATGCAAGTGCATTAAACAACTCATCAAAAGAGGGAAATAGTTTAGCTACTAGAACTTCTAAATCTATGGATGAAATAGATGAGCAAGTTCATTCAATAAATGATGCAATAACTGTAATTGATCAAATAGCATTTCAAACAAATATTCTAAGTTTAAATGCAGCAGTAGAAGCAGCAACAGCAGGAGAAGCTGGAAAAGGTTTTGCAGTTGTTGCAGGTGAGGTTAGAAATCTTGCAAGTAGAAGTGCCCAAGCAGCAAGTGAGATTAAAGAAATTGTTGAAAACGCCACAATAAAAGCAAATGAGGGTAAAACAATTGCAGATGAGATGATTAAAGGTTATGATGTTTTAAATGAAAATATAAATAAAACCATTACACTTATTGAAGATGTTACAGATGCTAGTAAAGAACAACAAGTTGGAATTGAGCAGATAAATGATGCAATTAATGAGCTTGACCATCAAACACAACAAAATGCAAGTGTAGCAATGAGAACAAAAGATGTATCATCTCAAACTTCTGAAATATCACAAAGAATTGTTAATAATGCAGATGAAAAAGAGTTTGTTGGAAAAGATGAAGTTAAAGCTATGAAGCTTTAATTTCTAAAATAGATATCTTTTAAGAGTGCTTTACAAATTGGTTTTGTAAAATTATATTTGAATTCGCACTCTTTTAAGTAAAAAAAGAAGTTATCTTGATTTACTCCTTTATACTTTTTTAAACTCTGTTTTAAAAATTCCCAAAACTCTTTAAGTGGGGTGGCGTATGAGTTTTGTGATTGTAATTTATGCCATTTTAAATATCTTTCAAAGTCCTCATCTTTATCTTGCATTGGTGCTTTTGGTAAAGAGGGCATTAAAAGTGTATAAACTCTGTTATTTGTATAAAATCCTATAATATTTATAGCTTCATAAAGGCTTTTATTCTTTTTTTGTAGCTGTTTTTCATTGAAGTAATAAAACTCTTCATATGATGTATTATCTTGAATAGAGATATAATAAAGTTCTTCAAGGTAGTTTGCAATAAGTTTTCTAAAAATATCATAACGATTTGATACAGTTCTATAGTTTACATTTAAATGTTTTGAAAGATTTAAAGCAGGGGTATTATTACAAAAACCTTCGATAATTTTTATATCAGTGTCAATTTTTTTTAAAGAGAATTTTTTGTTACAATCTTTACACTTTTTATAATTATCTTTTAAAGTATAAAGTGTTCTTGAGTTGCAATATGGACAATTTGTTATTTTCATAAAAAAATTATATCTTATTTTTGTTCAAAATATACATAAGCGTTGAAGAAATTTTCACCTATTTTAAGAAAAAATGAGTAAACTATTAAAAATGAATATCTATTCAGAAGGAAAGAAAATATGTGTAAAGATTGCGGTTGTAGTATAACAGATCATGAGCATAGTCATGAACATAGTCATAGTCACGAACATAGCCATGAACATGGAAGTTCAAGTCATCAAGCAGCACATGAAACATTACATCATAATCCACAATTAAATGATAGTAAAACAGTTTCAGTAATAAAAAAGATTTTAGATAAAAATGATCATGAAGCAGCTCATAATAGAGCTCATTTTGATAATCATAAGGTTTTAGGAATTAACTTAATGAGTAGCCCAGGAAGTGGTAAGACAACACTTTTAGAAAAGTTAGTTGATTTTGCTGATTTTAAATTTGGTGTTGTTGAGGGTGATTTAGAAACAAATAAAGATGCAGATAGATTAAATAGCAAAAATATCAAAGCAGTACAAATTCAAACAGGAAGTGCTTGTCACTTAGATGCTTTTATGGTACATAAAGGTTTACATGACATGCCTTTAGATGATTTGGATGTATGTTTTGTTGAAAATGTAGGAAATTTAGTTTGTCCAGCTTCATATGATGTGGGAACACATTTAAATATTGTATTAGTATCTATTCCTGAGGGTGAAGATAAAATTGCCAAATATCCTGTAATGTTTAGAGCAGCAGATTTAATACTATTTACAAAAACAGATCTACTTCCATACTTTGAGTATGATTTGGAAAAAGAGAAAGAAACAGCAAGAAAATTAAAACCAAATGTTGATATATTAGAGGTTTCTACAAAAGATGAAGAGTCATTGAAAAAAGTATTAGACTGGATTAATTTTAAAAGAAAAATGAGATAGTTTTACTTTAAAGCTAAAATAAATTAATGTATGTAGTTTATAATTATATGCATTAAAAGGAGAAAAAATGTGTTTATCTATACCATCAAAGATAACAAAAATTGATAGAGAAAACAATATCTGTACAGTTGATACTATGGGTGTTGAAAGAAGTGCAAGTTTAGATTTAATTGACCAAGAGATAAATATTGGTGATTATGTATTAATTCATATAGGTTTTGCAATGAATAAAATTGACGAAGAAGATGCTTTAGAATCTTTAAGTCTTTATGAACAAATAATTGAAAATATTGAAGAAGAAGAGAGGCAAGCACAAATAATAAGAGAAAATAAAAGCTGTTAAAAGAGATATAATGCAAGAGATACAATTAAAAGATTTATATGATGGTTTTAGAGATGCAAAAACTATAAAAGCCTATAAAAAAATAATAGAAGAAGATGCTAAAAAACTTGATAGAACAATAAATATTATGGAAGTTTGTGGAGGACATACACATACAATTATGAAATATGGAATTCCACAACTTCTTCCTTCAAATATAAAATTTATACATGGACCTGGATGTCCTGTGTGTATTATGCCAAAAGAGAGAATTGATCATGCTTATATTTTAAGTATGCAAAAAGATGTAATACTTGTAACTTTAGGTGATATGATAAAAGTTCCTGGTAGTAAAGGAAGCCTACAAGATGCAAGAAGTAAAGGTGCTGATGTAAGATTTGTATACTCACCTATGGATTGTTTAAAAATAGCAAGTGAAAATCCAAATAAAAAGATAATCTTTTTTGCAATTGGTTTTGAAACAACTACACCAATGACAGCAGCACTACTTAATACTGTAATAAAACAAAATATAAAAAATATACTCTTTCATATAAATCATGTAACAGTTCCTGAAGTTATGAGTGAATTAATAGATAGTAGAGATGAACATGTAGATAGTTATAATCATAATATTGATGCTTTTTTAGGCCCATCACATGTAAGTGTTATTAGTGGAAGCAAAATATATGAAAAGTTTCCAAAAGAGTATAATACTCCTGTTGTTGTTGCAGGGTTTGAACCAGTTGATGTTATGCAATCAATCTCTATGATAGTAAAACAGTTTATTGAAAATAGATGTGAACTTGAAATAGAGTATAAAAGATTGGTTTCATATGATGGGAATATAAAAGCACAAGAATTGATTAATAACTATTTCGAAAAAGTATCACTTTTTAAATGGAGAGGTTTAGGAAATATTAAAGATTCTGGATTAAAACTAAAAAAAGATTATGAAGATTATGATGCAGAAGTAATATATAAAGATATTTTACCAATAGAAGAGATAGAAGATCACAAACTTTGTATTTGTAGTGATATACTAAGAGGAATGGCAAGTCCAACAGACTGTACTATTTTTGGTACTGCATGTAAACCAAATAAGCCTGTTGGTTCATGTATGGTATCTAGTGAGGGTGCTTGTGCAGCATATTATAAATATGGAAATTTATTATAAAAATATTAAAAGATTTTAAATATAAAGAAAAGAGAAATATATGAAAACAGTAACATTAGCTCATGGAAATGGTGGAGCAGAAAATCAAGAACTTATCTCAAAAGTTTTTTATAAAGCATTTAAAAATGATATTTTAACAAAAAGTGAAGATGCAGCTGTTATTGAAGATGGAAACTTAGCTTTTACAACGGACTCTTTTACTGTTAGTCCTTTATTTTTTAATGGTGCTAATATAGGTAAGTTGTCTATTTGTGGAACTTGTAATGATTTAGCAATGATGGGAGCAAAACCAAAGTACTTAACTTGTTCTGTAATTATAGAAGAGGGCTTTGATATTAAAAGTTTAGAAAAAATAGTAAACTCTATGAAAAAAGAGCTTGAGATAAATGAAGCAATTGTTGTAAGTGGTGATACAAAAGTAGTTCCAAAAGGAAGTGTAGATAAGATTTTTATAAATACAACAGGAATTGGTCAAATACAACAAAAAGGAATTAGTTCAAACTCAATTACACAAGATGATGTAATTATTGTAAGTAGAGATATAGGTTGTCATGGAGCTACTATTTTTGCTGCAAGAGAAGGTATGGATATGTCTAGTGATTTAAAAAGTGATTGCACTTCACTTTTTATTCAAGTAAAAGCTTTAATTGAAGCTGGCATAAAAATTACTGCTTTAAGAGATGCAACAAGAGGTGGAGTTAGTGCTGTATTAAATGAGTGGGCTAATCAATCAGATGTATGTATTGAAGTTGACGAACAAAAAATCCCAGTTTCAAATGAAGTAAATGGTATTTGTGAACTACTTGGTTTTGAAGCTATGAGTTTAGCAAATGAGGGTACATTTGTAATGGCTATAAATAAAGATGAAGCATCAAAAGCTATTGAAGTTTTAAAACAGTTTGAAAACTCAAAAAACGCTTCAATAATTGCTAATGTTACACAACAATACTCTAAAAAAGTAGTTTTAAACTCTGAATGGGGAACAAAAAGATTTTTAGAGTTACCAACAGGTGAGTTATTACCAAGAATTTGCTAATGAGGGTTTTACTTATTGTATCTTCTTTTAACTCATTATCTCAAAAGGTATATGTAAGATTAAAAGAGAAAAATTATATAGTTAGTGTTGATTATGCTTTAAGTGATGAGCTTATGATAAAAGAGGTTCAAAGATTTAAACCTGATATTATTCTTTGTCCTTTTTTAAATAAATTTATTCCAAAGCAGATTTTTGAAAAAACTCCTACTTTTATCGTTCATCCAGGAGTTATTGGCGATAGAGGATCAAACTCACTTGATTTAGCAATCTTAGAAAATAAAAAAACTTGGGGTGTAGTGATACTTAAAGCCAATGAAAATTTTGATGGTGGCGATATTTACTCTTACAAAAACTTTACAATGCCAATAAATAAAAGCAAAGCCTCAATATATAGAAATGAAGTAACAAACTGTGCAATAAAAGCAATTGATGAGCTTTTTATAAATTTAAAAAATAAAGAGTTTACTCCAATAAAGCAGATATTAAATCCTTTACATAAAAAAATCACACAAAATGATAGAAAAATAAATTGGCAAGAAGATAGTAGTGATACAATTATCAAAAAAATAAATGCAAGTGATTCAAGTCCTGGAGTTAAAGATAATCTTTTAGGTAAAGAGTGCTATTTATATTGTGCTTTTAAAGAAGAGAGTTTAAAAGCAAAACCAAAACAGATAATTGCAAAAAGAGATGGTGCAATTTGCATTGGAACAATTGACAAGGCAATTTGGATTACTCATCTAAAAGAGAAAGATTATTTTAAACTTCCTGCAACTTATGTACTAAAAGATAAACTAAAAGGTATAAAAGAGAATAGAATACCATTAGTTTTAGATACACATATTGATACTTTTTATGAATTAAGAGTGCAAAAAGATGATGAGATAGCCTATTTGCATTTTAATTTTCACAATGGTGCTATGAGTACAACTCAATGTATAAGATTAAAATATGCTATTGATTATTTGAAACAAGAGTGCAAAGTTCTTGTACTTATGGGTGCAGAAGATTTTTTTAGTAATGGAATACATTTAAATATATTAGAAGATAGTAAAAAACAGGGTGAAGATGGTTGGAGTAATATAAATGCAATAAATGATGTAGTTAAATCAATCATATTTTCTCCTGAGATTATAACAGTTACAAGTTTTGGTAAAAATGCAGGTGCAGGGGGAGTGTTTTTAGGCTTAGCAAGTGATTTTATTGTAATCAATGATGAGGTTGTTTTAAATCCACATTATAAAACACTAGCTCTTACAGGAAGTGAGTACCATACTTACTCTTTAGCAAAAAGAGTAGGAGAAACAAAAGCTCAAGAAATAATAGACAAATGTTTGCCAATAGGAAGTAAAGAAGCACAAAAAATAGGTTTAGTAGATATTGTTTTTGAAGATAAAAGTTATAAAAAGGATTTAAAAAACTTTACAAAAAGCTTAACAAAAGATTTAGATTGGTTTTATGACTTTTGTGAAAAAAAAGAAGAGTATTTAGATAAAAATAGTGAATATATAAATAGTTGTAAAGAAAAAGAGTTAAAACTTATGTACAATCAATTTTGGAATAAAGATTCAAATTTCCATACTCTAAGACAAAAGTTTGTATATAAAAAGAAAGCTTTAGAAACTCCAAAAAGATTAAAGGAAATATAAATGCATGAATATAGTATAGTTCAATCATTATTAGATCAGTGTGAAGAACACGCAAAAGCAAATAATGCTACAAAAGTTAAGAAAATCGTTATTAAAATTGGTATATTAAGTGGTGTTGAAGTAGATTTGCTTGAAACTGCTTTTGAAACATTTAAGGAAAAAACAATTTGTGATGAAGCTTTGTTTGTAGTAAATAGGCAAAATATAGTAGTTGAGTGCAAAGATTGCAATAAAACATCCACCTTAGAAAAACACGAATTTTTATGCCCTTTATGCAATAGCGGTAATTTAAATGTTATTGATGGAGAAGATATGTATTTAATGAGTTTAGAATTAGAATAAGATTAAATTAGGATATTACTTTCTAATTGAACTATAGATATTATCAAGTTTATATAATAATTTCTTTAGACTGTAAAAAAAGGAAGTCTATGAAAAAAATAATTCTTAAAAAGCTATTATTTAGAAATTATCTAAAAACTTCATTGATATCTATACTTTTTATTGGTAGTTTATTAATATGTGCTTATTTTTGGACAAATAAAAATATAATTGATAGTAGTAAAGATTTTTTACTAAAAGATGCAAATGAAAATACAACAAAATTAATTAATAAAGAGATTTCAACTTTAAGAATAAAACTACATGAGATTACAAGTTTATTGAAAATATTAAAAGCTGAACATGAGTTTTTTTTTGAGAATATTGATAAAATAAATTATATAGAAAAAGAAAAAATAGATATCAATTATAATAAAAATGGTGCATATTACAAACAGCAGAATAATGGTGGTTCTTCAGTTGTTTTTTTCTCAAAAGAGAAACTTCCAGATAAAATAAAAGAAAAAATTTTAAAAACAGAAAATTTTGATAGAAGTTTTAAAACAATCATTGATGAAAACCCCTCAATTATTGCTGTTTATTTTAATTCATATGATAATATGAATAGATACTATCCTTTTATCAAAGATGTTTATAAAGTTTTTCCTTCAAATATAAATTTAAAAGATTATAATTTTTATAATCAAGCTACATTAAAAAATAATCCTATGAAAAGTATAGTATGGACAAAACCATATTTTGACCCAGTTATAAAAGAGTGGATTATAAGCTGTATTGTTCCAATTTATAATAATGGCTTTTTAGAAGGTGTTACAGGAATTGATCTTTCATTAAATAGTTTTACTAAAAACTTTTTTGATTTTAATTTACCTTATGAAACTTTGTCTATTATTATTGATAAATCAGGAACAATTTTAGCAATGAGTAAAGGTCTTGATAATATTTTAGATATTAAAGAATCAAAAATTAAAGATAAAAATAGACAAATAAACACAACTATTTTAAGACCTAGTGAATTTAATATAACAAATCATAAAGTATTTGAAAAACTATTTACAAAGAATTTTTATTTAAAAAATAGTGATTCAAGAATAGTGATAAAAAATAAAGAGTATATAGGCTTTGTAAATGAAATAAGAATTAATGATTGGAAAGTTATATCTTTACTTCCTGTGCAAAATCTATTAAGTTCTGTTGAAAACTTAGAAGAAAAACATCTAAAAATAGGCTATTTTTTAATCTCTTTTATTATAGTTTTTTATCTTTTGTTTTTGATTTTTTTATATTATAAATCAAAACAGTTTGTAGAATCAATTAATATATCTTTGCGTGATATGGTTAGGTTCACACAAAAACTTGTAACAAATAAACCTGTTGATAAAGTGCCTTTTAGTGGAATTTATGAAATTGATAAACTTGCGAAAAATTTCAATAACTTAAGTTTAGAACTAACGCAAAGAACCCAAAAATTAATTCAAACAGAAGCTTTAAAAATAGCAAATGAAAAACTAGCAAATACTGATGCTTTAACTGGGATTTATAATAGAAGATTTTTAGATGACTTTGCAAGAGAGTTTAATTGTAAACCAACTACGCTAAGTGTAGTTCTTTTTGATATTGATGATTTTAAACAAATAAATGATAACTTTGGACATGATATTGGTGATAAAGTTATTAAAAAATTAATAAATATTATTGATACTAGTGTAAGACAAAGTGACTGTATTATAAGACTTGGAGGAGATGAATTTTTACTTTTATTAAAAGATACAAAACAAAAAGATGCTTATATTGTTGTAGAAAAAATATTAAATAAAATAGAAGAAAATAACAAAAAAGAGAATAATAATATAGTTTTTAATGTAAGTTTTGGAGTATGTGAGTATTCAAGTCATCATAAAAGTGTAAATGAACTTATAGTTGAAGCAGATAAAATAATGTATAAAAATAAGAAATCAACGAAATAGATTATTTACATTTACTAACTATTAACATTAAAATTATATAATTTCAGTATTGAATAAATTATAGGAATGCAATAAATGTTATTAATGAAATTACAAACAAAAGAGAAATTTTGCTTTTTGCAACTTGCTCATTATCTTGCTAGAATTGATAGTGATTATGGAGAGATTGAACAAGAAATAATAGAAGAGTATTGTGCAGAAATGGGAATTGAAAATGAAGATATGTTTGATGTTGCGGAGTTTTCATTAAAAGACACTTTAAGACATTTTAAAAGTAAAAAAAGTAAAAAAATAGTAATGCTTGAGTTGATGATATTAATTCATGCTGATGACTCTTTTGATTTAAAAGAGAAAGAGCTAATTGAAACAATAAATGAGAGTTTTGGTTTCTCAACAAAAGATATAAGTTATTTTTCTCAATGGGGTAAGGCAGTTGCTTCATTGTACGAACAAGGTAAGCTTATATTGCAAGAGGATTAAACCTCTTGTAATATATATCATTTAATATTTTAAAGCATTAATTGTTTTGCCTACAAATGTAATTATAGGAGTTAACTCTCTTAATTGCAAGAAAAACTCTTCATTTTTATTATAAACATCTTCTAATGTTAAGATAATACATTGTTGTTCTAATGTTGTACCTTTACTTAAGTATGCAATAGGAGTAGTTTTAGGAAAACCTTTTTTTAGTAAACTTTGAACAATCTCTTTTGCTTTATAAGCACCCATCATTATTATTAGGTTTTCTCTTTCATGATATGAAGTAACAATTTCATTGAAAATAGTCAAATCATGACCTGTTATGGTTCTGTATGAATCAGAAAAACTTCTATCAATTGAGGGAATCATAAAACTTTCAGGAACGCTAGTAGTTGAAGAAACACCTGATATAACAACTGGTGTTATACCAATTTTTTTTAAAGCTTTTACTTCTTCATATCCTCTACCAAAAACAAAAGGAGTTCCCCCTTTTAATCTTACTACAATCTCTTTTTCTTTTGCATATTTTACAAGTAAATCATTTATCTCTTCTTGGTTTTTTAGATGTTTGCCTTTTCTTTTACCAACATTTATCCTAATAGAATCTTTTTTACAAAAAATTGTAAATTCAGGATTTACCAAAGCATCATATAAAATTACATCAGCTTTTTTTAAAATATTAATAGCTTTTAATGTAAAAAGTTCAATATCTCCAGGACCTGCGCCAACTAAATAAACCAAAAAAAATCCTTATTAAATTAAATTATGATAAAAATTAGGTAAAATTATATTGTTAAATAACTTAATATTATATTTTGGAATAAAATGCGTAAATATAGTTATTTAATAATATATTCTTCATCAATTTAAGTGTAAAATATTAAAACTGAATAATATTTGATTAAAAATTTGAATAAAGTAAATAGATACAGAATAATTTAATTACTAGGAAGTTTGTGATAAAATGCAAAGCATGGAAATTATCAAAGCACTCGATTCAAAAATCGAAAAACTAATTCATGATTATGAAAGAATAAGAATAGAAAATGATGCATTAAGACAAGAACTTAATCAATTAAAAAATACAAATGATGAATTAGTAAGAAACAATCAAGATATGCTTTTACGAATTGATAGTGCAATAACATTGACAAAAGGTAAGAATAGTGACGCAGAAATTGACTTTTCATATTAATAATATGGCTTATACAATAAATGTAGATGAATCTTTAAAATCAGAACTAACAAGATATTTGCAAACAGATAAGAATCTTGAAACAAGAGAACTTTTAGCTGCATATATCAGAGTTTCTCAAGAGCATTCTAAATTTAAACAAGAAATAGAACAAATATCAAATAAAATCCCTTCTTTTTAAGATGAAAAGAGCTTTTTCTTTACTTGAATTAATCTTTGTAATAACAACACTTGCATTGCTAATCTCTTTTTTTACATATAAATATGAATATATATTATCATTTGTTAATTTTAAAGAATATAAGTTTCAAATAGCACAAATTAGAAGTGCTATTAAAGAAAAAAGTGCTATTAAAAGTTTAAACAATTTTGAAAAACTAGATAGTTTAGATGATAGTGCTATAAATAAAGAAAATAGCAAGTTATTTACAAAAATATTAGATGAGGAAATAATCTCTTCAAAAGATTCTTGGATGAAAATAGATGAAAATATCTATGCTTTAAAGTTAAAAGGTGAAAAAATAAAATTTCAATATATAAACACACAGTTCAAATGTTTAAATAACAGTAAAATATGTAAAGAATTAGAATGAATTATTATGAATTAGCAATATTAAAATCACCCCTTACACCTTTAACTTACAAAAGTGAAAATGAGATAAAAATTGGTAAAAAAGTATTAGTTAAATTAGCAAGAATGAAAAAGCTTTGTGAAGCGGTAGTTTTAAAAAAAGTTGAAGAACCAACATTTAAGTGTGTAGATATTCAAGAATTGACAAATGAGTATTATGATTTTAAAATGCTTGAAACTGCAAAATTTATTTCAACTTATTACGTATGTAGTATTGGTGAAGCTTTGAGTTCATATAGTCCTTTTGATGAAGAGTTAGAAGAAGATTTTGATGAAAAAAGCTTTGATAGTGATATAAAATTATCAAAAAAACAAGAAGAAGCATTTGTTTTTTTACAAGAGAAAAAACAAGCTTTACTTTTTGCAAATACAGGAAGTGGTAAAACAGAAGTTTATATAAAAACCATAGAAAAACACTTAAATGAGCAAAAACAAGCAGTCTTATTAATGCCTGAAATATCTTTAACTCCACAAATGCAAAAAAGACTTGAAAAGGTTTTTCATACAAGTGTTGCAATATGGCATTCAAAGGTTACAAAAAAAAAGAAAAAAGAGATAATTAAAGCATTATTAAGTGGAGAAATTAGGCTAATAGCAGGAGCTAGATCATCTCTTTTTTTACCCTTTAAAAACTTAGGTGTTATTGTAGTTGATGAAGAGCATGATGAGTCTTATAAAAGTGATTCTAAGCCAAGATTTCAAACCAAAGATTTAGCAATATATTTATCAAAAAAGTATGATATTCAACTTATTTTAGGAAGTGCAACGCCCTCAGCTTCTTCTTTTAATAAAATTCCTTATTATAGATTAAAAGAGACTTTTTTTGAAACAAAAAGAGCAATAGAGTTTGATGATAGTGATGCAAACTTATCCCCTAAAACCATACAAAAAATAAATAAAACTCTACAAGAGAATAAACAAGTTATTGTTTTTTTACCAACAAGAGCAAATTTTAAATATCAAATTTGTACAAGTTGTGGTAAATCTGTGGAGTGTCCATATTGTTCTGTCTCTATGAGTTTACACAAAAATGATTTAGCATTAAAATGTCACTATTGTGGATATGCTCAACAAATTCCACAAACTTGTCCCTCATGCAATATAGGAATAATCCATAATCTAAGAGTTGGAACTGCACAAATTGAAGAAGAATTAAATAATCTTTTCCCAAATAAAGTTATAAAAAGATTTGATAGAGATGAAATAAAGACAGATACAAAATTAAAAGCTGTTTTAAATGATTTTAATAACAATAAAATTGATATTCTAGTTGGAACACAAATGCTTTCAAAAGGACATGATTATCATAATGTAAAACTAGCTGTGGTTTTAGGAATTGATTCTGTTTTAAATATGAATTCATATAAAGCAAGAGAAAAAGCACTATCTTTACTTATTCAAATAGCAGGAAGAAGTGGGAGAAAAGGTGAGGGTGAAGTTATTATTCAAACAAAAAATCAAGAGTTTTTTGAATATTTTTTTACTCAAGCAGATTATAAAGAGTTTTTAGAAGAAGAGTTAGAGTTTAGAGAAGATTTGTATCCTCCATATGTAAAAATGGCAAGGATTTTATTTGCTCATATAAATGGCTTAAAAGTGAAAGATGAACTTGATAAGTATGTTAATATTTTAAAACAAAACAACTCTATTGAAGTTGTTGGTTTTGGTCAGTGTGCAATTTTTAAATTAGCTAACAAATATAGATATGAAGTGATAATTCGTTCTAAAAGTATAAAAGCAATTTTAACAGCGCTACATAGTATAAATTCAGCTATGGCAACAATAGATATGGATACAAACTACTAATACTTTTAAAGTTATCTTAGTAAACTTTATAGTATAATCCACAAAATTTAAGGAGAATAAATGGCTTACACTAAAGATGATTTTAAACAACTAGTAACGGATATTCAATCTCAAAGTTGGTACAAAAACCCTATTGGTTTTGGTATTGCAAGAGTTGACAGAGGTCAATTAAATAAAGAAAAAATATTACAAGCGACTTTTCCTATTGTAAATTGGGAAGAAAACTTTGGCAGTGCAGCAATTTTATTAAATGCTTTAAAAGAAAGTGGAGTAGAAATTGACACTTCAAAATCAGAGTTAGTTTGTGAAATAAATGATAAATTTTTAGAAAAATGTATAGAGTCTTTTAGACCATACATTCCAGAAGCAAAAGGTGATGAACATAAAAATGTACAAGTTATATCTACACTTGCTTCTTTACCAATTGATAGTGGATTAACATCAGAAAATTTTAAAGTTGTATTTTTATTTGAAGATGAAGCACCACAAAGTGCAGAAACTGTTTATTTAAAACTATATGCTTTATCTTTAGGAAAAGCAAAATTAAGAAGTTTAAATCTTGATGGTGCTTTTGGAAAACTTGAAAACTGCGCATGGATTGGAAATCAACCAGTTGAATTAGATTGGTTAAGACAAAATGAAATAACACTTAAATTATCAGGTAAATATCCTACAATTGATATGATAGATAAATTCCCAAGATTTTTAGGGCATGTAATTCCTGCTGATAATACTAGAATACTAGAGACTTCAAAGGTGAGATTTGGTGCACAATTAGCAGCAGGAACAACAGTTATGCCAGGTGCTTCTTATATTAATTTTAATGCTGGAACTGAGGGTGCTGTTATGGTTGAGGGTAGAATATCTTCAAGTGCAAAAGTAGGTGCTGGTTCAGATGTTGGAGGAGGAGCTTCAATTCTTGGTGTTCTTTCTGGAACAGATGGAGTTCCTGTGACAATAGGAGAAAATACTTTACTTGGAGCAAACTCTTGTACAGGTACTGCAATTGGTGATGGTTGTATTTTAGATGCAGGTGTTACAATTTTACCTGGAACAAAAATTACACTTTCAGAAAAAGCTGTTGAACAATTAAAAGAGATAAATCCAAATAAAGAGATTAAGACAGTTATGAAAGGAATGGATTTCCAAGGTGTAAATGGAGTACATTTTAGAGTTAACTCTACTACTGGACAAACAGTTGCTATGAGAAGTACAAGAGAAGTAAAACTAAATAAAGACTTACACTAAATTGAAGAAGAGCTTTAGCTCTTCTTCAAATTATCTAAAAACAAACAATAAACTTCATTTTAATCATCGATTTCAAGATTTAATAGCATAAATAGCCTTTTTTTATTGGCTTGTTATTTTTTTTTGATATAGTTTTAGCTTTAAATAATACAAAAGGAGAAGTCAATATGGCTATAGAAAACAATCAAGTAGTGTCAATCACTTATGAATTAAAAATTAATGGGGAAGTAGTTGATAGTAACATTGACAAAGATCCTTTAGAGTTTACTTTTGGTACTGGACAATTAATTCCAGGTTTAGAGTCAAGAATGGCACAAATGAATGAGGGTGACAAAGAAGAGATTGAAGTTCCAGCAGCTGAAGCTTATGGTGAGTATAATGAAGAAGCAAAACAGACTTTACCAAAAGAGCAGTTTGAAGGAATTGAATTAAGCGTTGGAATGCCTTTACAAGGTCAAGGACAAGATGGACAACCAATTCAAGTTGTAGTTGAAGAAATCAAAGAAAATGAAGTAGTAGTTGATTTTAATCACCCATTAGCTGGAAAAGATTTAAACTTTTCAATTACAGTTAACTCAATTGTATAATTTAATGAAGTAAGTTTACTTACTTCATTTGATTTTTATAAAAACTTTAACAATTTTAGGCTACATTATACACATGGAAAACAAATATAATATTGGTGGACAAATCTGGGTTCAAAAAGATGGTGGAAATTTTATGGGACCTGGTAGAATAAATCTATTAGAAAAGCTTATTGATAATAGCAATCTAAAAGTTGCTGCAAAAGAAGCAAATATTGATTATGATATTGCCTTAAAAAATATTATCTCAATTAATAAAATTGCAAATAAACCTTTGGCTATTGAAGATAAAGAAGATAAAAATATCTATACAATAACAAACTATGGTAAAAAAATCATACAAACTTATAAAACTTTGAAAAAAGAGCATGATGAGTTTTTAAAAGTAATAAATGAAAAATTCACAAAAGAGTTATTAGATTCTAAATAAATCTTTTGGATTTACATGAAATGAATTTTTTGTTGCTTGAAAATTCAATGTATCACTTACTCTTCCAATTACATAACCTTTTTTAATCCATTTACCAACCTTTAGTGTTGGAGCTATTTCATCAAGGTGTGAGTATATTGTATGTAGTCCATTGCTATGTTGTACTATTACAACATTTTCAAGCATACCTGCATTTTTCTTTGCATAAACAATTTTTCCATTAAATATTGCGAAAACTTTTGCTTTTGGTCTATTTGTTTTTAATATAACTGATTCATTAAATAGTTTTATTTTATATACAGGGTCATAATATTTTCCAAACTTTTTTATAACTTTAAAGCTTTTTAATGGTGAAATAGTTTTTTTACCTCTATATCTTGATATTTTAACACCTCTTGTTGAAGAACCAAGTATTCTAACATCCAAATCAATATCTTGTGCATATCTTTTTTGAACTTCATTTTTAGTATTACTTTGACTTTTTCTTTGTTGCTCTCTTTTCTTTTTTAATGCAAGTAGTCTTGCTCTTTCTCTTCTTGCTTTCTCTTTTTCAAGCTCTTTTGATTTTAAAATATTTAGTTGACTTAATAAAGATGATAACTCTTGCTGTTTTTTTATTACGCTTTTTAACTCTTTTTGATATATCTCATGCTTATTCTCAAGTGATTTTATAGAGTTGGAGTGTTCATTTATAAGTTTATTTAATTCTACTTTTTTCTTAGTTCTTTCTTCTATATACTCTTTAATAGTATTGATTTTTTTTTCGTTCTCTTTTTTATTTAATGTTACAGTTTCATAGTTATTATTTAGTTTTAAAATCTGATCTTTTGAGTGCTGTGAAAGCAAAGTATAAATCTCTTTGTCTATTAACTCTTTTTCTGAACTCTCTTTTGCTAATTTTATTGCAATAGATGAAGTAAAGTTTTCAATAATTGTATCAACAATTTGTTCTTCATTTGTTTTTTTCTTTTCTATTAGATTTTTTGATTTTTCTTGAAGTTTATTTAAGTTTTCTCTTGAAGTATCAAGTAGGTTTTGATGTTTTTTTATATCATTATTAACATTAATTATTTGTTTTTCAAGATTTGTAAGTTCTTGATTTTGTGATTCAATTTGTTTTGCTAAAAGCTTTATTTTTAGAGTTGTTCTCATCTTTCTTGATTTACTTTTATCAAGTATTGATTTATTTGTTTCGATCTTTTTTTCAATACTTTTACTTGAAGCATTTAAGAAATTAAAAATTAAAGCAATAGCTAATATTAATTTAATCATTTTTAATCTTATATTTTATTAATACACCAAATATTGTTAAAATAGAAATACCAAGAGATAGAAAGAATAATTTAATTAATTCACTACTTAAAGATATTTCAACATCAACTATTTCACTTAACTCTTGAGGAAAAATTAAAATTAAATTATTTACTAAAAATGTAAATAGTCCTGCAACTAAGAAAAAAGCAATAAATGCACTTAAAATAGCATATTTTATTATTGTAGAAGAGCTATATAAAATAGAAGCTCCATGTAGCTGTAATATGGCAATTTTTTCTTGATGTTCATAAAACCAAATTTGTATCTGTTTGGCCAATATTAAAATAGAAAAAATCAAAATAACAACAAAAAGAACTAAACTTATTTCATTTATAAGTAGTAGCAGTAAAAAGACTTGATTATGGTTTTTTGAAAAGATTTCAACTTTTCTTATATTTTTATTCTTATAAAGTTCATCTTTTATATTATTTAATTCAGTTGTTGTGGGAAACTCTTCTAAATGAATTTTATAAAAATTTGGCAATTTTTGTCTTAATAGTTTTATTGATGTATCAGATAAATTTGATTTTATATCATTTATAATCTCTTCTTTTTTTAATGTAACAATTCTATTTACATTTATATTTGAAAGCTTATTTATATTCTCTTTTATTAAAGGTGTATTTGTTATTACAACTATTGAGTAATCATTTGATATTTTTTTCTTATATTGATTTACTGTATTTTGTGCAAATAAATATAAGGTAAATGTTATTAGCATCGCACTAAGAGGTATAACAAATGCAAGAATATTTTTAAGAAACTTCATATATTATCCCATCTTCAATTGATAATTGTCTAAATCTAATTCCAAAATTTTTAGGAACCCTATGTGTTACAACTACAACTGTTATTCCTAATTGCTCATTTGCACCTTTTAATAAGTTCCATACAACTTCAGCAGAATAGTCATCTAAGTTTCCTGTTGGCTCATCTGCAATAATTAACTTTGGATTATGTGCTAATGCTCTTGCTACTGCTACTCTTTGTTGTTCTCCCCCACTTAATTCATTTGGATAATATCCTGCTCTATGACCAAGCTTAACGTGATGTAAAAGTTTTGTTGCTTGATCTCTTGATATTTCATTTGAATATCCATTTATTTTAAGGGGAATCATTATGTTTTCTTCAATTGTCCACTCATGTATAAGTTTATAATCTTGAAAAATTATTCCAATATCTCTTCTTACTTTTCTTAGCATTTTTGCAGAAATATTGTACATCTCTTGTCCATCAATATTTAAACTACCATGTTTTAAGCCAATATCTCCATAAAATGATTTCAAAAGTGTAGATTTTCCACTACCACTTGTTCCACCAATAAAAATAAACTCTTTACTATTAATTGCAAAGTTTCCTTTTTTTATAATAAATTTATTTTCATCATATGCTAAGTAGATATTTTTTGCTTTTATCATTATTTTAAAATCTCTTTTAATCTTTCATGGGCTTTAATATTTGAACTTGTAGGAAGAGGAGTTCCTTGATAATATGAAGCCTTATTATTTTCTACATATATATATTTACTAAGTGGTCTATTAAAACTTCCAAAGGTAACTTCAATTAATCCTGAGTTTACTTCATCTAATAAAAACAAATCTTCTATATGAATAAAAAAGTTTTCATCAAGCATAGGTTTATTTGAAATAATATCTTTAAACTTTTCAAGATTTATTTTTCCAAAAGAGAAGTCATATTTTAAATCAATATCTTCATCTTCTCTTTGGCATTGTAAAACAACATCATAGATATTTTTACCTTGCTTTTTCCATCTATCTTCATATTTACTCGAAACTTCTAAATCTTTATTTATATCAATTGTGATTTTTCCGCTATTTAAATTAGTTAAAAGCTCAACACAATAATCAAAATATTTTCTACTATCTGTTCTTAGTTCAAGTGTTCCTTTTGGCATCAATACTCTTAATGCTTCATCTATAAACTCATTTGAATAGATTCTTCTATGGGGTTTTTTATCCCATGGCACTGGAAAATGTACAAATATTTTGCCAACTTTATTTGAATCTATAAACTCCATAAAAAGTCTTGCGTCATAATTTACTACTAAAACATTATCTATTTCTTGAATTTTTAACTGTTTTAAAAGTTGTTCAATTGATGGTGTGTGAATTTCTAATCCAATAAATTGAATATTTGGATTTTTCTTTGCTTGATAAAGTAAGTGTCTTCCACTTCCAAAACCAATTTCTATTTGAATTTCTTTATTAGTTTTAAAATCATCAACAAAATATTGAATATCTTTTAAATACTCTTTTTTAGGCTCTACTTTTTGATTAAAACTATTTGTATTTGAAAAAACAATATTTGCGTCAATCTCTTCTACATATGCATTTAATGCATCTTTTACTAAAGTAACAGGAGTAACTCTTGTTACTTTATCTGCTTTTAGCATTTTATTGTCATTTTTGTCTTTTAAAGTTAGTAGAAACTCTTTATTTTCATAACTTACACCAATTTTATACTCTACTCTTCTATCTTCTTTAGTAAAGTTATATGATTTTGCACAAAACTTAAAATCAACACCATTTTTTTCAAATGGTGTTTTTATATTTTTTTCATTATTAAAAACTATATGGGGCATTGATTATTTTAACTCTCTTAATTTAGGTAATATTAGTTGTGTTGTATCTGTTTTTTCAGATGCAATTCCAAACTCATCAACAGACTGAATTGAATAACTATACTCAACACCTCTTACTATATCTTTATCTTCATATCTTAATGCTTTTATTCCAGATATTTTAATAGTCTTTTTATTGAACATACCATCTTTTACTGTTTTATATACATTAAAGCTAACTGTTCTTTTATCAGCACTTTGCCAATTTAAAATCGCTTTTTCACCTTGAATTTGTGCTAATGTCATAATTGGTTTATTTACTTTATTTAAAGTAGAACCCATAACTGCATT
>ERZ1673961.184-NODE-184-length-31598-cov-68.783882_pt1 | contig 31598 bp, 36 predicted proteins | sample MGYA00580189_ERZ1673961 | MGnify/ENA primary metagenome ERZ1673961 (study PRJEB41334, sample SAMN05608105) | rock metagenome | biome: terrestrial subsurface; feature: shale formation; material: shale | place: USA: Pennsylvania ... | reverse complement strand
GTTCATCTGTGTATGGATTAAATAAATCACAACCTTTTAAAACTACAGACCATACAGCTCATCCTGTGTCTCTTTATGCTGCTACAAAAAAATCAAATGAAATGATGGCTCATTCGTATGCACATCTTTATGGTATATGTACTACAGGTCTTCGGTTTATGGTCCATATGGAAGACCAGATATGGCACCTATGCAATATTAAATGATAAAGAAATAAAAGTTTTTAATCATGGTGATATGAGTAGAGACTTTACTTATATAGATGATATAGTAGATGGAGTTATAAAAGTAATAGATAATCCAATAGAAACTTCAAATTCATTGGAGGTTGATTTTGAGAAAAATCTTCCATTAGATAAGTCAACAGCTTCTTATAGAATATATAATATAGGAAATAATGCTCCTATAAAACTAATGGATTTTATAAATACTCTAGAAAAAGCCATAGGCAAAGAAGCTAAAAAGAACTTTTTGCCAATGCAAGATGGAGATGTACAAAGTACTTATGCAGATGTAAGTGATTTGATAAATGATTTTGAGTATAAACCAAATACAATACTTGAAAATGGTATTAAAAAGTTTGTGAAATGGTATGAAGAATTTTATAAAATTAAAGGGAAATATGAATGAATAATAAAATATGTATAATTGGACTTGGCTATGTGGGACTTCCATTGGCACATGCGTTCTCTTCAAATTATGAAGTAGTTGGTTATGATATAAATGAGGCAAGAATAAATGGTTTTGATAGAACTCAAGAACTAAATGAAATACAAGTAAATGAGTGTATTAAAAATAATATGAAGTTTACACTTGATATAAAAGATATAGAAAATTGCAATATTTATATAGTAACAGTACCTACTCCAATTAATAGTGATAATGAACCAAACCTTAGTCCTATTGTTAGTTCGACAAAAACAGTTGGTATGATACTTAAAAAAGATGATATAGTAATTTATGAATCTACTGTTTATCCAGGTGTCACAGAAGAAGTTTGTGTGCCAACGCTTGAAGAAGAATCAGGTTTGGTTTTTAATAAAGATTTTTATTGTGGGTATTCTCCTGAAAGAATAAATCCAGGTGATAAAGAACATACAGTAACTAAAATTCTTAAAATAACATCAGGTAGTACTCCTGAAGTTGCAAAAAAAGTTGATGAATTATATAAGTCAATTATTAAAGCTGGTACACATCTAGCCCCTACTATAAAAGTAGCAGAAGCTGCAAAAGTTATAGAGAATACTCAAAGAGATGTAAATATAGCACTTATAAATGAACTTGCTATGATATTTGATAGAATGAATATAAATACAAAAGATGTAATAGAAGCAGCTGCAACAAAATGGAATTTTATTAAGCTTTTTCCTGGATTAGTTGGTGGTCATTGCATAGGAGTTGATCCTTATTATTTAACTTATAAAGCACAAAGTTTAGGATATATGCCAAACTTAATTCTTGGAGCAAGACAAATAAATAATAGTATGAGTAAACTAATCGCAGATAAAGCTGTTAAATATATGGTAAAAAATGATAAAAAATTAAATGGCGCAAATGTATTAGTTTTAGGTGTAACTTTTAAGGAAAATTGTCCAGATATGAGAAACTCAAAAGTACTTGATATTATAGATGAACTTAAAGAGTTTGAGTGCAATATAGAAGTATTTGATCCTTGGGTAGATAAAAGTGATAAAGAAACTAAACATTTAAATTTTTTAGATTCGTTACCTTTAAATAGTAATAAATATGACTCTATAATTGTTACAGTAGGGCATGAACAATTTAAAACTATATCAACAGAAGATTATAGCTCTATGTCAAATAAAGAAGCTATAGTTATTGATGTAAAAGGTATAGTAGAAAAACCAACATGGAGACTATAAATGAATACAAAAAACTTTGCACTTATAGGTGCTAGTGGGTATATCGCACCACGACATATGCAAGCGATAACCCAAACAGGAAACAATCTCGTAGCGGCACTTGATCCTTATGATGGGATAGGTATCATGGATAGTCATTTTCCACAAGCTAGTTTTTTTACAGAGTTTGAGAGATTTGATAGATTTGTAGATAAGTATCATAGAGAAAATGAAAAAAAGATAGACTACATGGCGATCACAACTCCAAACTATCTACATGATGCACATATCCGATTTGCTCTTAAAAGTGGTGCAGATGCTATTTGTGAAAAACCGCTTGTTTTAAATCCACACAATATTGACCAACTAAAAGTTATAGAGAAAGAAACAGGAAGAAGAGTAAACAATATTTTACAACTCAGACTTCACCCATCTATCATAGCACTCAAAGAAAAAGTATCTAAAGAGTTAGAACAAAATCCAGATAAGATTTATGATATAGATCTTACATATTTGACAAGTCGTGGTAAATGGTACTTTGTTTCATGGAAAGGTGACGAAGCCAAATCAGGTGGAATCGCTTCAAATATCGGAGTGCATTTCTATGATATGCTTTGTTGGATATTTGGAGAGGTAGAAGAGAATATAGTCCATCTTAAAACAGCAGATGCAAATGCAGGAAGTTTTAAACTCAAACATGCAACCGTAAGATGGTTTTTATCTGTAAACTATGACTATCTTCCAGAAGATGTAAGAGCAGCTGGACAAACTACTTTTAGAAGTATCACAGTAGATGGTGATGAGATAGAGTTTTCAGGTGGATTCAAAGACTTACAAGATCGTACGAAGAGATACTAAAAGGCAATGGATTTGGACTAGATGAAGCGTATGGAAGTATACGAACAGTATCTACTATACGAAATACAGATGCTATCGGACTCAAAGGTGAATATCATCCATTTTGTAAAAAGATAAAATAATGGCAAAGTTTTTTTATCATGAATCTTCTTTTGTAGATGAAGGTGTAAGCATAGGTGATGATACTAAAATATGGCATTTTTCACATATTTTAAGTGGTACTACTATAGGCAAAAATTGTTCTTTTGGACAAAACTGTGTTGTTGGACCAAAAGTAAATATTGGAAATGGTGTTAAAGTACAAAATAACATCTCTATCTATGAAGGTGTCATAGTAGAAGATGATGTATTTTTAGGACCTTCTATGGTTTTTACAAATGTGATCAACCCTAGATCATTTATAGTAAGAAAAGAAGAGTTTAAAACAACTCTTCTTAAAAAAGGATGTTCCATAGGTGCAAATGCAACTGTAGTATGTGGAAATACCATAGGAAAATATGCACTCATAGGAGCAGGAACTGTTATCAACAAAGATGTAAAAGATTTTGCTCTTATGGTGGGAGTTCCTGCACGACAAATCGGTTGGGTTTCGATCGCTGGAAATAGACTGGAGTTTGATGAAAATAATATAGCTATTGACTCATTTGATAATACTCGATATAAATTAGAAAATGATATAGTTACATTAGTAGAAGATAAATAAGGACTAATTATGAAAAGTATAGATTTCGCAAACTTACAATACCAGTACCAACTATACAAGGGTGAGATAGATGAAGCAATGAGTGCTGTTTTAGCTAAATCAAACTACATCATGGGTGAAGAAGTTACACAGCTAGAAAATTCACTTCAAGAATTCACAGGTGCAAAGTATGCTATCACTTGTAGTAATGGTACAGATGCACTACTGCTTGCTATGATGGCACTTGACATCAAACCAGGTGATGAGATCATCACTACACCTTTTACTTTTATAGCTACTGCTGAAACTATAGCATTTTTAGGAGCTACTCCAGTTTTCGTAGATATCGATGAAAAAACATACAATATAGATGTATCTAAAATAGAAGAAAAGATCACTTCAAAAACAAAAGCCATCATGCCAGTGAGTTTATATGGACAGCCAGCAGATATGGATGCACTAGAACAATTAAAAATTAAACATCCAAAATTAAAAATCATAATAGATGGAGCTCAAAGTTTCGGCTCTACATACAAAGGTAAAACAGATAGTAACTTAGGGGATATTTCTACTACATCATTTTTCCCTGCAAAACCATTAGGGTGTTTTGGAGATGGTGGAGCTGTTTTTACTAACGATGACGAGTTAGCTACTAAAATGAAGTCATTAAGAGTACATGGACAATCAAAAAGATACCATCACAAATACATCGGTATGGGTGGAAGACTAGATACTTTACAAGCAGCTGTTTTAAATGTAAAACATTATCCTAAAGATTTAGCTCTTCGGCAAGAAGTAGCACAAAAGTATAATTTAAAATTAAACATTCATAATTCAAAATTAGTTCTTCCTTTCGTAGAAGAAGGAAGAACAAGTGCATGGGCACAGTATTCTGTAAGAGTACAAAATCGTGATGAATTACAAGCTAAACTAAAAGAAGTAGGGATACCTACAGCAGTACATTATCCTATGCCATTGCATTTGCAAGAGTGTTTTGCATATCTTGGATATAAAAAAGGTGATTTTCCTATATCTGAAATAGTTTCAGATGAGATTATGAGTTTACCGATGAATCCATATGTGACTGATGAAGAGATGGAATATATAGTTGAAAATTTATAGCATATATGAATACAAACTTATTAAAAAATCAAAGTATTATAGTATATGAAGATGGTGAGATAGAATTAAAAGTTTCTCTTGAAAACGACACTATCTGGCTCACACAAAAACAAATAGCAGAACTCTTTGATAAAGATGTAAGAACTGTAAATGAACATATAAATACTATATATGAAGAAGAGGAGTTGTATAAAAATTCAACTATCCGGAAATTCCGGATAGTTCAAAAAGAGGGGAAAAGAGAAGTTTCAAGAGATATTGCTCATTACAATCTTGATATGGTAATTTCCATTGGATATAGGGCAAACAGTAAAAAATTTAGACAATGGGCTACATCTGTGCTAAAAGAGTATATAGTCAACGGATATGCTATAAACAGTGAAAAAATAACCCATCAAAGATTTAAAGAGTTAGAATCTGATGTTGATACCTTAAAAAACAAAGTATCAAAAATCGATACTCTTGTAGAACAAAATAGTTTTCATATATCTCAAGGCATCTTCTACAACGGTCAAATTTATGATGCATACGCATTTGTAAATGACTTGCTAAAAAGTGCTCAAAGTGAAGTAATACTTTGTGATAATTACATAGACGATACTACATTTACACTATGTAGTAAATATTCAAATATAAACTTCATAATCTATACACAATCTATAAGTAAACAATTAAAACTTGACTTCCAAAAATATCAAAAGCAGTATAAAAATATAGAACTAAAAGAGATTAAAAGCTTCCACGATAGATTTTTAATCATAGATAATAGTGAAATATATCATATAGGAGCTAGTATAAAAGACTTGGGAAACAAGGTTTTTGCTTTTAGTAAACTAAATATAGATATAAACTCTTTTGAGTTACTAAAAGAGTCGAACTAAATGATAACTAAACTAAAACCCAAATCAGAATTTAGCCGTAATGTTCTCACTCTTATGAGTGGGACAATTATAGTTATAAGTCCAAAGGCTAAAAAGCAATATACAAGTTTAATCAAACTTTTATCTATGTTTTTATATACTTCTCTTAACAACGCTCATCACTGTATTTTTTTACAAGTACAGTCGGTGGGCTTTTTTTATTTGGAGAACAAATAGTGTATTCTCTATACTCAAAACCTTACAAAAATCCCACAGATTTAATAACCAAACTAAAATCTCAAAATCTTATTATTGAAAATGAAATCAATGCAAATAAAATACTTTCTAAAGTAAACTATTTTAGATTTAAAATATATTTAAGACCATTTTTAAATATTGCAACAAAACAATTTCATCCTAATAGCACTTTTGAAAATGCATATGAGCTGTACTCATTCGATGAGGAGTTAAAAAATATTTTATTTTCAATGATAAGTCAGATTGAAATAAATCTCAGAACAAAGCTAGACCACTATGTAACTGCTTATACGAATAATCCATTTTGGTATCTTGATGAACAATATTTTTCCAATGAAAATAGGATGTTTAACACTAGAGTTTCTTTGAAAAATGAATTTTTAAGATCTAAAGATGATTTTACACTTCATTATAAAGAAAATTATATAAATGATACTTGTAATAACTTTAAAGAGATGCCACCGTTTTGGATAATATCGGAATTATCTACTTTTGGTAATATCTTAGCTATATTTGACTCTATGAATAAAAGACCTTTTTCATTGCCTCAAAATAAAAATGTACTAGATAACCTTGCTCAAGAGTTTGATGCAAAAAACCTTAAAGAATTAAACTCTTGGCTTAAACTCATTAGAGATGTACGAAACAGAGTAGCTCATCACAGTAGAGTTTGGAACTGTAACTATAGAGAACCTCATGGGATAAGACAGACTCTAGCATCAGATTTACAACCATCACAAGCAAATAAGATTTATATGTTTTTTATTATATTAGAAATTTTACACAAACAACAAATAGTAGAAAAAGATATAAAAGTAGAAATAAAAAGATTAGTTCAAAAATACCCAACTACTCAAAGATTTTTAAACTCTATGGGTATTGCCAAAGGATGGTTAGTTTGATAAAAAGACTAAAACCCCGCTCAGAATTTAGCCGTAATCTCCTCACTCTTATGACAGGTACAACTATAGCTCAAAGGCAAAAAAGATGAACATAGAAAATAAAAATATGACGACACTTGAAAGCCTTGTTTCTACTATAGATAAGGTTCATCAAACATTTCAAACAAAAGCAATGCAAAGTGTAAGTGTCAATCTTACATTAAGAAACTTTGTTATAGGTTATTATATAGTTGAGTATGAGCAAAATGGAGAAGATAGAGCAACTTATGGAAGTAAGATTATAGAGAAGATGTCTCAAAACTTATCACATATAAAAGGTATGTCATCTACTGCTTTAAAGCTTATGAGACAGTTTTATCTTACATATCCACAAATAAGTCAATCAGTGACTGACCAATTCAAAATAGATAGAAAAATAAGTCAATCAGTGACTGACCTATCTTTATATGTACCAACAGAAAAGCTTCTAAGAGTTTGTAGTTTCACACATTTTATAGAGCTTATTAAAATAGATGATGAACTCAAAAGAACATTTTATGAAGTTGAAACCATTAAAGGTAACTGGAGTGTAAGAGAACTTAAAAGACAAGTAGAGTCACTTTTGTATGAAAGAATAGGATTATCCACTGATAAAAAAAGTTTACTTAAATCTTTGGAAAACAAAAAAGAGGACTTTGATCCTTCTTCTATAATAAGAGAACCTTACATATTAGAGTTTACAGGACTTGAAACAAAACAAAAGTATAATGAGAATGATTTAGAAAGTTCATTATTAAATCATATAGAGAATTTTTTATTAGAACTTGGTACTGGATTTTGTTTCGAAGCTAAACAAAAAAGAATATCTATAGATAATGAGCACGATAGGATAGATTTGGTTTTTTACCATAGAGTACTTAAATGCCATATTTTAGTAGATCTCAAAGTGAGAGCTTTTAGCTATGCAGATGTAGGACAGATGAATTTTTATCTCAATTATTATAAAAATGAAATTTCAATGCAAGAAGACAATCCACCTATAGGAATCATACTTTGTACAGAAAAAAGTAGAGTACGCAACAGCAGGACTAGATGAAAATCTTTTTGTATCAAAATATAAAATTGTATTACCTACAACACAAGAGCTAGAAGAACTTGTAAAAGAAGATTTGGAGGAATTAAACTAAATGCTAACTAAACTAAAACCCCGCTCAGAATTTAGCCGAAATGTTCTCACTCTCATGACAGGTACGACTATAGTTCAAGAAAAGGTTGAATATGTTTAAAAACTTTGTCCCAATAGTAAACCATAGTCTAAAATATAACCCTTCTATAGATGGATTAAGAGGTATAGCTATATCTCTTGTCCTTATATTTCATATATGGCCAGAGTATTTTTCCTTTGGTTATGTTGGTGTTGATATATTTTTTGTATTATCTGGGTATTTGATAACACAAATAATATATACAAAATAGTTTCTCTTTAACAGAATTTTATCGAAATAGAATTCGTAGAATATTTCCTGCTTTAATAGTAGTGTTATCTACTACTTTACTTATTGGATATCTATTTATGTTTCCTAGTGAATTAGGACAACTCGGTAAACATATAAAATCATCTGCATTTTTTTATGAAAATTTTAGATTGATTGGTGAAGTTGGTTATTGGGATGAATCAGCTGTATTAAAACCATTATTACATTTTTGGTCATTGGCTATAGAAGAACAGTTTTATATATTTTGGCCAATAGTTTTCATAGTTTTATATAAATTACGATTTAATATTGTTGTAACCTTGTCTATACTGTTTTTGTTACTTTTTTCTTTGCCATTTGTAACTGAACTTGATAAATTTTATCATACCTTATCTCGTGCTTGGGAGTTGGCTCTTGGGGGATTGGTATTTGTAGTATCTTATAAATATAAAAATATATCTGAAATACTAAATAACTACAAAGTTTGGATATATATAGCATTTTTTATTGCGATAGCGTTTTCATTTAACAATACATCTTTTAGTACATATAAAACTTTTTTAATAGTATTATCTAGTGCTGTATTGATATTGAGTTTATCTCACGAGCAAACAAAAACAATTTTTTCTAATAATATCTTGGTTTTTATCGGATTGATTAGTTTTCCTTTATATTTATGGCATTATGTATTTATTAGTTATACTCATATTTTTGGTATAGAAATAGATATGATAGTTGGATTAAGTCTTATTTTTATGTCAATACTTTTTTCTTATTTTACTTACAGATATATATGCAAGAGCGAAATCTAGTTATAGATTTGCTTTTGGATTATTTGTAATGGTATTGGTTTTAGGATTTTTTGGAAATTATATTGCCAAAAAAGATGGCTTACCAAATAGAACTCATCTTGAGTCAAATGATGAGTTTAAAAAACAGTTTGTAAGAACACCTGCTCAAAATGACTTAGGAATATCTTTAGTAAACAAAATATTAGGATATAAACCATCAAATAATTATATAAAATCAACATCTGATGATATAACTAAAAAATATATTTTGATTATGGGTGATAGTCATGCTCATACTTCATATCCTGGATTCGCACAAGAGTTTAAAAAATATGGATATGAAACTCTTCTTCTTTCAAACTCTTCTTGCCCACCATACTTAGGGGGGGCAATGGGTAAAGATTTTAAAGATTTAAATCAATGTAAGAAAAAAATAGATTCTATATATGAATTAATAAATAATAAATTAAATATACATAAAATTATATTAACAACAAGACATGGATACATGTATGATATGGGTTTTGGTATTGTTGATGGAGGAAATAAACCTTATAATTATCATTATGAAGAATTTTTTAAAAGTGAACTTTTATATAATCAAAAACTATTATTCCTTGGTTTACTTGAAAAAACATTTAATTATTTTAATAGTAATGTTATTGAGTTTTATTACCTTATAGAAAATCCAGAATTAGGTTTTTCTCCTAAAAATTGTATGATAAGACCATTTGATATTTTTCCAAATAATTGTAGATTGACTTTAGCATCATATTTAGAAAGATCAGGAGAATACAGAGATTATGTATATAAATTGTCGAAAAAGTACAAAAGCATAAATATACTTGATCCAAAAAATATGTATTGCGATGACAAATATTGTTATGCTATAAAAGATGGAAAAATGCTATATGCTGACGATGATCATCATAGTGTTAATGGGAGCATTATGCAAGCAAAATATTTTATAAAAAGTATTATTCATCATGATTAAAAGACTAAAACCCAAAAGTGAGTTTAGCCGAAATGTCCTCACTCTCATGACAGGTACAACTATAGCTCAAGCTATACCTATAGCTATTAGTCCAATCTTGACTCGAATATATACTCCTGAGGATTTTGGTGTACTTGCTCTTTTTGTGGCTATTACAGCTATATTTGGAAGTATTGCAAATGGAAGATATGAACTTGCTATCATGCTTCCCAAAAAAGATGAAGATGCTATAAACATTTTTGCTTTAGGGTTTATCATCACTTCTGTTATCTCACTTGTTCTTTTAGTGTTGGTAGTAGCGTTTAATGATTACTTTACAAAATTACTAAACAATGATGAGATAAGTGTATGGTTGTACTTTGTGCCTATTGCAGTATTTTTTACAGGTCTTTGGAATATTCTAAACTATTTTAACAATCGTAAAAAACAGTATGCAGATTTAGCCAAAGCGACCATCCTTAGATCTATAGCAGGGGCTATTACACAACTTTCTATAGGGCTTATAAAGGAAGGAGCAACAGGTCTTATAAGTGGACAGATTATCTCACAGCTATTTGCAAATACTAAACTTCTAAAAAACATCATAAAAGAAAAGATACTACTTACAAGGATAAGCAAAGTCAAAATCATTGTACTAGCGAAGAAATATAAAAACTTTATGATACATGGTATACCGTCTACATTGGCTGATACAGGTTCACTACAGCTTCCATCTTTACTTTTACCTAAGTTATTTGGATTAGCTACTAGTGGGTATTTTGTTCTTGCTAAAAAAATAATAACATTACCATCTGGAATTATTGCAAAATCAATGTCTCAAGTATTTTTTCAAGAACTCACAAAAAAGAAGAACGACAAAGAAGATACATTACCAATACTAATATCTATGATTAAAAAGCTATTTATTATTGCTTTACCTATCTCGATAATTATATTTTTTAGTAGTCCTTATATATTTCCTTTTATTTTTGGTGAAAATTGGTCTGTGAGTGGTGATATTGCTCAGTATTTAGCATTGATTTTTTTGATAACTTTTATTGTTTCACCTTTAAGTGTAGCGTTTAGTGTGTCTATGGAACTAAAAAAAGTTGCATATTGGCAGTACCTATATCTAATATCAAGTTCTATGTTCTTTTTTGTTATATATTTTTATGAAGTAGAATTTAAAGTTTTTCTTTTTACTTTTGTAATACATGAATATATTTTATATATAATCTATTTATATATGATAATTAAAACAACACAAAGAATGGATATTATAAATTTGAAAGGAAACAATAAAACATGTGCGGAATAGTTGGAATAATAAGTAAAAATAAAATAGATAAAAATATCATAGAGCCTATGACAGATACAATAACTCATCGTGGTCCTGATGGATTTGGCTATTATTATGGTGAAAAATATGCTTTTGGACATAGGAGACTTTCTATTGTAGACTTAAGTGAAGCAGGACATCAGCCTATGCAATATCTTGATGATAGATATACTATCACTTACAATGGTGAGGTTTACAACCATACAGAACTAAGAGTTGAACTAGAAACAAAAGGTTATAAATTTAAAAGTCATACAGATACAGAAGTTATTATGGCCAGTTATGATGCTTGGGGAGTTGAATGCTTAAATAAGTTTAATGGCATGTGGGCTTTTGTGATACATGACAAACAAAAAGATAAGTATTTTATTTCAAGAGATAGATTTGGTAAAAAGCCATTTTATTATTATACAAATGAAGATAGTTTTATCTTTGCATCTGAAATCAAGGCTATATTAGCCCATCCTGATGTAGAAGCTACACCAAACATAGAGTTTTTACAAAACTATATAAATAATGGATGCAAAGAGTATATAAAAGAGACCGCATTTGAGGGGGTTTTTAGATTTGATTTTTCTTCTTATTTTGAGGGAAGCTTAGAAGACTTACTAAGTGAGTTTACGCAAAAGAAGTTTTGGGAACTCAAACCAAACCTAAGTCATGAAAAGTTTGATGAATCAAAAGTAAAAGAGTATGCTCAAAAATACTATGAGCTTTTGGAAGATGCGGTACGCATCAGACTAAGAGCAGATGTAAAAGTAGGTTCGGCACTTTCAGGGGGACTTGATAGTAGCTCAATAGTCTATCTTGTAAACAAACTACTAAAAGAACAAGGTAAAGAAGAGCTTCAAGAAACTTTTTCAAGTGTGTATAAAAGTGATGGTACACAAGATTGTGATGAAAGTTATTTCATAGATATGATGGCTAAAAAGCTTGGAGTACATTCTAATCAAATAGAACCAAAAGAACAAAATGTACCAAAAGAGCATGAAGAAGTGATCAGATCTATGGAAAATCCACCTGAAAGTACTTGTATGTCAGGATGGCATACCTTTAAGCTTGTAGCTTCTACTGATGTGAAAGTAACTCTAGATGGACAAGGAGCAGATGAACAACTAGGAGGATATCTTCCCTATTTAATCAGTTATTTATCTTCTTTATCCTTAATTGATTTAATAAAAGAAAAAAAATATTTTAAACAAGTACCTGGAGCAAAAAAGATAGTTCAAAGAGGTTTTCTAGTTGGTGTATGTAGAAATATGATAGGTAAAAAGTTGACAAAACTAATCTTGAAAAAAATTTTAAAAAGAGATTTTGAAATCGACTTAAATAAAAGACTTTTAGATGATACCACTACAAACCTTATAACACTTATACACTATTCTGATCATGTTTCTATGGGACATAGTATAGAATCTCGTATGCCATTTATGGATTATAGGGTAGTGGAATTTTTAGCATCAATACCAGCTTGTTATAAGATGAGAAATGGGTGGACTAAGTATATAGCAAGAGTTGCTTTTGATGGGAAATTACCAGATGAAGTAACATGGCGAAAAGATAAAATGGGTTGGCCTATTCCTGAAGAACATTGGTTTAGAGGAAAACTAAAAAAATGGTTTGTAAATGAAATTCAAAATTCAAAATTGTTAAAAAAACTTGACAAAAATCTAGATATAGAAAAAGAGTTAAAAGGTAATAAAAGTATAACTCAACTTATTAGGTATTTAAATATATCTAAATATGAAAATTTATTTCTAAAAGAAACAAAATGAAAACCCTAAAAAAACTACTTAACTTCATAAAATCAAGACTATACATAAACGAAACGATAATTTTATATAGTCTAAAAAACTATCAATCTCAGACATCATTAGCTACTGTAAAACATGCTACAGGTGATAATCTAAAAGATATTTTGTATTTTCAAGATGAAAGATACTTAGATATTTTTAAAAACTTTTTATTGCTTGGAGATAAAGGCTATTTTGGATATTTACAAGACAAATGTATTCACAGAAGTTGGCTAAAAGGAAATCAACAGACTGTATATCCTCATTGGCTTATTCCTCATAAACTAAAAGAAAATGAGGTTTTCATACACTATTGTGAAACGGCACCTGAAGCTAGAGGGAAAAATATCTATCCTTATGCATTGTCAAACATCATAGAAGAGCATCAAGACAAAGAGATTTTAATCTCAGTAAACGATGAAAATATCGCATCAAAAAAAGGAGTTGAAAAGGTGGGTTTTAGAGAGAGAGAGAGAGTAAAAGTACTCATGATACTAGGAATGAAGTTTATCAAAAAAACGACAAAAGAGAACTCAAAGTAATGATAATAACAATGGGGCTTTCAAGAATAGTAGAGCCAATCGTAAACTTACATAATGTAGTAGGTATAATAGAGTGTGCACCAAGAAATAAAACTAAAACTCAAGATAGCATTTCATACAAGATACTTAAAAAAATTTATTCTTTCAAAAACAAGCAGGCAAAAACACTAAAATCATATGTGACAAACAAAAATATTCCATACTACTATATGGATAAGGGAAGTGATAAACCTCTTGAAAATTGGGTTAAAAGTATTAGTCCTGATGTGATAGTTGTGTATTCTATGAGTCAACTACTCAAAAGAAATATTTTTGATATTCCAAAATATGGAACTATCAATCTTCATCCTGCACTTTTGCCAAGCTATAGAGGTCCATTTCCTGACTTTTGGATGTATCACAATACTGAAAAAAAAGGTGGAGTTACAGTTCACTATATAGATGAGGGTGAAGATACAGGTGATATAATCTATCAAGAAGAGTATGATATACCATTAGGGATGAAATCACCTGATATGTTAGATTTGGCTATTGGAAACATAGGTACAAATTTACTTTTAAAAGCACTTGATAACATTGAAGATTTACCAAGACAAAAACAACCAAAAGAATCACCCACTCCAAAAGCTAGAAATATAAAACCAGAAGAACATAAAAATATTATAGACTGGAATATGTGGAATACAGAAAGAATTTGGCATCTTTTAAGAGGAACACAACTTTGGCTAAATGCACTAGAACAGCCAAAAGGCTTCTATAAAGGTCAAAGATGGCTAGTAGAAGAGTTTAAAAAATGTGATACTAGTAAGTATGCACCATCTGAAATATACAAAGAAAATGGTCAATACTTTATAGCTTGTAGAGATGGAAAAATATTTTTAAGCTTAAAGTTTAATTTGAAAAATTTTGTTTTGAGTGTATTGAGGTAATAGTGACACAAATATTTGAGTTCATAAAAAAACATTATAAGCTTTTACTTTCGTGGCGGTTTATTACTATTAGTATATTGTTATTATTAGCTTTTGGGTGGTTTGTTATTACTCAAGTGTCTTTTTTTGATTTTGTTGGATTTAGGCTTGAGGATATACCATTATATATTTATATTACTTGGGTTATTTTTTTCTTTTTTTCTTTTTTATTTGCTTTTTGTATGTCGCCTTATGAAATATATGTATATAGAAAAACGAAAAATGCATTAGGAGATATGAAACTTTTTGAAGCTGAAGATATTTTGTTTTCAAAATCATGGCTAAGAAAAAGCATTTTTTATTGTCCAACAGCCAAAATAAAAATAGGCAAACTCAAAGCAGTATTATATAGTTCTCAATTTGAAGCTGTAAAAGCTTATAATCTTTTACAAAAAATACTAAAGATGCCTTTGTTGCCATATGAACGAGTAGAAATTGAAATTGAGCTTATGAAACTTTTATATAACTATGGAAATATAAAAGCTGCAAAAAATAAACTTAATGAACTACAAAATAAAAAATTATCATTAGAGCATCAAGTGATATGCACCATCAAACAAGCAGAGCTATATTTGCTAGATGCTGAGTATCAAAAATCAAAAGATATATTGGAAGAAAAATTATTAAATCAAGAAATATCTTTAAATGATAAAATAGCTTTGTTGCATAGTCTTGGAGTTGTAGAAACACACTTAAAAAACTTTGATTCAGCTGTTACACTTTATAGGCAAGCTTGGAATGAAATAAAAAATAGTAAAAATATATTTGGTCAAGCAGAGAGAACTATAGGAAATCTATCAATGACTTATTTTAAACAAGGCAAAGTTTTAGATGGAGACTCTTTCATAAAAGAGTTAGAGGTACAAATAAATAAAGATGATGTAAATCAATTAATCGCATTTAGTAACATAAAGTTAAATATAGCAAGACAAACAAATGATAGAAAAGCATTGCTAGATAACTACATAGATGCAGAAAAAAATATTTTACCAAAGCTTAGTGGGAAGGTTAAGTTTTTCTATATTGTAAGTAACTTACAGATGCATTGGAATGATGGTATAAGTTTTGAAAAAGCACTAAAACAAACAAAAGATGTTTTGCTACATAGTCCAGTTCTAACAACAATTGAAAGATTACAAAGTTTAAGCAAGGTATCAGCTATACTAAAACAAGTGATGGGAAATATAACTAAAAGAGAAGATTTGGTAGTATTTCTTTATTGGATCATAGTTGAGATCGAAAAACTTGAGCCTGAAATAGATAAACTTATAGATGATGTTCCTGCAGTTTTACCTATGCCTAAAAGAGCATTAATCTCTTTTAAAATAGAAATAATGAAAAATAAAATAACATATAGACCAATAGCTATGACTCTTTTTGAAGACTTATTTAGTTTACTAAAAGAACAATGTAGCCTTTGGCAAGGTATGCAAAACCCTATGGAATATTTACATGAGCTGATGATTATCATTGATGATTATATTGCTTATAAAGAGCAATTCAAAATTAGTAATTTTGATGATGATTTTAAAACTAATTTGATTAATAATTTTGAAGCAAAGTTTATCCCATTAGTTACTTCATCATTGAATGAAGCTGAAAAGATACTCGAAGGAAAAGAAAACAATCTTGCTTTTACACCCAAACTTATTGGTTTTGCATTTGCTTGTTATAGATTAAACATAAAAAAAGATTTAGCAAAGAAGTACATCAAGGCTTTTGAAGAAAGTAAACAATCTGAATATCACTTCGCAAAATGGTTAAGAGAACAGCATAAACAAGTGAAAGAGTGGATTAGTGATGATAACTAAAGAAAAGGAAAAAAATGATATATAAAGAAAATCAAAACTTAGATTTCTTAGATAACTATTTAGAAAATATGTTATCAAGCCAGAACTTTTTTGTAGCTGATGTTGAAACTCAAACTACAAACACAGAGTTTGTAAATATTGTAGATAATATAGCTAATAAGTTTAGTGAAAAACAAAATAATAAGCAACTATCTATAGTGATACTTCTTGATAGAGAAGTAGCGTATTTGGCTTCAATGTTTGCTACATGGAAATGTAACTCTTATTTTGTACCATTGAATACAAAATGGCCAAAAGAGAGAATAGAAACTATCATAAAGCATTGTAATGCTGATATTGTAATTTGTAGTAAAAGTGGAGACTATCATCAAGAAAATGCTATATACATAGAAGATACTGACTTTTCTAATACTAAGCCATATGTCAAGACAACTGTTTCTAAACCATCTGATTTGGCATATATCATATATACATCTGGTTCTACAGGTACACCAAAAGGTGTGATGATTACAAATGAGTCATATTTAAGCTATGTTAAATGGACACAAAGATTTTTTGCCAATTATAAATCAAATAAAGCATTACTTTTAACAGCAGAATTAACTTTTGATATCACTATGGGTGATATTGCATTTGCTTTGGCTTTTGGAACTTCAATAGTCGTATCACCTGATCCAAAAAATATGATATCTCATATAAAATTAATAAATAAATACAATATAGATACTTTTTACTCAGTGCCTACAACTCACAATGCTTTATTTAATTTTGTAAAAAGAAAGAAAAGTATATCTGTAGATACTATAAATTTAGTACTATCAGGTGGCGATGCTTTTTCTGTGGAGTTAATCAAAACTATAAAAGAAGTAATTCCAAAATCACACTTTTATAATGTATATGGACCAACTGAGATAACAATAAACTGCTTTGCAACAAGAGTTGATAACTTGGTAAAAGATATAGAAAAAGACAAGCTAGTACCTATAGGAAAGCCTTTTGATATTATAGATGCGGTTATTGTAGATGAAAATAATGAAGATATAACAAATGAAAACAAAGTCGGAAAACTTTTTGTTTCAGGACCTCAAACAATGTTGGGATATCTTGATGATGATGAAAAAACTGAATTAGCATTTACCTTAGACCCAAGATATCCAAAGTTTAAAAGAAAAATATACAATACAGGTGATTTAGCTATTAAAAAAGAAAATGGACTGTTTTATCTTTTAGGGCGTTCTGATGATATAGTAAAAATAAAAGGCTATAGAGTAAATCCAACAGAGACAAATAATATCTTATCAAAATATAAGGATGTAAAAGAAAGTGCAACTTTTGCAATAAAAGAAAATGATTCTTTTATACTTGTATCCTGTCTTGTAGGAAGTAAACAAATAGATGAAAATGAAGTAAAATCTTTTTTATCTAATTACTTACCTGAATATATGATACCAAATAAAATTATATTTTTAAAAGCAATGCCTTTAAATAATTCTGGTAAAATTGACAAAAAAGAATTAAAATTACAATATGAAAAAGGAATTATACAATGAGTAAAGAAAAAGTATTAAACACAATAGCAGAGGCTCTTCAAATAAATGTAAAAAATATAAACGATAAGAGTGACTATAATAATACTAACGGTTGGGATTCATTAGCGACTACAAATATAATAGTTGCTTTAGAAGAAGAATTTGATATTGATATTGAGCTTGATGATGCTGAAAAATTTATAAGTGTTGAAAATATTTTAAATATACTAGAGGAAAGTTACCTTTGAAAAATAAAATAAAGAAGATTTTAAAAGAGAAGTTAAAACTAAAACACCCAAAAACTTACATAAATAATTTTAATACTAAAAGAAAATTAGAAAAAGCTAAAAAAAAATATCAAGAAAAATACACAGCAAAAGATATTCTTGATAGTTTAGTTAAAAATGGACTTAAAAAGGGTGATACTCTTTTTATTCACTCTAGTTGGGATCAGTTTTTCAACTATGAAGGAACACCTAAAGAGCTGATTGATACTTTGTTAGAATATTTAACAGAAGAAGGAACATTGGCAATGCCATGTTTTCCTGCTATTCAAGACAATACCAAAATATTTAATGTAAAAAGAACACCATCAGGAGCAGGCTTTTTAACTGAAATGTTTAGAAGATACAAAGGTACAACAAGAAGTATTAGTCTAAATCATTCTGTATGTGCCATAGGGAAAAATGCTGAGTTTTTAACAAAAGATCATCATAAATCAAAAACTTCATGGGATGAAATGTCACCATACTACAGACTAAAAGAAGTAGATGCTTTGATAGTAGGTTTAGGAGTTGGACATAATTTAGAAGTGGCAACCGCTTTACATTGTGTAGAAGCAATGCTAAGAAAAGAGATACACTTTTACTCACTACTGTTTCCAACAAAAGTAGAGTATGAGTACAAAGATATAAATGGAGAGATGGGAAATCATAGCTATCTAAAAAGAGTTGGAGATATAGATACAAGAAAAATATCGAAGTATTTTGATAAAGAAGAGTTAAAAGAGTTGCAAATCTCAAATTTACAAATATATACAATAAGAGCAAACATTTTAATACCAAGAGCTATCGAACTAGGTAGAAAGGGTATTACAATGTATGTGAAGCCTAAGCCTAAGAAGGAGTTGTTTAAAGAGGTTTTGAAGTGACAACCAACAACTTCATAAACAGATACTTTGAAAGCGAAGCAATATTATTAAAAATAGAATACTCAGAAAAAAGAAGTATGACTACTTTTATGAACTATTTGGAAAATCTTCACTCAGTAGCTGATAAGCTCAAAGATAGATTTGGATGCAATATCAAAAATGTTCCAGAGTTTATAATACTGCGAGTTATAAGAAACTATTTTCATCATGTAGATGATATAGAAGAGTATAGTATGCAAGTAGAGTTTGAAGAGTGGGGTATATATGAAAACAATAGACATCTTATCATCTCACTCAAAGATTTTGCAAAGGCTGTAAAAAACTTCATAGATAACACAAGAGACAAAAAATATGTAAAAAAACAGACTGAGTTGATGTGTGAGTTTATAGAGTATGAGATTATCGCTAGAGTTGATGAAATAGTAAATCTACCAAAAATAAGTATAGATGGTAAAGCTTATGAAATAGGTATTGATATATTTAAATATGTTTATAATATCTCAAATATCATAGCTGATGAATGTAGAAAGATAGAAGGTTTGAAAAATATGGATGTTATATTAAATCTTGAAGCAACTTATACAAAAGAGTATAACATACCTAAAAGAGATTTATTGTGTATGCCAGGAAATACGCCTGTGATGACTACGGAAGGATTGGTTTTTCCTAAGAGTAGAGATAGTGTGGGGAGAAAGATTATATAAAAAGCGAGTTTGATCTAAATGAGTCAAATGATATGAGAGCTTTTGGAGATATCTGATTTAAATGAAAAAATACCAATAAGCGATCGTTAACTATAAATAAGCTATTATATTTACCAAAAGAATTAAAAAATATTTAAGTCTGTATAAACTATAATCTAAAGTAATGTAATATAAAAGAGTAAAAAATGGAAAAATTATCACTATATAAAAAAGTAACTAATTTAAACAAATCTTCACTCAGCACAGGTATGGTTTCAAGAGTAAAAAAATCATATGGTGAATATAAAATAGAAACAGTTCCTGTTGAGCTTGTTGTTTTGCAGAGTGCTATGGGTACACTTGCTCATTCAAAAATGGGATTTCATAATTCATATAAGGCTAAATATGCAAAATAAATCATTGGGTATAGGACTTTTAGCATCTACAGTAACAGGTGTCTTTGGATTTATTGCTGGTTCGGGAAGCTGTAATAAGTAAAGATTAAGAGTTGTAAATAAGCTTATACATTTATCAAAAGAATTAAAGAAAATGTATTATGGGTGAATAACTAAAGGTTTCTGTTGAAATAGATACTATCTGGCTTACATAAAAACAAATAGCAGAACTTTTTGACAAAGATATAAGAACAATAAATGACCATATATTTAAAGAAAATGAAAAGATACCAATAAGCGATCGTTAACTATAAATAAGCTATTATATTTATCAAAAGAAAGTAATAAAGGAGGGAAAATATGCAGATAAAAGAACTAAGAATCAATATACAGTTTGAGTACATAAGAGAAATTAGAAAATACCTTTATGATTTAGAAGAGTTTTTACGACAAAACAATCTTTGTGATAAGCTAAATGCTGTTCCACCTGTACCTGATGATGTTGAGCCACACATCGAAAGGCTCAACTCCATAAAAGATGATGATAGCAAAATTTTAAATATATTTGTTTCTCAAGCAAGTGTATCTGTTCTTTTTACATATAAAATCCCTACTAACTTTGAAGATATGTTTCATAAAGAAGTAAACTATCTTTCAGATATAACAAAGAAGATTAAAGCATTTTTTATTTCAATATATCCTAGTTTTAAAATAAATTATGAGGGCTTAGTTATAGCATCTTCGAAGCATATCTTAAAAGATGATGATATAGAAATAGCAAAATATAACATAGATTTGAAAATAGAAGAAGACAGAAGAAGAGTCGCAAAAGAGATAGATAATAAGCATGTAACTATAATAGAAAAATCTTTTGTAAAGTTTTACAACAACAGACCTGCAATCAATCCAATGGCTGTCAAAAATAAAAAAGAAACTTTGCTTGGATGGAACTATATTTTGGTAATAGAAGTTCACAACAGACTAGAGTACAATAACAGTGAAGATGATAATACCTCTTTAGAAATTGATATAGATTTTGCATCTGGTAAAATAGTAGATCTTTTAAAAAAAGAGACAAAATAGATGTTTACTCAAAATGATTTTGAATATGTACAAGATATGCAGAGAATAAAGTCTTTAACGGATACTGCAAATAAGCATTCTTTCTACTCTGAAAAAATGCACTATGTTTATGATATATCAACAGATGAAGAGCTGTGGAATTCACTTGTAGATGATATGAAGTTTGATTTTGAACAGGATTTTAATAACACACTAAGTATCATAGAAAATAAAATACATTATAAAACTTTTAAAAGATTTGAAGAAACAGTGAATAGTTATTTGGAAGAGCAAACTACTAATAAAAATATGAAAACTATATCTACAAAGTCACTCAAAAACTTTTTATATCTTTTGCCAATACTTGAAAGATATTTACCAAGTATCAGTATAGATGCAGATACTGGGTATGTAAATAGTACATTTAACACTAGAGACAAAGGAGTATTCACAGCTTTGGTGACACAAAGAGGAGAGATACACTACTCAAGAGTAAGCAAAGGTGTAAAGATATATAAGTTTTCAGGAGTTGCAAAGATAAAAGACTCACGAGATTTCAAGCATTTTGCAAAAGTTTTGGAGATGTTATGAGTCAAAGTTTAGTAAGTAGTTCAAATATCTATAAGGGGACTATATCAAGATATATAAAGCCATCTTTCATAGAAAATAAGAAGATTTTAAATGAAACTTTTGATCTTAGAGAAAGAAAACCACCTGAAGAGTATGTTTCGTTTTACTTAGTAAATAAAGGTGTTGAAAATGGTATATTTATGCAAGCAATATCTTTTTTGCGTATTAAACCAAACCCAAATGGTGCCATAGCATTGCTGGATATTCAAGAAGTTTTAGAAGAGATAAATGATGAAGATGATGATATCATCACTTTTGTAGAAAAAAAGTTGCCTCATTGTGGACTTGTTTATCTATCAAACAATCTTACAAAAATACAAGAAGTAAAAACAACTTTGAGTTATTTGGCTACAAGTAACTTTATGTATATAAAAGAGATATAATGAAAAAAATGGACAAACAATCACTTTATAAAAAAGTAACTAATTTAAAATGGGATTTCATAATTCATACAAGACTAAATATACAAAATAAATTATTGAGTATAGGACTTTCACAAAAAAAGGTAAATATATAGTTTATGATTAAAATAACCATACCAAACAACAACATTCGTGAGCGAAAATATATTTTAGATATTATATTTAAAGAGTTTTTAGGACTAGACTTCACACTTCAAACAGGTTCACAACACTACGAAATAGAACTTCCTAATAAAAAAAACTTAACTATAAAAGACACTTTTTTTAACAACTATCCTAAAGATTTAGAGTACTTAAAACTAGAAAATATTCCTAAAAAAATAGAAGATCTAGATATATTTGCAGCTAGTTTTTTTATGCTCACACGATGGGAAGAGTATGTGAACAAAAATAGAGATTCTCACAACAGATTTCCTGCTACTGAGAGCTTGGCTTATAAACAAGGTTTTTTAGATAGACCTATCGTTAATGAGTATCTTGAAGATTTAAAGATTATGCTTTTAGAACTTGATGATAGTTTAGTTTTTAAAAAATACACTTCTAAAACATATGTAAGTTGTGATGTAGATCAACCGTTTGACTGTACAGTAGAAAATATACAAAACCTTATAAGAGTGGGTGTTGGGGATATTATAAAGCGAAAAAGTATAAAAGAGTTTGCTAGAAGAGTAAGACGATATATTTTCAATAAACTTGAAAATTATAAATATGATGAGAACTATACTTTTGATTGGTATATGGATGTATGTGAAAAGGCTGGAGCAAAGGCTGCATTTTATTTTATACCTACAAGTAAAGAAGTGCAAAATGGATGCTATGAACTAAAGGATAAAAAGATACAAAATCTTATAAAATACATAGATAGTCGAGGTCATGAAATAGGTGTACATGGAAGCTATCAAACATATCAAGATAAAGAAAAATCAAATTTACAAAAAAATATGCTTGATGATATTTTGAGTAGTTTGGGTATATCTCAAAAAATAGTAGGAAATAGGCAGCATTATCTAAGATGGGATAGTTCTATTACTCCATATGTTTTAGAATATGCAGGATTTCTTTACGATACTACAGGTTCTTATGCAGATAGACCAGGATTTAGATATGGAGTTTGTTATGAGTTTAGTATGTTTGATATTTTAAATAGAAAAAAACTAGCTATAAAACAAAGACCACTTATAGTGATGGAGTGTACAATAATAGATAAGGTTTATATGGGATTGGGGTATAGTGAAGAAGCATTACAGACAATGAAAGACTTAAAACAAAAGTGTTTTAAATATGGTGGAAATTTTTCACTTCTTTGGCATAACAGCCACTTTAAAACAGAAGATGATAAAAAGATGTTCGAGGATATAGTTCGATGTTAGTACTAGCAAGATTTATTCTTTTTTTTATGATGATTAGTTCATTGTTACTATATTTATTTACAAATATTAAACTTATTGGTGAGGGTTCGCCTGCTTTAGCTATTTTGGCATTCTCAGTATTGCTTGGTGGTTTTTTGATTGTGTTAGAAATAGTTTTGAAGCAAAATGTTTATATCAAAAAATCATTTTTGGTTTTAATACTATTTTTTACATATTTTATTGTAAATATTACACTCAATCGTCCAAATGATTTAAAAGCTTTATTACTCGCAACTAGTGGAGGAATTGTTCTTTTTTATATCCTTGGTAGCTTAGTTTCAACTAATTTACTTTATATCAAAGAGAAAATATTAAATTCTAATCAGTTTTTAAATATTTTTAACTTTTTTTATACTGCTTTTTCTTTTCTATTTTTAGTGCTTTTTTTAGATACTTTTATTACCCTTGTGGCAAATGTAAGAACAGATTTGTTTTTGTTAGCTGATTTGAATGGTATGTATCAAAGACCAGGGTCATTTTTGGTTATAAGTTTTTTTATATATTCATTTATGACTGCATTTTTTCTTTTTGTAAATAAATATGCTAAAAGAAGTAAGTTTATAGTTTTGATGACTTTTGTATTGTTTGGGCTTTATTGTTTGCTGACTATTGGAGGAATGCTACTTTCTCAAATGATAGGTTCAAACAATGCTTTGGTCAATCTAGGTGGATTATTATTTGCGACTACTATATTTTATATTTTTATTAACTTTACAAAATCAGAAAAATTGTTATCTAAGATAAAACTAAATATCAAAAAAATCTTTTTGAGTAAACTTGGTTATAAGCTTTTTGGTTCTATATTTGTCTCTCTTTTTGTAGTATTAGTCTTACTTGTAGGATTGATAAACTACTTTGATATAGATTTGGATCAGTTTAGAATATTTGGTTTTGGTTCAGGAGAAGTAAGTTCTGTAAGTAGTAGATTGGCTTTGTGGGATAACTTTTTAGTACATTTTGACTACAATCCAATATTTGGAAATATGGCAGTAGATGCTTTGACAACAGGTGAAGGAAGCTATACTCATAGTTTTATAGCTACACTTCTTACACATTTAGGCATGGTTGGATTTATGCTCTTTTTTATATATATTTTTATTGCTATCAAAGAAAAGTTAAACAATCAAAGAGATATTTATGTAAATAACTTATTTGCACTATACAGTTTGATAGTTTTTGCAGGAATATTTGCCATAGCATCCTTTGGAACTTTTGTTGCATGGGTTCCACTTTGGTTTTTACTAGGGCTTATTTTCCCACCAATAGTATTTAAAAAAAAGGAAAAACAAATTGAATAAAAAACAATACAATGCCTTTTTAAAAGAAACAATCCAAAATATCAAAACTGCAATAGATAATAACAATCTATCTGTATTTGCAGGTTCTGGAATCTCTTTTGACTCGCATCTTCCTTTATGGAGTGATTTGATAGATGAGATTAAGAAGTCTCTTAAAACAAAAGAGAGTGACTACTTAAAAGTTGCGGAGCTTTTTTATATACAGTTTAAAGAAAACAAATATTATGAAAAACTATCTGAGTATTTTCCTCAAAATGCTTTTGCAAATATGCTTCATAAAAAAATAGTAAGTCTAAATGTTAAAAATATCATAACTACAAATTGGGATGAGCTATTTGAAAAAGCCATATATGAAAAAGGGGAGTTTTTTGATATCGTAAAAGATGATAAGAATATAAGCTATAGTACAGGATTTTCAAAACTTGTAAAAATGCATGGGAGTATTGATACAAAAAATATTGTTTTTAAAGAGAGTGATTATCTAAACTATTCTTTAAATTTTCCTTTGGTCGAAAACTATGTTAAGAGTATTTTTTCTACTGATACTACTCTTTTAGTTGGATATTCACTAAATGATATCAATGTAAAACAAATCATAAGCTGGGTAAATTTTCATTCTAAAAGTATCAAGCCTATATATTTCTTAAAAGTGAATTCTGAGTTTGATTATCTTGAGTTTGAATACTATAAAAGTAAAAATATTTTTATGCTCTATTGGAATGAAAACTTAGCTTTAGAAAGTGAATGTTCTACACAAAATGTTTCACAAATAGGACTCAAAGGTCAGATGACTTATAATTTTTTAGACAAAATTAGTATTCAAAATAGTGATATAAACCTACTCTCTTTTAAAGAGATACTTTATGTTTTACATGATACTTTTAAAGTATTTAAAGATTATCAATATATCATGCCTCAAACTATAGTGGATATACTTAGAAAAAAGTTTGATTTGTATGGTACAAATGAGCTTTTTTATGAAAAAAATACAATAACATCTCAAAACGAAAAACTCAATAAGTTTTTAAAGTTTTTAAAAAAACTTAATAATAAAAAAGTCAATCAGTTTATAAAAGAGATATTGCAAAAAGCTAAAATAAACTTGGTTCAAACTATCTATGGAGTAGAACTATATCGTATCGCTGAAGCAAAAGAACAAATGATAGTAAATCATCTTTATGATTTTGATTTCAAAGGACTTCAAGAAGAACTTTCTCAACTTTCTTTTTCTAAAAACAACAGTGACATTAGTATACAAAATAGTCTAAGACAAGCTTTTTTACTCTATCAAAATAGGGATTTTAGAGCATCTTATGAGCTTTTATCCAAGATAACTCAGCAAAGTTTCAAGCATAGAAAGCTTGATGTTTGGTTTATAGCTTTGTTTAACAAAAAACAATTTTACACTCTTCTAAAAAGTGAACATAACTATATAAAAGATGATGACTACAAAAAACAAATAGATTGTTACTGTAAAGATATAGCAAAAATTGATTTGCAAGAAAGTGTTTTTAAACTACCTTTAAAATATCAAGAACTACTAAAACCTCTTTTTGATTTTAGTGCATTTTTGGATAAAAAGCTTTTAGCTACTCACGGTCTAGTAGAGAGTTTTGATAAAGATTTAAATACTTTTAAAAATGGTGGATTTAGCTACAATCAAAATGTAAACAATCTTATACAGATATATGAAGAGGTAGAACTTTTTATCAACTCTTATCATCTTACACTAGAGTATGACTACAGAGTGTCGCGTATATATAAAAACATCTTCAAATCAATTTTGATAAACAAACAAATAAATAAACAGTACGATATAGATTTGTTTATAATCTCTATAGGCGTAAGAAACTTCGGTACACATAAAGAACTCAATGACTTTATAAGAAAATATTTCAAAGATGATATTTTTGAACTAAAGGATAGTAAAAAAGAGTTTAGAAATCTCTTTGATAATTTAATAGCAAAAATAACACAAGATAAAAATGAAGTGTTTGTTAAAAGCACTAGGTATTTTCATAACCTACTTATCCTTTTGTCTTATGTATCATTGAAAAAAAGTGATTTTGCCTATGTAATAGATAAGTTCAATGAACTACTTAGAAAAAATATCTTGACTATTACAGAATACGAAGTGATGAATATATTTTTAGTAAATCAATATAAGAAAAACAAAACAAATACTGACAATGATAAAATAGAAACTGTAATCAAAGAGTATATAAGTAGTTTTATCAACGGAAGATTTAGCATATACACCTTTGAAGCATCAAGACATACGCTACTTTTTAAAAATATATTTACGATACTTAAAGATATAGACAAAAGCTATTTATTTGAAGACAAAAAGCTAATAAGAAATTTTATAACAAGTATCAAAAACCAACATGTAGAAAATCAAAACTTGATAGCTAAACTATTTTTATCTGGAATTTGGTTTGTTGGGAATAAAAAAATTAGAGAAACTGTAAAGAACTATTTTACTAAACTTCTTAAAAACAAAGATATATCAAAGTATGATAGTTTAGAGCTAAGATATCTGATGATTGTTAATAAAATAGACATAACTTTAGAAAATAAGTTAATAGAAGACATAAAAAAAATCAAAGAAAAACATAGCTCGATTTTAGATAGTGATTCGATTATCATGATGGATTTGATAGAGCAAATAGAAAAAGGATTAAAAGTTTGAAAAAAGTAACATCAATAGTATTAAATAATTTCAAAAATGACAGTCGCGTTTTAAAAGAGAATATATCTCTTCAAAAAGCTGGGTATGAGGTGCAAGTAGTAGCACTTCATGAAGAACCTTTGGCAGAATTTGAAGAGGTACAAAATATACCTGTTCATAGAGTGAAGCTTAAAAGTCGTGGGTGGTCAAAGCAAAAATTAATACAGCTGATTAAATATTTTGAATTTATTTATAAAGTAGTTAAGCAATATAAAAAGAGTGATATTATTCATTGTAACGATCTAAATTCACTTCCAATTGGTGTGATAATAAAGAAGTTTTTTAATAAAGATGTAAAAATAGTATACGATGCACATGAATATGAAACAGAGTTAAATGGTCTAAAAGGTATTCAAAAGAAGCTTGTTAAATGGCTAGAGAGAAAACTTATAAAATATGCTGATAAAGTGATAACTGTAAGTGATGCAATAGCAGATGAATATGTAAAACTATATGATATAGAAAAACCTTCATTGGTTTTAAATACACCACCATACAAAGAGATACAAAAGAAGAATATATTTAGAGAGACTTTGGATATATTAGAAGATCAAACCATATTTTTGTATCAAGGTGGACTTAGCCGTGGAAGAGGTATAGAGATACTGCTTGAAGCATTTAAAACTATTGATAATGAAAATGCAGTTATAGTATTTATGGGTTATGGTCCACTTGAAAGTTTGATACAAAATACATCTAAAGAGTATAAAAATATCTATTTTCATCAAGCAGTATCTCCAGATATTTTACTTGACTATACAAGTAGTGCTGATTTTGGTATTTCTACTATAGAAGATAGTTGTTTAAGTTATAGATATTGTTTACCAAATAAGATGTTTGAGTACCTTATGGCAGAGATACCTGTGATAGTGTCTAATCTTTATGAGATGAAAAGACTTGTTGAATTAAATAATATAGGAACAGTAGCAAAAGAAAATACATCGCAAGGACTAAAAGAGGCTATAGAAGAAGCTGTAAAGTTAGATAAAGAAGAGTTAAAAACTAATATCCAGAAATTAAAAACTATTTATAACTGGGAAGAGCAAGAAAAAGTATTACTTGATGTTTATAAGGATTTATATGCAAACTAAAATAACTCATCTAACATCCGCACATGGTAGATACGATACAAGAATATTTCTTAAAATGTGTAGTTCTTTAGCTACAAATGAAAACTACAAGGTGAGTTTGGTCGTGGCAGATGGTGAAGGTAATGAAACTAAAAACAGTGTAAATATAGTAGATATTGGAGCAAAAACTGGTAGTAGGATATCCCGTATGACAAAAACTGTAAAAAAGGTTTTTGAGAAAGCAAAAGAGTTAGATAGTGATATATACCATCTTCATGATCCAGAACTTATTCCTATTGGATTAAAACTAAAAAAATTAGGAAAAAAAGTAATTTTTGATGCGCATGAAGATTTGCCAAAACAGTTGCTTGGAAAACCATATTTAAATAAATCTGCAAAAATACTACTTTCAAAAGGTTTTGAAATGTATGAAAAATATGCTTGCAAAAAGTTTGACTATATCATTACAGCTACCCCATACATAAGAGATAAGTTTTTAAAGATAAACAAAAAAAGTATTGATATAAATAACTTCCCAATCTTAGGCGAACTATCAAATGATACACCTTGGAGTGAAAAAAAAGATGAAGTTTGTTATGTGGGTGGGATAGGTGAAGTTCGTGGCATAAAAGAGATGGTAAAAGCTATGGAGTTTACCACTAAAGCAAAGCTAAATATTGGTGGAGTTTTTAGTGAAAAAGATACAGAAGAAGAAGTAAAAACTTACTCTGGATGGCAAAAAGTAAATGAACTTGGATTTTTGAACAGGGAAGAAGTATCAAAGATTTATAGTGAATCAAAAGCAGGACTTGTAACTCTTAGACCTATCATAAATTATCTTGATGCATTACCTGTTAAGATGTTTGAGTATATGGCAGCAGGACTTCCTGTAATATCTTCAGATATAAAACTTTGGAAAGAGATAATAGATGATGCACAATGTGGAATATGCGTAAATCCACTTAACCCAAAAGAGATAGCAGATGCGATAGAGTATATCATAACTCATCCAAAAAAAGCTGAACAAATGGGGCAAAATGGTAAAAAAGCTGTTCTTGAGAAATATAACTGGGGTGTGGAAGAGAAAAAGTTGTTTGAAGTTTATGATAAATTACTTTCTTGACAACATGTCATATAAAAAGATATAATGAAAAGAAAATAAGGAAAGTACAATGCAATCAATACAAATAGCACAGTTAAAGTCTCACTTTTCAGATGTACTTAAAACTATAAAAAACGATGGTGAGAAGTACATAGTAGAATATGGGAAAAAACATGAAAAAATAGCTATGATCATACCATATGACAAAAGCTTAGAGATAGAAGAAAAAAGAGAATTTGGTATTTGTAAAAATCAAGCAAGTTTTACTATCAAAAATGATTTTGAACTTAGTGATGAAAAGTTTTTAGGTTTATGAATCGTTATATCATAGATACGCATATATTTTTATGGCTTTTATTTGAGCCAGAAAAGATAGATAAAAATAAACTTCAAATTCTTCAAAACCCTAAAAATAAAGTTTTTATAACAAATATAAGCTTTTGGGAAATATCTTTGAAGTATGGTTTAGGAAAGCTTGAGCTAAATGGTATTAGCCCTGAAGAGTTGCCAGACAAAGCAAAAAAAATGGGTATAGATATTTTAGAAATAGATACTGCCACGATGTCTAGTTTTTATAAACTCCCAAAAGTGGAAGTACACAAAGACCCATTTGATAGGATCATCATTTGGAAGTGTATCAACGATAATATAACACTTGTTTCAAAAGATAGAAAGTTTCCAGAATATGAAAAATTTGAATTAAAGTTTATATAAAAAGTTAATATATAAATAAGTATATATTTAGTAATATGTACATATATTTAGTTTGAAGGAAATTATCATGTTAGAATTAGGGATTTCACAAGCACAAGCACAGTTTACAAAGCTTTTAACCCAAACTGTTTTTATAGTAGATAAAAAAGCACATCAAAAAAAAGCAGTGATTATGCCTTATGAAGAGTATGAAAAGCTTTTAAAACAATCTATAAGAAAAGAAAACTTAGAAGAAGGTTCTTTTAATAAGTTTGTTGGAATACTTGATAATAAGTTTATAAGTGATGATGAAAAATATAAGGCAATTGTTAAATGAAAATATTTGTAGATACCAATATCTTTCTTGACCTTATTTTAAAAAGAGAAAATTTTCATGATGCACTTTTAATATTTAACGCAGTAGAGAAAAATCTTTTTTCAGGAGTGATTTTGGATATCACTATTTTAAATATTGATTATATTGCAAAAAAACAAGTAAAAGATATAAAAGAGTTTATAAAGCTTATCAATACTAGTTTTAGTGTAGTTGGTGTATCTAATGAGATGATTTCAAAAGCCTTAGAGATACAAAACAATGATTTTGAAGATACTTTACAATATCTAGGTGCAAAAGATCTTGATAGCGATTGTATTATAACAAATGACAAAAGCTTTTATAAAGCTGATATAGAAACTCTATCAAGTAGTGAGTTTGTAAAAAAATATCTATAGCAAATAAAGGATACTTAAATATGATGCAAGAACGAAGTGAACAAATTACGAAGTACAAAATACTTACAATACTAGGGGCAAGACCACAGTTTATAAAAGCAGGAAGTGTTTCTAGAGAAGTGAAAAGGGTGAAGGAAGAAGGTAGAAGTATAGAAGAAATTATAGTCCATACGGGACAACACTATGATGCAAATATGAGTGATATATTTTTCGATGAGATGCAAATACCAAAGCCTGACTACTTCTTAGGAATTGGTGGAAAATCACACGGTGCTATGACAGGACAAATGATAGAGAAGATTGAAGAAGTGGCACTCAAAGAAAAACCTGATTGGATTATGGTGTATGGAGATACAAACTCTACTTTAGCTGGAGCAATAGTAGCTTCAAAACTTCATATAAAACTGGCTCATATAGAAGCTGGGCTTAGAAGTTTTAATATGAAAATGCCAGAAGAAGTAAATAGAATACTTACAG
>ERZ1673961.183-NODE-183-length-31688-cov-290.496127_pt1 | contig 31688 bp, 34 predicted proteins | sample MGYA00580189_ERZ1673961 | MGnify/ENA primary metagenome ERZ1673961 (study PRJEB41334, sample SAMN05608105) | rock metagenome | biome: terrestrial subsurface; feature: shale formation; material: shale | place: USA: Pennsylvania ... | reverse complement strand
AATTAAGAAGCATTCTAATAAAGAATAGTTACATTTTAACTACAATATTACATTTGTATTATTATTTGTGAGAGTTTGTGTAGAAAAAAGCAGAGAAACCTCTGCTTTTTATTTATTTATTTTGAGTTTGTCCAGCAATTATAAATCTTAATGCATTTAATTTAATAAATCCTTCTGCATCTTTTTGATTATAAACTTCATCTTCTTCAAATGTAGAGTGAGCTTCTGAGAATAGTGATTTTTCTGATTCTCTTCCAACTACAACAACATTTCCTTTATAAAGTTTTAGTTTTACTGTTCCTTCTACTTTTTTTTGTGTTTCATCAATTGCTGCTTGTAACATTTGTCTTTCAGGTGAGAACCAATACCCATTATAGATAAGTTTTGCATATCTTGGCATTAATTCATCTTTTAAATGTGTTGCTTCTCTATCTAAAGTAATTGATTCAATTGCTCTATGAGCTTTTAGCATAATTGTTCCACCTGGAGTTTCATAACAACCTCTTGCTTTCATACCAACATATCTATTTTCAACAATATCAATTCTTCCAATACCATGTTTATTCCCATAATCATTTAGTTTTTTTAGAAGTGTTGCTGGTGATAACTCTTCACCATTGATTGCGTATGGATCTCCATTTTTGTATGAAATTGTAATATATTCAGCTTCATTTGGTGCCTCTTCTAAAGAGTTTGTCCATAACCACATATTTTCATCTGGTTGTTTTGCTGGATCTTCTAAAACTAATCCCTCATATGAAATATGTAAAAGATTTGCATCCATTGAATATGGACTTACAGCAGGGTTTCCATTTTCATCAAAATGTTTTTTATCGATATTTATTCCATTCTTTTTAGCATAAGCTAAAAGTTTTTCTCTTGAATTTAAATCCCATTCTCTCCAAGGAGCAATTACTGTAATTTCTGAATTAAGTCCTAAATATCCAAGCTCAAATCTAACTTGATCATTTCCTTTTCCAGTTGCACCATGAGAAACAGCGTCTGCACCCATTTTTTCTGCAATTTCAATCTGTTTTTTAGAAATAAGAGGTCTTGCAATAGATGTTCCTAATAAGTATTCTCCCTCATAAATTGCATTTGCTCTAAACATTGGAAATACATAATCTTTTACAAACTCTTCTTTTATATCTAAAATGAAAATATTTTCTGGTTTAATTCCCATATCTAAAGCTTTTTGTCTTGCAGGTTCTACTTCTTCTCCTTGACCTAAATCAGCAGTAAAAGTAATAACTTCTGCATTGTATTCATCTTGAAGCCACTTTAAAATGATTGATGTGTCTAAACCTCCACTATAGGCTAAAACAACTTTTTTTACTTCTTTTTTATTCATAACGTCTCCATAAAATATAAATGTTTATTTGGATATATTTTATCTAAAATTAGCTATAATCCCTATTATGAGATGTGATAAATTTTTAAATGCAGTAAATATAACAAAAAGAAGAGCAGTTGCCGAAGATATGCTAGCTTGTAAGGTAGTATATATAAATAATGTAGCTGCAAAAAAAGCTAAAGAAGTAAAAGTTGGAGATATTATAGAGATAAAATATCTTGAAAGAAGTGATAAATTTAAGGTCTTACAAATTCCTACTACTAAATCAACTCCAAAATCTAAAATGGATGAATATGTAGAAAAACTAAGTGATAAGGATAGCAATGTTTAATGTAGCAAAACTGAAGTTTGACGATATTTTTGAAAATAGGTTACCCGAAGATGAAGTTCGCGATTATTTGATAAAACTTTATGAAAGAGGGGAGACAGTTGAAGAAATTGCAGGTGCAGTAAGCGCTATGAGAGAGCATTTGATTGCTTTACCTGCAAATAAAACTTTGCGTCAAAAGGCTATTGATATAGTAGGAACAGGAGGAGATAAAAGTTTTAGTTTTAATATCTCAAGTACAACATCAATTCTTTTATGTGCAAGTGGTTCATATGTAGCAAAACACGGAAATAGAAGTGTTACAAGTAAATCAGGAAGTTCTGATATGCTTGAGGCTTTAGGGTTCAATTTAGATTTGAGTTTAAATAATAGTGCAAAAATGTTTGAAGATACAGGTTTTGTTTTTATGCATGCAGCAAATCATCATCCAGCTATGAAATATGTTACACCAATTAGAAAATCAATTGATCATAGAACAATTTTTAATTTAATAGGTCCTTTATCAAATCCTGCTTTTGTAAAAAAACAATTACTTGGTGTATTTCCTAAAGATTTAATTGGAAAAATTACAGAGGCTTTAAATATACTAGAAACACAAAAAGCAATGGTAGTTAGCTCAAATGATGGAATGGATGAAATTTCAATTTCAGATATAACTTTTGCAAATTTACTTGAAAATAATAAAATTAGTGAATTTATAATTGATCCACAAGAGTTAGGATTTAATCTTGCACCAAAAGAGTCAATTGTTGGTGGAGATGCAAAAGAGAATGCAGTTATTACTAAAGGTATCTTATCAAATGAAATAAAAGATTCAAGACTTGATATTGTTTTATTAAATTCAGCAGCAGCTTTAATTATAGATGATAAAGCAAGAGATATGAAAGAGGGAATTGAAATAGCAAGAAGTACTATTGAAAGTGGTAAAGCAAAAGAAAAATTAGAGCAATTAATAAAAGTATCAAATGCTTTAGCATAAGGGAAAAACTTGCAAGAAAAATTAGAGTTAAATTTAGAGCAATTAGAAAAAATAGTAGAATTAGTAGATAAATATATTAAACAAAAGGGTGATTGTGTTATTTTACTACAAGGCGATTTAGCAAGTGGAAAAACAACATTAGTAAAAAATTATGTAAAAAGTAAATCAATTGAAGATTTAGTTACTTCACCCACTTTTTCTATTCAAACTATTTATTCAAATAATATTTATCATTATGATGTATATAATAAAGGTTTAGAAGAGTTTATATCTTTGGGACTTTTAGAGGAGTTTGAAAAAGAAGGAGTTCATTTTGTAGAGTGGGGTGATGAAAGACTTGAAGAGTTACTTCATTCATATGGTTTTAACGTAATTACCATAAAAATAGAGAAAAAAGAGAATAAAAGGCAATATATAATAAATGCATAAACTAGAAATAAAAGATATAACAAAAAAAATAAAAAAAACACAAATACTACATGGCATTTCATTAGAGATTAAAAGTGGTGAAATAGTAGGTTTATTAGGACCAAATGGTGCAGGAAAAACTACAACTTTTTATACTGTATGTGGTCTTGTGAAACCAACAAGTGGAGAGGTTTTCTTCGATGGGATGAATATTACAAACCTTCCTTTACATGAAAGAGCTTTAAAGGGAATAGGGTATTTACCTCAAGAGTCTTCTATTTTTAAAGATTTAAGTGTTGAAGATAATCTTTTTTTAGCAGCTGAAGTTGTAACAAATGATAAAAATGAACAACATAAAAGAGTTGAAGAATTACTTGAAGTTTTTAATATTGAGCCAATTAGAAAAAGAAAAGGTATCTCTTTATCAGGAGGTGAAAGAAGAAGAACAGAAATTGCAAGAGCACTTGTTTCTAAACCTAAATTTTTACTTCTTGATGAACCTTTTGCAGGAGTTGATCCTATTGCTGTTAAAGATATTCAAGAGATTATTCATCAACTTACATTAATAGGAATTGGAGTTTTAATAACTGATCACAATGTAAGAGAGACATTACAGATTTGTCACAGAGCATATGTAATGAAAAGTGGTAGTTTATTAGCTTCTGGTAAAAGTGAAGATATTAAAAGTGATGGAAGTGTTAGACAACACTACTTAGGAGAAGATTTTAACTTCTAAGTAGTATAAGAAGAAACTATGTTTCTTCCATCTCTTTTTGCTTTATATAGTGCAATATCTGCTTTTTTTATAAACTCTTCTTCAACATCACCCTCATCAAGTGTTGTTACTCCAAAACTAGCTGTTATTTGTTTTGGTAATTTTTCTGATTTAAACTCTTGTATTGCGTTTCTTATTTTTTCAGCTACTTTCATAGCTCCATCAATATTTGTTTCAGGAAGTAAAACTAAAAACTCTTCTCCTCCCCATCTTACAACAGTATCATGCTCTCTTACACTTCTTGTTACAACTTCAGCTATAAACTTTAAAACTTCATCTCCCATATTATGACCAAATTCATCATTGAACTTTTTAAAATGATCTATATCAAAAAGAATTAAAGATAGGTCATTTTGATATCTTTTATCTCTTCTTATTTCTTTTCCAAAAATCTCATGAAATTTTTGTCTATTAAAAAGTCCTGTTAATAAATCATGACTTGCTTGATACTCTAAAAGATTTGATTTCTCTTTTAATTCTGTTATATCAGTTAAAGAAATTACAAAGTGTTGTCCTTGCTCATAATCATCAATATTAACAGTAAATACTCTATCAATGCCATCTTTATTAGTTATTTTTACAACTCTATCAACTTCACTTAAATTTTGTAAATACTCAATCCAATTTTTATCACTGTTTTTTAAGGTATCAGTACTAAAAAAGCCTCTTTCATTTTTAAATAGTTTTGATACACATGATACATTATTTAAAAACTCTTCTAATGAATCAGTTCCAAAAAATTCTAAAAATTTTTTATTTACATTTGTAATTATATTTGAACTACTAACAAATACTATATTATCCTGAGCATCCAAAATTGATTTTACTTTTTGTATTCCCTCTTCAACTTTTTCTTCTAAAGATAAGTTTACTTCTTCTAATTGCTTTCTTAAAAAAATTGGCTCAACAGCTTTTATCATACTTTCAATTAGTTGATATAAATCTATAGGCTTCATTGCATAAGCACTAACACCTACATCAATGGCTTTTTTTAAAAAGTTTGGATCATTGTGTGCACTTGTAATAACAATTGGTATTGCAGGATTTATCTCTTTTATCTGAGCACACATTTCTAATCCGCCCATTTTAGGCATATTAATATCTGTAACAATTAAATCAACATCTAAATGTTCTTTGAACTTTTCTAATCCTTCTTTCCCATCTGCTGCAATTATTATCTCTTTTACTATTGCTTTAATTGTTTTTCCCGTAAACTCTCGTACATCATTTTCATCTTCAACATATAAAACTTTTATATTTTTCAATACTTCTTTATTCATCCCTAGCCTTAGTTGAGTTATTTATTTCTGGATTTTCTTTTGGAGGAGAAAAATAGTAACCTTGTGAATAATCTGCTCCTAAATCTTTTACTGTATTAAAAATATCTTCATTTTCAACATACTCTGCAATAGTTTTTAATCCTAGATTTTTTGCAAACTCTATTATTGTTTTTGTTATTTTGTAAGAGTTTTTATCAATTACTACATTTTTGATAATAGAAGCATCAATTTTCAAATAATCAACATTCATTTTTAAAATATGCTCAAAGTTTGAATATCCAGAACCAAAATCATCAATAGCAACTTTACATCCTAAACTTTTAATTTCATCTATAAACTCTATTAATATATTATAATTTTTCACACTTTCATCTTCTAAAATCTCAAAAACGACTTTATTTTTTACATTATATTTTTTCATTTTTTTTCTTACAAAACTTAAAAAGTCTGGATCTTCAATATCTTCATAAGATATATTAATTGAAAACTCATAATCTAATTTATCAAATTTTTTAAAAGCTTTTTCAATAACTATCTTTGTAATTTTTGTATATTGATTAGATTTTTTTGAAACTTCTAAAAAGAAAAAAGGAGATATTACTTTATCCTCATCAATCATTCTTACAAGGCACTCATATTTATCTATTTTTAAAGTCTTGTTATTTATTAGTGGTTGATAATATACAATAATTTGGTCTTTATTTAAAGCATTTTTTAGCTTTTTTGTCCATTTCATATTGTTTTCATACTCTTGCAAATTATCTAATTTATCATAAAATACTAGGTAGTCTTTATTATCTTTTTTTGCTGCTTGAAGTGCCAAATCTGCTGTAATTAGTTTGTTGTTTTTTGTAGAAAATGATATACCAGCTTTAACACGAGTGTCAATTTCATAATGTTCATAAGTAAATACTTCTTTGTAGATTTTAGTAATAATAGTTTTAATTACAGTTAAGAAATCATTTTTTTCTACTTCTTCTGCTATTACACAATAAGTATCAGAGGGGAATTTATAAAGCTTAATACCATTATGATTTTTTATTATATTTTCCATAATATTAGCAACTTGGATTAAAACCCAATCACCAACTTTATTTCCAAAAAAATCATTTATCTCTTTAAAAGAGTTTATATCAATAATTGCCAATGAGTTAATATTGATTTTTTCATGTTGTAGTTGATCAATTAGCTTTGCTCTATTTGGTTTTTTTGTAAGATTGTCTGTATATAAAAGATTAATGAGCTCTTGTTTATACTCGATTTCATGAGTAATGTCATCTAAAAAAATAAGATGATTTTTATTCTGTTTTAAGTAGTTAGATTGAATCTTATATATATGTTTTTTATCTTCTATTTTTATTAATACTTTTAAATCATCTTCGTTTTTTAAATACTTTAACCAATCAATATTTTTTTCACCAAACAAATACCCTTCTTCTTTTTCAAATATGTCAGATACTTGTTTATATTTTTTGTTTAATTCACTAAGTTTTCTTAGTTTTAAAACTTTTAAGAAGTTTTTATTAGCAAAAAGAAATTTTTCACCATCTGTTAAAAATATTGGTGTTGCAATATTGTTTAGTATTGCAGAAGAGACCTCTTTTTGTTTTAAAAGTTCTTTCTCTTTTTCTCTAATTTTTACATAATGATCTATTTTAAATATTAGTTTATTAAAAAATAGTGGTTTATAAATAAAATCAAAAACATCAATACTATAAGCTAAATCAAGATTTTGAGTATTATCTATGATAAATATAACATCTATATCACTACTTAAACACTCTTTTGCAATTTTTATAGAGTTTTTTATATTTATATCAATAATTAATAAATTTAATTCAAATTTTTTAGATAAAATCTCTTCTTCATTGGAAGTAAAATGCAAATTTATATTTGAGAGTTCATTTATAGTTTTTTCTTTAAGTTGTATATTTTGTATTATTTCACTATCTGCAATTAGAACATCAAAGTGCATTAAGTACCTTAGCTTTAAATTATTATTATATTATTATATAAAAATACTCTTTAAAGTTATATTATCTATAGTTTTTGTAAGTTTATCTATTTATATAAAATAAATTTAAATGAAAAAATAAGTCCATTTAGACTTATTTTTTAAAAATTCTAAGAGCATTTTCTAAATCCTCTTGAGTATCTATTCCAAACGATTTAGAGTCTACTTCAACCATAGCAATTGAGTATCCATTATCAATAGCTCTTAATTGTTCTAATTTCTCTATTTTTTCTAATTTTGAGGGTTTCAATGAGCAAAAATCATTTAGACTTTTTTTTGTAAAACCATAAATTCCAAGATGACCATTGTAACTAGAGTTTTCATAATGATCTCTATGATATGGAACTTTTGCTCTTGAAAAATATATAGCCTTACTATTTTCATCAAGTATAACTTTTACATGATTAGGATCATCAGCTAAGTCTGATGTTATTTTTTTATAACAACTTACAATCATTGTATTTTCATTATTCTTTTTTACTTCTTTTACTCTATTTATTACTGCTTTTACAACTTCTGGTTCTATAAAAGGTTCATCTGCTTGTACATTAATAATAATCTCATCATCTGGTAAATCAAGCTTATTTACAGCTTCATTTATTCTATCTGTTCCACTTTGATGAGTATTTGATGTAAGTACAGCTTCATATCCATGTATTTTTGCTAAATCTAAAACTTCCAATGAGTCTGTTGCAATTACAACTTTATCTAATGCACTAACTTGCATTGCAGTTTTTATTACCATTGGTAAACCTAATATATCCACTAATATTTTATTTTCAAATCTACTTGAATTTAATCTTGCTGGAATAACTATCATTTATCTTCCTTTAAATTGGTAGTGCTATTTTAAAAGTAGCACCACTATTATGGTTTGTTACACTAATTTCACCCATAAGATGCATCTCAGTGATTATTTTACATGTATATAACCCTAAGCCAACCCCATGTTTTGAATTTTTTGTTGAGAAATAAGGTTCGAAAATTTTATCAATTATATCTTCATCAACCCCACCTGCATTATCACTTATTTCAAAAAATATTGTATTATTTAAGCAGTAACAAGTAAGTTTTATTACACCATTTTTAATTTTTTTTCTAAATATTGCTTCTTTGGCATTTACTAAAATATTTACTAATATTGTTGTAAGTTCACTTTTATAGCTATTAAAAGCAGGAATATCAGTTACATCTTTTATAAAATCTATATCTTTTGATTCTGGATCTTTTTTGAAAATCTCTACAGCTTTTAAAATAACATCTTTTGCTATAACTTTCTCTTTTTCACTTTTTAACTTGACAAAACTTTGAAACTCTTCAATTGTATCTGATAACTTTTGAGCATCATCTTTTATCTCTTTTAAGCTTTGTGCAAATGCTTCTTTGTTTGAATTAAGTCCCAAAGTTAAATCAAGTTCTAATTTTTGAGCTCTAATTGATATTATATTTAAAGGTTGTCTCCATTCATGAGAAAGCATTTGTAAAGTCTCTGTCATTATTGCTAGTTTTGATTGTTGAACTAAAAGATTATCTTTTTGAACTACTTCTTTTTGTAAAGATTTTGTTTCTACATTAAGATTAATCTCATTTGTAATATCAAACATAAGTGAAGTATAACCTGTAATATCACCATATTTGTTGTATGTGGGTTTTACTTTTGTATCAATCCAAAAGATTATTCCATTTTTTCTTTTAGCTTTAATTTTTCCATTCCACTCTTTTGCATTTTTGACATGACTTAAAATTTCACTAAAAACTTTATCGTCTTCATCAGCTGATTTTATAATAGTATGATGTTTATTTATTAGTTCATTCTCTTCATAGCCACTAAGGGTACGAAAAGCTTGACTAGTTTGAGTTATTAGTCCATCTATATTTACATGAGTTGAAGCCACATAACTATCTAAAATTTGATCATCTGAAATCTCTTTTGTAATATCTTTTGTATTAATTACAAAAAGTTTTTTATTTAACATAGTTGATAGTGTTATTCTTAGATAAACTTTTTGATTATCTTTTCTAATACAAACAATATTTATATCTGATTCATATCTATTTTTTAAATTTTTTTTCATTAATTCAATAAATGATTTTTTATAATCTTCTTGTATAAATGATATAAAATTTTTGTTTTTTAATTCTTCTTTTGAAAAACCCAAAATAGGAACAAATGCATTATTATAGTATATAAATTTCCCAGTAAAATCAATAATTCCTATTCCATCCCAAGAATTATTTATAATCTCTTTTAGTTCATCATTACTTCTTTTAAGCTTAGTAAGATTGTACTCTTCTGACATATAAAACCTTATTTTTAGTATTGATATTATATTATAAAAACTTTAAAAATTTATAAGTAGGTAATATGAAGAAAACAATAACAGTTATAGATACATTTGGATTTTTATTTAGAAGTTATTATGCACTTCCTCCTTTAAAATCAAAAGAGGGGTTTCCAACTGGCTTATTAACAGGTTTTATGAATTTTATTTCAAATATTGGAAAAGATTTTCAAACAGATTATTTAGTATTTGCATTAGATTCTAAAGGTGATACTTTTAGAAATGAAATTTATAGTCAATATAAAGCACATAGACCAGATGTGCCAGAAGATCTTTTAAGACAACTACCTGTTGCAATTGATTGGATACAAAAAATGGGCTTTCAAACAGCTTCAAGGGTTGGTTTTGAAGCGGATGATATTATAGCTTCAATAGCACATGATGCAAAAACAAAAGATTTAGAAGTAAGAATAGTAAGTCATGATAAGGATTTATATCAATTAATTGATGATGATACAATTTATTTATTTGATCCTATAAAAAAAGTAATAATCAATGAAGATAAATGTACACAAAAATATGGAGTAACACCTAAACAATTCACTGATTATCAAGCACTTTTAGGTGATAGTGCGGATAATGTACCAGGAGTTAAAGGTGTGGGTGCAAAAACTGCACAGGCATTAATTAGTCAGTTTAGTACAATAGAAAATATTTATGAAAATTTAGAAAGTATTGAAAAACCAAGATGGAAAAATCTTTTAGAAGCAAGTAAAGAGATGGCATTTATTTCAAAAGAGTTAGTTACTTTAAAAGTAGATTGTCATGTGCTTGATGAAATAGATAAATTTACCCTTCCAAAAGAAAACCCAATTTTAAAAATTGCAGATACTTTACTTGAGTATGATTTAAATAGAATTATAGAAAGAGTTAATAAAGATGGATTAAACTACAAAACAAAACTGCCTAAAAAAGAAGAAGCATTTTTATTTGACTCTATTTTACTTGATACTAAAGAGAAATTATTTGATACTTTAAATTCAATTGATAAAAATAAAATTGTTGCTTTTGATACTGAAACAACAAGTTTAGATACAAAAGATGCAAAAATAGTAGGTTTCTCTTTTAGTTTTGAAGAAAACAAAGGATATTATGTTCCAATAGGGCATTTTTATCTAGGAGTTCCTGATCAAATAAGTTTAGATGATGCAAAAAAGGCTTTAGAAAAATTAAATGAATTTAAACTTGTAGCACAAAATTTTAAATATGATTATGAAATAATAAAAACAAACTTTAATTTAGAAATGAATTTATATGCTGATACGATGATAATGTCTTGGCTTTTAAATCCAAGTTCAAAACTAGGACTTGATGCTAAAGCAAAAGAGTATTTTGATCATACAATGTTAGCTTTTAAAGAGCTAGTTAAAAAAGGAGAAAATTTCTCTAGTGTTGAAGTTGAAAAAGCTTGTTTATATGCAAGTGAAGATGCGGTTATTACTTTAAAATTATTTTATAAATTAAAAGAAGAATTCAAAGCTTCAAACTTAGAGTATTTATTTGAATTAGGACAGAGTTTAGAGTTTGAATTTACTAAAGTTTTAGCACATATGCAAGAAAATGGTATAAAAATTGATATTAATATACTTGAAAATTTAAAAGAAAAGAGTTTAAAACATTTAGCACAGCTAACTGCAAAGATTTATGAGCTAGCAGGTAGTGAATTTAATATAAACTCTCCAAAACAGTTAGGTGAAGTACTTTTTGATAAATTAGGTTTAACTGCTTCAAAAAAGACTAAAAGTGGATATAGTACTAATGAAATGGTTTTACAAAAACTTCATGATGAGCATAAAATAATTCCTTTACTTTTAGATTATAGAGAATCTCACAAGTTACAATCAACATATATTGAGCCACTATTAAAACTTGCAAAACAAAGGGATAATAATAGAGTTTATACTTCGTTTTTACAAACTGGAACTGCAACAGGAAGATTAAGTAGTAAAAATCCTAATTTACAAAATATTCCAGTAAAAAGTGAAGCAGGAGCACTAATAAGAAGTGCATTTATACCAAAAGAGGGTTATTCTCTTGTAGGAATAGATTACTCACAAATTGAGTTAAGACTACTAGCTCACTTTAGTGAAGATGAGGCTTTACTAGAAGCTTTTAATAGTAATTTAGATATTCATAAACAAACAGCAATAAAGATTTTTGGAGAAGAAGAAGCAAGTTCAAAAAGATCAATAGCAAAATCTATAAACTTTGGACTTATTTATGGAATGGGTAGTAGAAAACTTGCTGATACATTGGGAATAAAAACAGCAGAAGCAAAAAGTTATATAGAGTCTTATTTTCAAGCTTTTAAAAGTGTAAAGGATTATTTAAAATCAATTGAAGATACAATCTTAGAAACTGAATATATAGAAACACTACTTAAAAGAAGAAGAGTATTTGATTTTAATAGTGCAAATGGAATGCAAAAAGCTGCATTTTTAAGAGAGGGTGTTAATACGAAGTTTCAAGGAAGTGCTGCTGATTTGATTAAACTTTCTATGCTAAAAATTTGGCAAAAATATAAAAACAATGAAGATATAAAAATGCTTCTACAAATTCATGATGAATTAATTTTTGAAATAAAAAATGAGAAAATAGAAGAGATTTTAGAAGATTTGGTAAATATTATGGAAAATATTGTTGAGTTAAAGGTTCCATTAAAAGTGTCAAAAAATATTGGCAAAAGTTGGCAAGAGTTAAAATAATAAAGAAAAATGTAAATTTTATTTATTTATAAATAATTTTTCTTTGACAAATGTAATAAAATTTGCTATTATTTTAAATAAAAATTAATATCAAAGAGTTAAAGATGTTAAAAACTGAAAAAAATATAAGAAAATTATACAATGCAAAACTACTTATTATAAGTAACGATGACAATGTTAAAGTAACTATTGAAAATGAATTTGATGATTACTTTAAAGAGTTAAAACTAGTTAATGGTTCATTAGAAGCACTTGAACTAGCTGTTTCAAACAGTTATGATTTAGTAATAATTGATACAAATGTAAAAGATTATACATTTGATGAAATTTGTACTGAAATATCAAATAAAGCTTCGAATTTACCAAAAATCATAATTTCTGATGAAGAGAATAATAATGATATTCTTACTGCAATAAATTGTAGTGCTTATACTTTTATATCAAAGCCTTTAAGAGCAAAAGATGTAAAACTTGCAATTATTATGTGTCTAAATCAAACTAAAAGAGGTGATAAAATAGAGTTTCAAAATGGAATCTATTTTGATGAGTATAGAGATCAATTTTTTAAACCAGGTGGAGTTTTAATAGATTTCACTAGATTAGAAAAATCATTCTTAAAATTACTAATTGAAAAAAGAGGTGAGATTACTGATTATGATACTATAAAAGATGTAGTATGGAAAGGTAAAAATATGTCTATTTATACTATGAGAAATATAGTAAATAAAATTAGACAAAAAACTTACTATGAAATAATCAGAAACCATTCTAATAAAGGTTATGTTTTAGAGGAGAATCAAAAGTAATTTTGAGTAAAATATATGGAAGAAAAAATACTTTCAAAAGAAGAACTGATCAAACTTTTCCAGGATGAAAAAATAATTGACACTGGAAAAGGATGGTTAATGGACAACAAAGAAGTTGAAATAATTGCTCTTCATGATGTAGATCCAAAATTCCTTCAAGATGTAACAAATGCAAAACTTTATAAATTAATTATTAAAGGAAATTGATGTCACACTGTCCATTTTGTAAGAAAAAAATTGCTATGAGTAAAGCTTTTTGCTCTAGAAGTTGTAAAGAGAATTATTTTCAGCTTATTTCTATACAAGTGCCAAAACCCTTTTTAAAGAGAATTTTTGTTTTTTGTAATCATGATGAAAGAGAAAAAGAGATTGAAAAGTTTGCTAATAGACATGGTTGGAGACTAGACCTTCTTAAAAATAAAATTGATGAATTAGCAATAAACTATGGCTATAGAAAAGAAAATTGAAGACTCTTTGGAGTTGGAGCTATTAAAAGAAAGTACTCTTTTATTTATAGAAGATGATAAAGAAATACTCAATGAAGTTTCACTATTTTTTAAAACATATTTTAAAGAGGTTTTAACATCTTCAAGTAAACAAGAAGCACTAGAACTTTATAAAAAAGAAAAAAGAAAAATTGATATTATTTTAACTGATTTGGATCTTCCTAATCAAGATGGATTAGAATTATTGACTGAAATTAGAACTGATTCATCTGATATTCCTATTGTATTAAGTACAAAAAACTCTAATACAGAAGTTTTAGAAAAAGTTATATGTTTAAAAATATCAAATTATATATTAAAACCCATAAAAAATATAACCACTATTAAAATCTTAAATCAAATAATTGAAGAAAACTACAATAAAAAACTCATATTAGTTCAAAAAAGAGAATTAGAATTATATAAAGATATTTTAGATAAAGAAAATTTAGTTAGTGAAACTGATCCTGATGGAATAATCACTTATGCAAATGATATCTTTTGTGAAGTGTCTGGTTATACAAAAGAGGAACTTTTAGGACAACCACATAATATAGTAAGACATCCTGATAACTCTTCAAAAATCTTCAAAAATCTTTGGGATACTATAAAAGCAGGAAAAGTTTGGAAAAGTAAAATAAAAAATAAAGCTAAAGATGGTAGTTCATATTATGTAAAAGCTACTATTTTTCCTATTTTAGATGAAGCTGGTAATATAAAAAAATATGTTTCGAGTAGATTTTTAGTAACACAAGATGAAGAAGAGAAACAGACTTTAAAAAGATATATTTTGCAACAAAAAAGTCAAAAAGTAAAGTTTGAACAAGAGTTGGAAAGTAGATATAATGATATGCTAAAAGAGGCTTTAGAAGCAAAAGAGATGAGTATTACATCATTTGTTAGTGAACTACAAAGAGAGATTAAAACTCTTCGTTCTAGAATAAATGATGATAAGGGTAGAATTTTAAATTTAGAACATAAAGTTTCTGATGCGAATAAAAAAGCTGAAAAAGATCATGATGATTTCTTACAAAAATTATCAAAAATGCGAGATACTACAAGAGTTAGTTATGAAAGATATGAAAGATTTAAAAAACTAAATGAAAGTTTAAAAGAGAAGTTAGCTAAAGCTCAAGAATCAATAAAAGTATATCAAGAGTATATTGAAGAGTATAGACATAAAATCGATGATTTAAATGATGTTATTAAGTCTTATGAAGATGATAAGAAAAAAGAAGAAGAAAAAAAAGCTTCTAAAAAATAAGCTTATTTTTCTTTTTTAAAAAATATATAATCATACAAAGTAGAGCAAAAAAACCAGATTGAAGCATGCCCATTGTTAGCCAGTTACTATATAAAAAACCTAATTGTATATCTGGTTGTCTAAATATTTCTGCAATTATTCTTGCAAGTGAGTATAAAACTCCATAAAGCAAGGCTAATTGTCCATCAAATGATTTATATTTTCTAATACTTACTAATATTATAAAAATTACAATACCTTCTAAAACTGCTTCATATAGTTGTGATGGGTGTCTTAATACCCCATCAACATAAATCGCCCAAGGAACATCAGTAGTTCTTCCTACTAATTCTTGATTAAAGAAGTTTCCTATTCGTCCAAAGACATATCCTGCTGAAACTCCAAGTACTGCAATATCAGCTAAGAAGAAAAAAGATACTTTATTTTTTTTACAAAAAAGATATGAAGCTAAAATAAAACCAATAACCGCACCATGATAACTCATTCCTGAAATACCTGTGAATTCACCATTTATAAATGGATTAAATATTTGCCAAGGGTGAGTTAAATAGTATGTAGTATTTGGATCATAAAAAATTATATATCCTAATCTAGCCCCTAATATTACACCTATTTCAGCCCACCAAATATATGAATCAAATATATCTTGATTTATGGGTATTTTATCATGATTTATAAACCATTTTGCAACTACTATAGCACTTAATAAAGCTAATGCATACATTATTCCATACCAATGTACAGAAATATCACCTATGCTAAATGCTATTGGATCAAAATTTGAATAGATATTTTGCCATTGTTCCATAAATTAATCTAATGCCTCTGCTATTAATTCAATTGGGTTTTTAAATTCAACTTCATCAACTTTTCCTAAATGTAGAGCATTTGTAAGTTGCATTCTACATGCAGAACACTCTGCACTTACTATTTGAGCTTGTGTCTCTTTTATCATTGCAGCTTTTGGAAGACCAGCAGCTTTTGCAAACTCATACTTTTCTGTTTGCATAGTTACCCCACCAAATCCACAGCATCTATTTGAATCGCTCATTTCTTTAAGTTGGTAATTTTTTGAAAGTAAATTTCTTGGCTCTTTCCATACTCCTTGCATCTTTTTAGCATGACAAGGATCATGATAAGTAACAAGCTTATCAAACTGTTTATTTGAATTTTGAAGTAATTCATTTAGTTTTGTATTGTTTTCAAGCCATTTTGTTGCCATATATACTTTTTTTGCAATTTTTTTTGCTCTTTCTTTCCATTGGGGTTGATTATGTAAATAGTGTTCCCAATCTTGGTTTATCATTGCACTACATGTAGCTTCTGGAATAACTATTGCATCAACTTCATCAATCCATGTTTCAAAATATTCAATATTTTTCTTTACAAGATAATCTACTGTATCAAAATCACCTGTAAAATAAGCAGGTGCTCCACAGCAAAGCTGTTTTTTAGGTATGAAAATATCTAAATCAAGTTTTTTTAATATCTTAACTAATGAATCCCCTGTATTTGTATATGTATAATTACTCATACAACCAATAAAAATAGCAACTCTATTCTTTTTACCCTCTTCAATTTTTTTATTTTTTGCATAGATGTTTTCTGGGTATTTTTTCAAAAAACTTTTACTATCTGCAAAAGGTAAGGCTCTATCTTTTTTTACAATAGGTAAAGAGAATCTAGGAAGTGCTGACTGTTTTTTTTCATCAAGTTTTAATGCACATGTTTGAAACATCCATCCAAGTTTAGAAAGAAAGTCCATAGTTTTTCTATGTCTTAAAAGAAAGAAGAATAGTTTTTTATACCATGTTATACCATATTTTTTTGCAATATCGCTTCTTACTTGTTCTATTATCATATCTGTTGGAAGATCATTTGGACAAACCTCAACACAGTTAGTACACAAAAAACAGCTTTCAAATATATCTTTTGCATTTCTATCTAGTTCCAACTCATCTCTTTTGTAAGCACCTAATAAATCAATAAACCCCCTAGGACTAGTAGTTTCATCTTGGTTGATATTAAAAATTGTACATACAGGTTTACATTTACCACACTTTACGCAATCATCACTTATTGTTGTATAATCAAATTTATCCACTTTTTATAAACCTTTTATTTTAAAAAATTATTATTATATAAAAGAGATTAATATACTAAAAAAAATGTTAATATTTGATGAATTAAGGATTAAGTATAGCTTTGAAATTTAGATTTCTAAGACTATTAAATAGTCTTAGAGAATCTTCTTTTATTTTCAGGTATTTTTTTAAGATATGCATCAAATGGCATACAAATATTTCTAATAAGCATTGTTCCTGTAGGAGATACTTGGATCTTTTCGTCATTTATAGATAAAAGTTCTGCTTCAATAAACTCATTAAGTTGTGGCAAGTCATGTTTAAAATACTCTTTAAAATCAATATTAAAGTTTTTTTCAACTCTTGGAATATTTAAAGAGAAATTACTCATAAGTTCCATAATTACAAACTGTCTAATCTCATCATCTTTACTTAACTTATATCCTTTAAATGTAGGTAAAATACCTTCATCTAAGGCCTGTTCATATGATTTTAAATCTTTGTAATTTTGTGCATAATAATCAACACCATTACCAATAGATGTAAGACCAATTCCTATTAAATCAGCTCCACCTTTAGTTGTATAACCTTGGAAATTTCTATGTAATTCACCTTTTTGTATTGCTTTAAATAGTTCATCTTCTGGTTTTGCAAAGTGATCCATTCCTACCATTTTGTATCCATTATTTGTAAAAAAGTCAATTGTATCTTTTAAAATAACTAACTTTTCACTTGCAGGTGCAAATGTTGATTCATCAAATTTTCTCATAGTTTTCATAAGCCAAGGTACATGAGCATAATTAAATACTGCTAATCTATCAGGATTTAACTTTATTACTTGTTCTATTGTATTATGAAATGATTTAGCAGTTTGATGAGGAAGTCCATAAATTAAATCAATATTTATTGATTTAATTCCTGCATCTCTTGCTATTTTCATTACTTCTTGTGTAGTTTCATATGGTTGAACTCTATGTATTGTTTTTTGTACTTGTGGATCTATATCTTGAACCCCAAAGCTTAATCTATTAAATCCACCATCTTTTAATATATCCATATGCTCTTTTGTAAAAAACCTTGGATCAACTTCACATGAAATTTCTGCATTATCACTAAAGTTTGTAAATGTTTGTTTAAGCATAGAGATAACTTCTCTTAATTGTTCTGGAGAGAAAAATGTAGGAGTTCCACCTCCAAAATGCATTTGTGTTACAACTCTTGAAGTATTTAAATGTTTTTTTAATATTTCAAGTTCTTTTTTAAGATATTCAATATATCTTACTTTTTTATCCTCTTTAGATGTAAAAATTACATTACATCCACAAAAATAACAGGCACTTCTACAAAAAGGAAGATGTATATATAAAGATAAGTTTCTATTATCATCTTGGTTCTTGTAAAACTTTGTTAAATCTTGGTGAGTAAACTCTTCACTAAACTCTGGTGCCGTTGGATATGAAGTATATCTTGGCCCAGGTCTTGAATACTTTTCAAATTTTTTAAAATCTATCATATTATTTGTCTCTTTGTTTGTCTAGCCAAACCATTACACCTTTTTGTGCATGTAGTCTGTTTTCTGCTTCTTGGAAAATTAGACTTTGTGGACCTTCAATTACCTCTTGACTTACTTCATAACCTCTATAAGCTGGTAAACAGTGAAGGAATATTGCTTTTTTATGGGCTAAATTCATCATAGTATCATCCACAATATATCCATCAAAATCTTTAACTCTTTTCTCTTTTTCGTCCTCTTGTCCCATTGATACCCAAGTATCAGTAGTAACAACAGTTGAACCTTTTACTGCTTCTTTTGGATCATTTGAAATAACTATTTTTGCACCAGAGTTTTTAGCTTCATTTAAAGCATTTTCTAAAATTTCATTATCTACTTCATAACCCTTTGGTGTTGCAATTCTTAATTCAAAGCCTAATTTTGCAGCCATATTTAACCATGAATGAGCCATATTATTACCATCACCAATATACGCAACAATCAAATCTTTATCTAAACCTGCTTCTTGAATAGTCATATAATCAGCCATTAATTGAACAGGATGAAATTCATTTGTTAGTCCATTGATTACAGGAACTTTAGAGTATTTTGCAAACTCTTCTAATTTGCTTTGCTCAAATGTTCTAATCATAACCATATCTACCATTCTTGAAATAACTCTACTAGTATCACTCATAGGTTCACCTCTACCTAATTGAATATCATTTGATGATAAAAATAGACCAATTCCACCTAATTGATAAATACCCGTTTCAAAACTAACCCTTGTTCTTGTACTACTTTTTTCAAAAATCATTCCAAGAGTTTGTTTTGGCATATAATCTTTAAAAACTCTATTTTTTGTTTCTAATTTTATTTTTTTAGCAAGATCTAGAATTTCTAGAATTTCTTCTTTTGTATAATCTGTTAATGTTAAAAAATGTCTCATACTATTTACCTTTTTTATTGTAAAGCAAATATTATATATAAGTTGTCTTTATTTGTTTCTTAATTAAATTTAAACATTAAAATCTTTTAGCAAAAAGCTTCTGTTAAAGTACTATAAAAACGCTACAAAGCCCTTAAAATAACATTTTAGTGACTTTTGATGTTATTGCTATTTAAGAGATACTGTCTTAAAATTCCACATACTCAAAAGGAATAGAAATGATAAAAGAAGTACTAAAAAGAGATGGAACAACCAAGGAGTTTCAAAGTTTTAAAATTGAAGATGTAATAAAAAAAGCTTTTAAAAGCGTAAATACAAAATATGATAAAACAATTTTCTTTAATGTATTGGAACTTTTAGAACAAAAAAGAGTAATTGCAGTTGAAGATATACAAGATTTTATTGAAAAAGAACTATATAAAGCAAGATATTTTGAAGTAATGAAGTCTTTCATGCTTTATAGACATATGCATAAAATGCAAAGAGAGCATGTATTAGGATTAGATAAAGATACAACTTATATTAATTGTACACAAACAATTCAAGAGTATATTAATAAAACTGATTGGAGAATTAATGCCAACTCAAACACTGGGTATTCTCATGCTGGTTTGATTAATAATAGTGCAGGAAAAGTGATTGCAAATTATTGGCTAGATAAAGTTTATTCAAAAGAAGAGGGCTATGCTCATAGAAATGCTGATTATCATATACATGATTTAGATTGTTTAAGTGGGTATTGTGCTGGTTGGAGTTTAAGAGTATTATTAGATGAAGGGTTTAATGGTGTAAGAGGAAGAGTTGAAAGTAGTGCTCCTAATCATTTTAGAGAAGCATTAGGTCAAATGGCAAACTTTTTAGGAATATTACAAAGTGAATGGGCTGGAGCTCAAGCTTTCTCTTCTTTTGATACTTATTTAGCTCCATATGTTTTTAAAGATAAGTTATCTTATTTGGAAGTAAAGAAAAATATTAGAAGTTTTATTTATAATCTTAATGTTCCAGCACGATGGGGACAAAGTCCTTTTACAAATGTTACTATTGATTGGACTGTACCTGAGGATTTAAAAGATCAAATACCAACAAAAAGACAAGAACATCTATTTAAAAATTTTCAAGATGAAGAGTTATTAGAAGTTATTAAAGAAAAAGGGTATTCAAGTTTTGAAAATTTAACTTATAAAGATTTCCAAAAACAGATGAATATGATAAATAAAGCATTTTATGAAGTGATGACAGAAGGTGATAAAACAGGTCAACCTTTTACTTTTCCAATTCCTACAGTAAATATTACAGAAGATTTTGATTGGTATGGTGAGAATACAGATATATTATTTGAAAATAGTGCAAAAATTGGTTCTTCATATTTTCAAAATTTTATCGGAAGTCAATATATAAAAGATGAGAATGGAAACCTAATTCCAAATGAAAAAGCTTATAAACCAGGTCATGTAAGAAGCATGTGTTGTAGATTACAACTTGATTTAAGAGAACTTCTTAAAAGAGGTGGTGGTCTTTTTGGTAGTGCAGAAATGACTGGAAGTATTGGGGTTGTTACAATTAATATGGCAAGACTTGGTTATATTTTCAAAAATGATAAAACTGCGTTATTTGAAAGACTTGATGAGTTAATGCAACTTGCAAAATCAACTTTAGAGAAAAAAAGAGAGTTTATTCAAACACTTTATGATAGAGGATTATTCCCTTATACAAAAAGGTATTTGCATCATTTTAATAATCATTTTTCAACTATAGGTATTAATGGTATAAATGAAATGATTAAAAACTTTTTTGATTTAAAAGAAGATATTTCAACTAATGTTGGAATAGAGTTTGCCCATGAGATACTAGATCATATGAGAGAAAGAATGGTTGAGTTTCAAGAAGAGACTGGAAATTTATATAATCTTGAAGCAACACCAGCAGAAGGTACTACATATAGATTTGCAAAAGAAGATAAAAAAAGATTTAAAGATATTGTACAAGCTGGATTTGATAAAAATATCTATTATACAAACTCATCTCAGCTTCCAGCAGACTTTACAGATGATATTTATGAAGCACTAGATTTACAAGATGATTTACAAGGTAAGTATACAGGTGGTACTGTACTTCACTTATATATGAGAGAAAGAGTAAGTTCAACAGAGGCTTGTAGGAAACTAATTAAAAGTGTAATCTCAAATTATACTTTACCATATATTACAGTTACTCCACTTTTCTCTGTTTGTCCTACTCATGGATATATAAGTGGAGAGTACGAATATTGTCCAAAATGTGATGAAGAAATTTTAAAAAAGGAGTTAGAAGAATGGAAAGTTACAAAATACCAAAACACTTAGAAGGTGAAAGAACGAAATGTGTAGTTTATACTAGAGTTATGGGATATCATAGACCAGTAGAGAGTTTTAATATAGGAAAAAAAGGTGAACATAAACAAAGAGTTAAATTTATCGAAAAAAATAATATATGATATTACACGATTTACGACTTTAGATTATAAAGACAATTTATCTTGTATTGTATGGTTTATATCATGCAATATGAGATGTCAATATTGTTATAATAGTAATATTGTTTTATCAAAAGATGGAAATTATGAAATTAAAGATTTATTTACTTTTTTAGAAAAAAGAATAGGGCTTTTAGATGCTGTTGTATTAAGTGGTGGTGAAGCTACAATGCATAATTTAGAACCTATTTGCAAAAAAATCAAAGCAATGGGATTTAAAATAAAGCTTGATACAAATGGATTGAATACAAAGTTAATTAAAACTTTAATTGATAAAAATTATATTGATTATATAGCTTTAGATTTTAAAGCAACAAAAGAGAAATTTCAAGATATTACTAAAACAAATCAATATAATAAATTTCTTGATACATTAGAGTTTTTAATTGAAAAAAACTTTGATTTTGAAGTAAGAACAACTTTACATGAAGAGTTGTTAGATGAAAATGATATAAATAAAATAGTTGATACTTTAATAAGCAAAGGCTACAAAAATAGCCTTTATATACAAAATTTTTTAAATGTAGAAAATTTTGCAAATCTTAAAGAATCTAAAAAAGTTTTAAATAAAGATTTATTAAGTAAAAACTTAAATATTATCTGGAGAAATTAAATACCCTTGTCCTGAAATATTTTTGATTAAAGTTTTAGAGGTTTTTGCTCTAATTCTTTTTATAAAAGTTCTTAATCTCTCATCAGTAGCTTCTTCTTTTTCCCATAAAGTTTTTTTTATTTTTTCAACTGAAACACTATTTGGATGATTTTTTATTAGTAAATATAAAAAATCTTTTTCTCTTTTAGTTAAATTTATGATTTTGTCATTTTTATCAAATAAATTATTTTTATTTCTATCAAAATACAAATCTTCAGATAGTTTAAAAACTCTTTTTTTATCAAGTTTTATAGCTAATGATACAAGATACTCTAATACTTCATCTGGATCAAATGGTTTTATAAAATATTTTGTAATTCCAATATCAATTGCATTTAGAAGTTTCTCTTTTTCTGAAAATGCACTTAATACAATTACTGGAATTGACTCATCAATTTGTTTGATTTTTTCAGTCATAGCTAATCCATCAAGTTTGGGCATCATAATATCTGTAATAATTATATCAGGTTTAATAGTTTTCATTTTTTCTAAACCCTCTTGCCCATTTTTTGCTAAAGTGAAGCTAAAAAAATAATCTCCAATGGCATCTTTTAATAGCTTTGCAATGTTTGATTCATCCTCTACTAGTAAAACTTTGAACTCTTTTAGTACATTCTTTGGCACAGATATCTCCTAGGTTAATTAGTAATTAAATTAAAATTATAGAATTTTTTTTTAAAAGTGAGGTAAAAGTAAAATAATAAGTATAAATTATATGAAAAAATTGCCATATAATAGAAGCTTAAACCAATTAAGCAAACTTTTATATAATAGTTATAGAAAAAAGAATATAATATGGTATTAATTTTACATAAAGAGGATATTATGCACGTAGGTTTTATTATTGAGCATTGGGATAATATTGAACCTTTAAAAAGTTCTACGTTACTAATCATAAAAGAGTGCCTCAAAAGAGGTCATAAAGTTTCAGTACTTTATACAAATAATTTAACAGTAAGAAATAATATAGTTCATGGTTTTATACAAACAATTAAAGATATACCAAAAATTCCAGAAAATATTGTATCATTTTATAAAAAAGTTGAGTTTGAGAAAAGATTAACAGCTTTGCATGCTTTTGATTGTATTATGCTAAGAAAAGATCCACCTATTAATCCATTGGTTCTGAATTTTTTAGACGCAATTAAAGATGAAACAGTAATAATAAATGATGTTGATGGTATAAGAAAAGCAAATAATAAGTTATATACAACAACTTTTCATGATCCAAATAATACTTTTTTACCAGTAACTCATGTTTCTGGAAGTAAAAAATATATAAATAAAATCATTGAAGAATCACCTGATGAAAAGTTTATTTTAAAACCATTAGATGGTTCAGGTGGAAGAGGTGTGATTGTATTAGAAAAAAATGCAAAGTCAAATATAAATTCACTATTAGACTTTTATATAGATAAATCAGGTGACAAATATGTTATTTTACAAGAGTATATAAAAGGAGCAGAAAATGGTGATGTTCGAGTTTTAATGTTAAATGGAAAGTTTATTGGAGCATATAATAGAAAACCAGCAGACGGAGAAATAAGAGCTAACATTCAAGCTGGAGGAAGTGCACATAAATATGAGTTAACAGATAGTCAAAAAAAGGTTTGTAGAAAAGTTGGAACAAGCTTATTAGCAGATGGACTATTTTTTGTAGGCTTAGATATGATTGGGGATAAGATATTAGAAGTAAATGTTTTAAATCCTGGAGGAATAACAAATATTAATAAACTAAATAAATTAAAACTACATCAAAATGTAGTTGACTTTTTAGAAGAAAAAGTTGATGAAAAAATTGAAAAAAGGGCAGAATTAGAGTATTTACTTAAAAGACTTAATGAATTAAGAGAGTAATTTATTATGAACGCACAAGACACTCAAAGATCTATTGAAATAGCTTCTGGTGTTGCAGAAGTTATAAAATCAATAAGAAACGAAAGAAATTATGAAAAAGCAGCACAAATATTAGTAGAAAAAAATATTTCAATTTCTGAACTAGTTAGGAGAACATTAAGACTTTCAATTATAGATTTAGCAAAATTAAGCGATATTGTAATAACTCTTAAAAAGTAAGATTAAAAATCTTACTTTTTAATACAAATAGTTCTTAATTCATATTTTCCTGTTCTATAATTTAATACTTTCTCTTTTTTATATCCATAACCTTTTTTTATGCAATCGTCTTTTTTAAATTTTGATATATCTTGACTACAACCTACAAAAATAAATAAACTCATTAAAAATAACAAAACTGTAGTTTTCATTACAGCCTCCTTTGTATAGTCTAATTTTACTATTATAAGGTAGCATAAAGGTGTCAAATAAAAAATAAATAATTTTAAAGTGGAATATTAATTGTAAATAGGAGTCCTTTGTTACTATTTTTTGCAAACATTGTTCCATTTAAACTTTTTTCAATGATTAGTTTAGACATAAAAAGACCAAGTCCTGTTCCATTGCTTTGATGTTTTGTTGTAAAGTAAGGCTCAAATATCTTATCTAAAGTATTTTCATCAACTCCCCTTGCATTGTCACTAAAAGTAACTTGTGCAAACTCTTGTGACTCAATAGTGACTTGCTTTATAGTTATGATTATCTCTTTATTTTCAATATTTTTCTTGTTAAACTCATGTGCAGAGTTTTGTAAAAAATTAATAATAACTTGTGAAAATTCATTTGATACTCCAAAAACTTCTAAATCAATATACTCTTTTTTTATATTGATATTTTCCTTTTGAATAAGTTTTCTTGTTATATTTAAACTCTCATCAATTGAATTTTTTAAATTAAATTTTTGTTTTTCTTTATTTGGATTGAAAAAGTTTGAAAAATCATCTATAGTTTGAGACATATTTGCAATAATCTCTTTGCTATCTTTATAATATTTTTCAAGTTCATCAAACTCTTGATTAGAAGCAGATTTTTTTACATTAAAAAGTGCAAGGTTTAGCTCTGTTAAAGGTTGTCTCCATTGATGTGCAATATTTGCTAACATTTGTCCTAAGCTTGCCATTCTTGATTGCCAAAAAAGGATTTTTTGTTTTTGCTTGTTTTTCTCAATTTCGCTTTTTACTCTTTGTTCTAAAGTTTGATTTAACTCTTTTAGCTGTTTTGTTTGTTCTTGAACTCTCATTTCCAAAGTTTTATTTAAAAGTTTTAACTCTTTATCTTTTTTTTCTAAATTTTTCTTTAATTCAACTTCTTGTGTTACATCATAACGAATTGCAATAAACTCTTTGATATTTCCATCTTTGTCAAGAATAGGTGTAATTGTAGTATTTAAGTAAACACTTCTTCCTTCTTTTGTTAAGTTTTTAACTGTAGATTTATAAGTTTTTTTATTAAATTTTATTGTTTCCCAAAGATTTTTAAAGTGTTCACTAGGAATATCAGGGTGTCTTACAATATTGTGATTCTTCCCTAATAATTCCTTTTTTGAATATCCAAATATATTACAAAACTCATCATTCACAAAAGTAATTATTCCATCAATATCTGTTTTTGATACAATATTACTATTTTCTATTGCCTCTTGATAAGTGTTTTTAGGCATATTAATTCTTATTTAAAAATTCACAAGCCTCTTTTGCATGATATGTAATTATCATATTAGCGCCTGCTCTTTTAAAGCCTATTAATGTTTCAATCATAACTTTTTCATAATCAACTAAACCAGCATTTCCCGCATGCTTAAGCATTGCATACTCTCCACTTACATTATATGCACAAAGCGGTAAATTTGAGCTATTTCTTATATCTCTTATTACATCCATAAAAGCAAGTGCTGGCTTAACCATTAAAATATCTGCACCTTGTTTTTCATCTTCAAGTGATTCTTCAATAGCTTCTAATCTATTTGCAGAGTTCATTTGATATGTTCTTCTATCTCCAAAAGAAGGAGTTGATTCAGCTACATCTCTAAAAGGTCCATAATATGCACTTGCAAATTTAGTAGAATAAGCCATAATTGGAAGATTTTCAAATCCATTTGAGTCTAATGTTGTTCTTAAAACTTCAATAATACCATCCATCATACCACTTGGCGCAATCATATTTGCACCTGCTTTTGCATGAACTAAAGCTTGTTGTGCAGAAAGTTCTAATGTTTTATCATTATCAACTGTTTTTGTTTTTGGATCTAATATCCCACAATGCCCATGGTCTGTATACTCACAAAAGCATAAATCAGTAGCAATAAACATATCCGGAACTTTTTGTTTTATGGCTTTGATTGTTCTTGCAATAATACTCTCTTCACAAAGGCATTCACTTCCTACTGAGTCTTTAACATCAGGAATACCAAATAACATAATTGATTTTAATCCAATAGAATAGATATATTCACACTCTTTAATTATTTCATCAATACTCATTTGAAATACACCTGGCATTGATTCAACTTCTTTTTTTATATTTGAACCCTCTTTTACAAAAAGGGGATACATAAAGTCATTTTTAGAAAGAGTTGTTTCTTGTAGCATATTTCTTAAATTTTCATTTATTCTTGTTCTTCTAAATCTTTTAAACATTTTGTACCTTTAATTTTACCAAAATAAAAAGAATTTAAATTATTTTTAATAAAAGGTTCTTTTTAATTTGGTATTTGTTATAATTTTGGTTATTTTATCACTATAAGGTTTAAAGGCGAATGAATATACAACAATCAAATATTGCTAACCTACCTACAAAATATGGAAAATTTAGAATAAAAGCTTATAAAGATAATGATCAAGAGCATTTAGCAATTATGTCATTGGATTTTGAACAAATAGAAGCTCCATATGTAAGAATTCATTCTGAATGTCTTACAGGAGATACATTAGGAAGTTTAAAATGTGATTGTCAAAATCAACTTGAATTGGCACTAAAATTCATATCAAAAGAGGGTGGTTTGATAATTTATCACCGGCAAGAAGGACGAAATATAGGCTTATTAAATAAAGTTAATGCCTATGCTTTGCAAGATCAAGGAAGAAATACAATTGAAGCAAATTTAGAACTTGGATTTAAAGAAGATGAAAGAGATTATAAAGTTATAAAATACATTTTTGATGATTTAAAAATAAATAAATTAAAACTAATTACAAATAATCCAAAAAAAATCGATTATGTAAAATCTTTAAATATTGAATTAATAGAAAGAATTCCTTCAATTACAAAAGTAAATAAATATAATGAATACTATTTAAATACAAAAAAAGATAAAATGGGGCACCTTTTATAAGATGAATAATTTAAAAAATAGTTTAAAGAGTAATAATTTAGAATTTGGTGATAAGTTTTATGAAAGATGCGATGAGTTTATTAAACTTCTTCAAAAATGGGGTAAAGTTCATAACCTTAGTGGAAGTTTACATGAAAATGATATAATTGAAAACATAATTGATTCTGTCTATCCTTTATCTTTTATAAATGATTTTGAAAGTTTTGCTGATATTGGAACAGGGGCAGGGTATCCTGGACTTTTACTTGCAATTTCAAAACCAAATATAAAGTGCTACTTAATAGAACCAAGGATAAAAAGAGTTGCTTTTTTAAACTTTGTTAAAAATAGTTTAGGTTTACAAAATGTGGAAGTTATTTGTAAAAGAGTAGAAGAAGTAAAAGATATTAAAGTTGATTTAATAACATCTAGAGCAGTAACTAATACTAGTTTATTACTAGATTTAACAAAAAATATTTCTAAAGATAATTGTAGTTTTCTTTTTTATAAAGGTAGTATGCTAGAAGATGAGATGAAAAAAGCAAAATTAGATAATTGTAAAATAGTAAGTAGAAAAGAGAGAAATTATCTATATTTGCAAAAACAATCAACACATGAAGGTAAATAATGATATTTAAAATATTAGCAGTTTTAGCAGTTTTATTTTTAGTTTATATAATCTTTTTTAAAAAAGATAGAGAGGGTGTTATAAAAACTAACAAGAAAAAAGAGAACATTGAAGATGTAATGGTTGAATGCCCAAGTTGTGGAACTTATGTTTCTAAAAAAGAGGGTATTTTAAGTAATGGCAAATATTTTTGCTCAAAAGAGTGCTTAAATAGCTAGTTAAGGGAAATATAATGATATTAATAGGCGATAAAAATATTCCATATGAAACATTAACAAAAGTTTCTACAATTGAAGAACTAGTAAAAACTAAAGCAAATACAATGATAGTTTTTGAATATACACAAAATTTAGTTGATTATTGTTTTAAAAATGATTTATCATATGCTGTTATTATAAAAGATTTAAAAGAAGCTATTTATGCAAACGCTTTGGAAGCAAAATATTTAATTTGCGATAAACAATTAGCTAAAAATATTCAAAACACAGCAGATAATTATATGTTTGATTCAAAAGTTTTAGCAATTATTGAGTCAAATGAAGAGTTTGAAGATATAACAAAAGAACAAATTGATGGAGTAATTTATAATTATTTATTAAAATAATTATCACGTAAATACTCTTTTTTAATTTACTTAAGAATAAGTCAGCTTTGGATAAAATATCTACTTTTTAGAAATAATTATATTAAAGATAGGACTATTGTGAAAGAGATATTAGATATTATTGTTTTATTGTTATTTGTATTTATGTTAGCAATGTTTATAATAGGCTTCAATAAACAACAAATCAAAAAACACAAAAATAAACTCGAGGAAAAAGAGAAAAGAAAGAAGGACAAGATAGATGAATAAACCATTATTGATTGAGATTGGTGTTGAAGAATTACCAGCAATTCCATTTTTAAAAGAGTTAGCAAATATTGAAAAAAAATGGAGTGATATATTAGAAAAAAATAAATTATTATGTGGTTTTGATTTCTTTTATACACCAAGAAGATTGGTTTTATGGCATAGAGAATTTCCTGTTTCTCAAGCTAATAGTGTAGTAGAGCAGTTTGGTGCTCCTATTAAAATTGCCTATAAAGATAATAAACCAACAAATGCAGCAATTGGTTTTGCTAAAAAATGTGGTGTTGAAGTTGAAGATTTAGAGCAAATTGATAAAGGAAAAGGTCCTGTTTTATACTTTAAGCAAGAAGTGCCAGGAAAGCAAAGTATTACTTTATTAAATGAAATGGTAAATGAATTTATTAACTCATTAAATTTTGGTAAATCAATGAGATGGGGAAGTAGAACTGATAGTTTTATAAGACCTATTAGAAGTTTATCTATTCTTTTAGAAAATAAAATTGTTGAAGCAGAGTTATTTGGAGTAAAATCATCTAATTTCTCATTTGCTCATAGAATGGTTTCTTATGAGCCATTTACATATGATTTTGCAGGAGATTATTTCTGCAAGTTGGATAAAAATGGAGTTATTTTATATCCAGATGAAAGAAGAAAAATAATCTTAGAGCAAATGAAAAAGATTGAAGTTTCAAATGATGTGAAAATTGACATCGATGAAGATTTATTAGAAGAAATCGTTGCAATTACTGAATATCCTACAGCACTTATTGGAAAGTTTGATGAAGAGTTTTTAGAGTTACCTGAAGAAGTTATTGTTACATCTATGAAAGAGCATCAAAGATATTTTGCAGTTTATAAAGATGGAAAATTATCAAATAACTTTATTGTAGTGTCAAATTCAAAAACAGATGATTTTAGTGCAATTGTTGCTGGAAATGAAAAAGTACTAAGACCAAGATTATCAGATGCAATGTTTTTTTATAAAAATGATATTGCAAATGGCTTAAATAATGAAGGATTAAAGAATCTTGTATTTGTTGAAGGTCTTGGTTCTATGTATGAAAAATGTGAAAGAGAAGCAAAAATAGCTTTATATTTAGCAAATGAATTCAATGAAACAAATAAAGAATTACTTGAAAAAGCAGTTATGTTAAGTAAAGCTGATTTGATGTCTGAAATGGTTTATGAGTTTACTGAATTACAGGGACTAATGGGTTATTATTATGCAAAAATTGCAAATGAAAATGATTTAGTTTGTATGGCATTAAAAGAGCAATATCTGCCAGATGGAGAAGACTCAAACCTTCCATCAAGTAAATTTTCTGCAATTGTTGCATTATCATACAAGCTTGATAACTTAATGGGATTGTTTAGTGTAGGTAAAATTCCAACTGGTTCAAAAGATCCATTTGGATTAAGACGAGCAGCAGCAGGTATTGTAAAAATTGCAATTGAACACAAACTATCAATTAATTTGGATAAAATTATAACTAATTTAGCAAATAATTATAAAGGCTTAGATAAATCACAACTTCTAGACTTTTTTAATGAAAGATTATTTAAAATATTTGAAGTAAATCCATCTGTTTTAAAAGCAGTTTTAGGAAGCGGTGAAAAAGATGTATATAAGATATCTTTAAAACTTTGTGCATTAAATCCAATTGTTCAAAGTGATGATTTTAAAGAGATATCTACAACATTTAAAAGAGTTGCTAATATAATAAAAGACATAGACATAGATAAAAAATTAGATGTAAAAGAAGACCTACTAGAAAATAGCCAAGAAAAAGAGTTATATGAAGCATATAAAGCAGTAACTTCAAAACAATTTGATGATTATGAAGTGCAATTAGACGAGTTATTTTCTTTAAAATCTCAATTGGATAACTTCTTTGATAATGTATTTGTAAATCATGAAAATGAAGATATAAAAACAAATAGAAAAAATTTAATAGGCTTAGTATATCAAGCTTTTAGAAATATTGCTGACATTAAAGAAATTACTATATAATATAACTATGTAAAAAGTAAGAAGTTATTTCTTACTTTTTACAATGCTCTAAGGAGTTAAAAACTACATTACTGCTAACATTTGTATTTAATTATTAAAATAAAGGATTAAAGTGAAAAGAGTATTTTTATCTGTAGCACTTATTTTTGTTTTTAATGGATGTGCTACTTGGAAAGGTATTAAAAAAGATAGTAATGATGCTTGGGAAGCAACTAAAGATGGAAGTTCTAAAGTTTATAATAAAACAAAAGAAACAATTCATGAAGCTACAGAATAGTTTCTTTTAATAAAAATTTCATCAAAGGAACAAAAATTATTATTGTAGGTTTATTGTTGAATGATTACAATTTATAAAGGAGAACAATGTTCCTAAGATGAAATAATTGATAAGATAAAATTTAATATGAATAATTGTTTGAATTTAAATGTATAATATATAAATGTATGAATAATTGAATGAAATTTTATCTTACCATTGCAGAAAATATAATAATTTACTACTATAAAAGTGGATGGGGTAGTAGGATTCGAACCTACGAATGACGGCACCAAAAGCCGTTGCCT
>ERZ1673961.181-NODE-181-length-31799-cov-281.067099_pt1 | contig 31799 bp, 30 predicted proteins | sample MGYA00580189_ERZ1673961 | MGnify/ENA primary metagenome ERZ1673961 (study PRJEB41334, sample SAMN05608105) | rock metagenome | biome: terrestrial subsurface; feature: shale formation; material: shale | place: USA: Pennsylvania ... | reverse complement strand
TAAGTGGTGCACTTTTGCACTGCATTCTGGTGCATTTTTGGATTGCACTTGACATAAATCAATATTTAAAAAGAAAACTTATCCTTGTATTGTTTGGGATGGCAAAGCTATGAAATACCTAAACCTAAATCAAAAAGAGATTGATGACATAAGAACAAATCCAAAATACAAGAACTGGTCAGTAACAATAAATCAAGAATAATCAAATCTTCAAAAAATAAAATCAAACAAAAACAAATATTATCATATTAAAATACCTTTTATTTATTTTATTTTTTGTTTTATTTTGTTAAAATAACATCATTATTTGTTTTAAAATAGTTTTATTTACAATAAAGGCTTTTAGATGGAAAAAGAAATTTATAATTTATGTGATTTTTTAAACCAAGATGAGATTGATTTTTTAAAAGATAGAGATAGGATTTTATTAACAAATAAAGATAAAATCACAATGTATCTAAAATCAAATAATAGTTTAAAACAGCAAGTTACTAAGATTAAAAAAGAGTTCGATATTGATATTTCAGTTTTTACATATAGAAATTTTCTATTAAAGTATTTTAAAAAAGCTTATGAAGAACACAATATAAATAAAGTCTTTTTAAACTCCCAATATACAATTTTGAGATTGATTTTAAATGAAGGTTTTGATGATTCTAAAAAAATTTATAATTTCTTATTAAATAATGGCTCGTTAAAAGTAGTTAAAAATGACGAAAATAGTGTCATAAAATATATTGATTTTTACAAAAAATTAGAAGATTTTGTAAGTACAAAAAATTTATCACTAAAAATTATACCTGAAGATGAAGATAGCTCAAATGAGATTGATATAAAAAATGAGATACATGATAGTGAAATTGTAGAGATTATTGATAACACCAAAAGAATAGATATTGAACTTATTGATGGTAGTACAGAAACACATAATATATCTTTTCTAAAAAATTACTATATTGTTGAAGAGTTTAGTGGTAAAAAGTTTGACTTTATAGAAAAAAACTTATACTTAATACCAAATACAAATGAAGGTAAAATTTTTGATTTTGCTATGATAAAAGAGTTAATAAAAGATGTTAGACTAATGCCTGAATACTCACTAGTATTATATGACAACTCTAATATTGATGCAAAAATTTATATTTATAGATATATAAATGGCGATTTAGTTTTTCTTGATAGTTTTAGTTCTTTATTAATAGTTGATATTTTAGATTTGATTAATTTAGCATTAAAAAAATTCCTAACTCTTTACAAAATTTATTTTGAAAAAGAGAATAAATACGTTAAATATGAAAACTCTTAAATTATTAAGCAAAAATTTGTACATAAAAAGCTAAATTTTGAATTTACTTCTAAAGAGTATAAAAAATTATACTTTATTGAAAAGTTAATGCTTGTATAAAATTACAGCGATAAAATAGTAAAAATAAAAATTCAAGGAAAAAAAATGAAAATAGCAATACCAGTAAAAGATGAGAATTTAAACTTTTTCCCAAATGCAGGTCATACTCCAAAGTTTGCTGTATATACAATGACTGGTTCAGGAATGTTTAAATCATTTAAATTAGATGAAATAAAACAAAACCCAAGAAATGATATAGACCATGCTAATCCAGAAGCAGATCATGCTTGTGATCATTCACATGATGATGCTGAGCACATTGAACAACACAATAAAATGGGAAGAGTTTTAAAAGAGTGTGATTATATAGTAGTAGAAAAAGCTTGCAAAAATACTGCAAGATCATTTACAAGTGAGGGTATTAAACTTATAAAATATAATGGTGATTCTTTAGAGTCAACTAAAATTTTAAATGAATTATCTTCAAAATTTATATAAACAAGAAGTCATAAAGAAAAAATAGTGAAAATTTCATATCATCGTAGACGTAAAATTAAAACTAGAAGAATAGCTTTACGTGAACTATTAAATAGAGGAATTGATAACCCAAAAGAGTTAGCAAAAGAGCTAAAAGTTACTATTGCTACTATAAAAAGAGATTTAGAGGCTCTTCTTTATATGAGTGAAGAAGAGTTTACCTTTAAAACAAAACAAACATCTAAAGAGATATTAGAAAAAAAAGACATGATACTAAAAATGTTAGATGATGAAGAGTATTACACACAAAATGGAGATATTAATATTACTAAAATAACAAAAGAACTAAAAACTAGCAGATCAACAGTTCTTTCTGTTTTAAATGGAGAGTAACCTTTACTATAAAATTCACACAAAACTTTTAATTTTTCTTTTCATTACATGCTTTAACAAAATCATTAAAAAGTTCTCTATGTTCTTTTATATAAAAAAGGTATTCAGGATGCCATTGCACAGCAAGCATAAAGGGATAATTTCTTTTTTCTATTGCTTGAATTAAGCCCTCATGTTCAGCAGTAACTTTCAAAGACTCCCCTACTTTGTTTATTGCTTGATTATGAATACTATTTGCTTTGATTTTATCTTTTTTTAAAATATCAAAAAGTTTAGTCTTCTTTTTTACATATACATCTTTTATAGGGAATATAGAGTTTTGATGGATAATATATTCATCAAAATCTAATATAGTTGGATATAAATCTCCCTCAAAAAATATGTTCAAAAGTTGGGCTCCACGACATATTCCAAAAATTGGTATTTTTCTTTTTACAGCATATGAAATCATATCAAGCTCAAAAGCATCTCTTTTTTTATCTAGTTTTGTATTATGTGCATCTTTTCTTCCACCATATAAAACAGGGTTTATATCACTTCCTCCACTTAATATCATACCATCAATTTTATCTTTTGATATATGATTATTAGCTCTTAAACTTACGCTTTTAGCTCCTGATAAATATAGATTAAATCTAATAAACAACTCTGCAAAAAAGTTGCCTTTATTAGGTAAGCATATACCAATTAATGGTTTTTTAGCCATTTTTCTACTCTTTCAACCCATCTATTTAAATTTATTGGTTTATTTAAATACTCAATATATTCATTGCTTAGTAGTTTTAGATTTTTTTCATTATTTGCAAGGCTTTCTACCAATAACCATCTATTCCATTCATCTGATATTTTCCAATCATTCTCATCAACAAGTGAGTTTGATAAACGATAGTGAAATGCAGGTCTTGGTTTAATTTTTTCTTTTGGTAGTTTTTCTCTAACTCTTTTTTCATCAATATATGCAAAAACTGGTAACATATCTAAAGATCTATTTCTTGTTGGATTAAAGTATAAATAATCATCAATTAAATCATTCATATTTGGTTCATATTTACTATTTAAAATCTTTAAAATATACTCTTTTGGAAAATTATCTATATAAGGAGTAACCTTTCTTGCAATATCAACTTTTGCGTCTTTATTTAAAAAGTCTTGTAATATAACATATGCTCTTAGATAACTTAATATTGAGTTTGCTTTTAAAGAAACCAATTCTACATTTATGTGTAAACCAAAAGCATTGTAAACTCTTTTTTTAGTTCCATGGGCACCTGCATTTGTTAGTTTTGCACTTAAATCATCAACTAATTGCATTTTACTCAAAGGTATTGGGGGAGTACTTATTTCATAAGGAACTAAATCTTTAGATATTGTTCCTAAAATATTTTCAACTTCATCAAGTCTTTTTTCATCTATTTGAATTCCCACTTTTTCAAAAAAATCTATTGCATTTGTTTTTATCTTCTGTTTTGTTAAAAGTTCAAAATCAAGTTCTAAAACAAAATCACCATACTCTGATTCTAACTTATAAAAAAAGCTGTTTATTTTTCTTTCTCTTAATGAATATGTTTCTTTTAGTAAAGATAGTATTTCAGTCATATTTATATTTGAAAACTCAAGTTCATAACCTACTTTTCTTTCCTTAGCTTCATAATTATTTATATTTTCTGGCATTATAAAGTTACTCATTTGTAATCCTTGTTTATTATTATGCTATAATTTTATGCTAAGAAATTATAGCAAGATGTACTTAAAGAAAAATTACTGTTTTAAAACTAATTTTCTTAAAGAATTGTTTAAATTTAACATTTTGAATTAATATTTCTATAAGTTTATTATGCTAAATTTACACTCAAGATGTAAATAATTAACATTTATTTTGTTTTTATTTTACATTCAACATGTAAAAGGATAAATAATGGAAACCGAAATTAAATTAAGAGAACCGGTAAAAAGTGACGGAAAGAATATCTTTAATTTAATTAAGAGATGTAAACCGCTAGATGTAAATTCTGAATACTTATATCTACTACAAAGTACATACTTTAAAGATACTTGTAGTGTTGCAACATTAGATAATGATGATGCTATAGGATTTATATCTGGTTATTTAGCACCAAATGAAAAAAACGTACTTTTTATTTGGCAAGTTGCAGTTGATGAAAGAGCAAGAGGTAAATCTGTTGCTAAAAGATTACTTCAAGAGATACTTAACAGAGATTTTTGTAAAGATGTTGAGTATATTCATACAACTATATCACCAGATAACGAGTCATCAAAAAGATTTTTTGAAAAATTTGCGAAAAACTTAGATGCAAATATTGAAACTTCAGTATTATTTGATAATGAAGATTTCAGTGAAGGTCATGAAAAAGAGGTACTATTTAAAATAGGCCCATTTAATAAAGGAAAAAAATAATGAGAATATTTGAAAATTTAGAGTCAGAAGTTAGAGGTTATATTAGGAGTTTCCCAACAATATTTGAAACATCAAAGGGAGCTATTTTAACAAACGAACAAGGTGAAGACTATATTGATTTCTTTGCTGGTGCTGGAACTTTAAATTATGGACATAATAACGAATTAATTAGTAAAGCATTAATTGAATATATTCAAAAAGATGGTGTTGTTCATGGTTTAGACATGGCAACAAGCGCTAAAAAAGAGTTTTTACAAACATTCAATGACACAATATTAGTTCCAAGAAACTTAGATTATAAAATCCAATTTACAGGACCTACAGGAACAAATGCAGTTGAAACTGCACTAAAACTTGCAAGATTAGTAAAAGGAAGAAGTAATGTAGTCTCTTTTACAAATGGTTTTCATGGGCTTACTCAAGGTTCATCATCAGTAACAGGAAATGATGATTATAGAGATGAAAGTTATATTAGTAGATCAAATGTATCATTTATGCCTTTTGATGGTTATTTTGGTGATATGAATACTATGGCAATTTTTAGAAAATTTTTAGAAGATAGTAGTAGTGGACTTGATATTCCAGCAGCTGTAATAATTGAGACTATTCAAGGTGAAGGTGGAATTAATGTAGCTTCTAAAGAGTGGTTACAAGAGCTAGAGTCTATTTGTAGAGAGTATGATATTTTACTAATTATTGATGATATTCAAGTTGGTAATGGAAGAACTGGTGAGTTTTTCTCATTTGAATTTGCAGGAATAAATCCAGATATTGTAACTGTATCAAAATCAATTGGTGGTGGTTTACCAATGGCAATTGTATTACTAAAACCAGATTTAGACCAATGGAAACCAGGTGAACATACAGGTACATTTAGAGGAAATAACTTAGCTTTCGTTGCAGCAAAAGTTGCAATTGAGCATTATTGGCAAAATGATGATTTATCAAATGCAGTTAGATATAAAGAAAAACTATTAAAAAGTACTTTAGAAAAAATTGCTGAAAAATACAAAGATACTTTTGAAGTAGAAATTAGAGGTAGAGGATTAGCTTATGGATTTGAAATTAAAGGTGACAACTCTGTTGCTGGTGAGATTTCAAAATATGCATTTGAAGAGAATCTAATTGTTGAAACTTGTGGTAGTGAAGATCAAGTAGTAAAATTTTTACCACCATTAATCATTGATGAAGAAACATTAGTAGAAGGTCTTAATCGTCTTGATACTGCAATTGGGAAATTAATTGCAGACAAAAAAGAAAAATTAACGGAGGAATTTTAATATATGATTATTAGAGATATAAACAAAGATATTATAGGAACTGAAAAAGAAGTTCATGCTAAAGAGGGTCAGTGGACAAGTAGAAGAATGCTTTTAAAAGATGATAATATGGGATTTTCTTTCCATGAAACAATCATTAAAGCAAATACAAAAACGCATATTCACTACCAAAACCATTTAGAAGCTGTTTATTGTGTAGCTGGAAATGGAAAAATTGAAGATTTAAAAACAGGTGAAACTCATGAAATTTATGATGGTGTAATGTATGCACTAAATGAACATGATGATCATAACTTATATGGTGGAAGTGAAGACATGAGATTAATTTGTGTATTCAACCCTCCAATTAAAGGAACTGAAAATCATGATGAAAATGGAGTTTTTCCTTTAGAGGATTAATAATGTATTTTCTTTATATTGAAAACTATTTAAATCAAACAACAAAAGAACAAAAAAAAGATTTTTTCAATTTTTTAATTGAAAAATCTTTTGTTCCCTCAAACCAAAAAATTATTTTAAGTGATAAATCGCTTATTCTTGAATTTGATAAAAATCAAAACTTTGAAACTATAAAAGAAGTAATAAAATCTTATTTTAAAAAAAATCAAAAAATAAGAATAACTCAAATTTCAAAAATACTCAAAAATGAAAAAAAACTTATTTTAATTTTTAACAATAAAGATAAAAAAGAGATAGTACTTTAAATATGATAAGAGCTATTGATTTTATCTATTTTGTATAAGTGAGAAGATTATAAATAGTATAAAAATAGATTTAATAAAACATATAGATATATGCTCAATAAACGAAAAAAGTTAAAAAAATTTTATAATTTTTGAAAACCTTTTTTCAAAAGAAGAAGTATTAAGTTAAAAAAAAGACTATTTTCCATTATGGAAACCTCTTTTTTTGATAAAAGGAAGTCACAAAATGAATTTTAAAGATTTAATTCAAATGACAACTATTAAGCTTATTGAGAAATAAAATGTAAAATGTATCTAGAACAAATAAAATAAAAAATTACACTAAGGGAAAAAAATGAAAGTATGTAAATTTGGTGGTAGTTCAGTTAAAAATTCCACACAAATAAAAAAAATAGTCGATATTGTAAAAAGAGATGAAAAAAGACAAGTTATTGTAGTTTCTGCACCAGGTAGAGATGATGATTTTGATGAGAAAATAACAGATCATCTTTTAAACTTAGCAACAGAGGGAAATCATTTTTTAGAACAAAAAATTGAGATTTCTAAAGATGACAGTTTTAATGCAATAATCAAAAAATATACAAAACTTTGTGATGATTTAGGTATTGCAAAAAAGAAAATTTTAGACTCTCTTGAAAATGAGTTAAATAATTGTGATTTTAAAGATGACAAAAAAATAGCATTCTTTTTATCAAGAGGTGAACACTATAATGCAAAAATAATCTCTGATTTTATGAAAAAATCAGGTCTTAATGTAAAGTTAATGCTACCAGAAGAGTTTGGATTTATTTTAGATGATACATATACAGATGGAAAAGTTCAAGCAAAAACATATGACAATGTTAAAAAACATTTTGTTCTAAAAGATAATGAAAAAGTTGTAGTTCCAGGATTTTATGGAGTGACAGAAAAAAATGAAATTGCAGTTATGAGTAGAGGTGGTTCAGACTTAACTGGTGGTGAATTAGCTTATGCATTAGATGCAAGTATGTATGAAAACTGGACAGATACAAATGGTGTATATGAAGTTGACCCAAGAGTTATTCCAGATGCAAAAGTAATTCCAAGATTAACATTTAAAGAGTTAAGACTACTTAGTTCAAAAGGTTTTAATGTATTTCACTTTAATGCAATGTTAAATTGTAAAAAAAGTAAAATTCCAATTAGAGTAAGAAATACTAATAATCCAACAAACAAAGGAACTTTAATCTTAAGTGAAAGAGTTCCTATGGAAAAATTAGTTGGAGTTGCAAAACTTGATAATATGGCATCTATTCATATTCAAAAAGATATGCTTGGAGAAGAGATTGGATTTACTGCTGAATTATTGAAAATTTTTGGAGAATTTCATATAAATACTTATCATTATCCAACAGATAAGGATGATTTAGCTATATTAGTAGAACAAGAGGATTTAAAAGGAAATATTAATAACTTAAGAAGAGAAATAGATAAAAGATTAAAGCCAGACAATATTATTGTAACTTACTCTTTATCTGTTATTACTCTTGTTGGAATTGGATTAAAAGAAGACTCATTTACTATTGTAGATGCAATCACTGCTTTAAAAGAGAATAATATCGCTTTTGAGATGTTTGATATGAGTCCTTCTAAAATTTCATTTCACATAGGAGTATCTCAAAATATCTCTGATATTGCATTGGAGACATTATATGAAAAGTTATTAACAAAAGAGAATAATTGTATTTGTTAATAGGAGATTAAATGATAAGATTGCTACTACTTTTAGTGCCAATTATCTTGTTGTCAACTCTAAGTGCTAAAGAGTTGACACAAGAAGAGAAAAAAGAAGTTAAACAAAGATTAGATAAATTAGAAAAACCTCTATATACACCCTTTGTAGAAAATTATATTCTAAATGATTTAAGAAAACTAAGAGAAGAGAATAAAAAACTAAAAGTAGAGCTTTATAAAAGATTAGCTGAAAAAGAAGTAGAAATATCTTCAAATGCCATAAGTTATGCTACTTCAACTATCAATAATATTTTTTATATTATTGCTGCTGCTACATCACTTTTAGTAGTTATTGGACTTAATTCAATAAGAGATATAAACCAAAAAATTAGAAATATAGTAGATGAAAAAGTATCTAAAGTAATTGATGATTATGAAACAAGAATGAGCTTAATTGAGAAAGATTTAGATAAGCGTTCAAAACAAGTTCTAGAAAATCAAAGAGAGATTGAAAAAACAAATATTATTCAATCATTATGGATAAGAGCAGCTCAAGAAACAACACCAAGTGGTAAAATTGAAATTTATGATGATGTTTTAAATCTAAGACCAAATGATCCAGAAGCATTAACATATAAAGCAGAAGCAGCCCTTGAATTAAGTGAAGCAAACTGGGCATTGCATCTTGCAAATCAAGCATTGAAAATTGATGATGATTATCCAAATGCATTTTATCAAAGAGCAAAAGCTCATGCAGTTTTAGGATACAATGACTTTTCAATAAATGACTTAGAAAAAGCACTTAAACTAAATGAACAATATATTGAAGAAATAGAAAACGAAGAAGAGTTTGATAGTTTAAATGATAATAAAAAATTTGTTAATCTATTAAAAAAATATCGTCAAGAAACAACAGAAACTACATAAATAACTTAAATTTACTTTAATCCTTTTTGCTATACAATTTGTATATATGCAAAAAGGAGTTTGTTATGGAAATTAACAATAATATTTCACAGTATCAAAGCCCCTATATAGACCAAAATAAAACATTAGAAAAAATAGCAACTGGTCTAGAACTAAATAAAGCCTCAAATAACGCTTCTGCACTCTCTATTGCAGACAATTTAAGAACTCAAGCAAATGGATATGCACAAGCATTGCAAAATACAAATAGTGCTATTGCTTCTACTCAAATAGCAGATTCTGCTATAAAAGAGCAATCAAATATATTAGATAATGTAAAAGAGAAACTACTACAAGCTTCAACAGATACAACTTCTCAAGATGCAAGAGAGGCAATTTTTAAAGATATACAAAATGCACTTAAAGGTTTTGATGCAATAGCTAGTGCAACAAAGTATAATGATCAAACACTACTTCAAGCATCTCAATCAAGTCAAGCACCATCAAGTTCACAAAGCTTTCAAGTAGGTACACAAGAGTCTGATACATCAAACTCTACATCAATTCAATCAAATACTTTAGGAGTTGGATTAAATGATTTAGTAACTAATTCACCTGATAGTTTTACAGCAGAAGATGCAAGTGATTATCTATCAAAAGTTGATGATGCAATTGGTGTATTAAATAACTATAGAGCAGAACTTGGTTCAACACAAAATGAGTTAGCAAGTACAGGTAGAAATACAATATCTCAAGAGATTCAAACAAGAGCTGCACAATCTGAATTAAGTGGTGCAAATATGGCACAAGAGATTGCAACTTTTGATAAACAAAATGTATTATCACAAGTTGGAGCTTACACTCAATCTCAATTTAATATAACGCAACAATCTGTTATGAGACTTTTGACATAAACACTTGAGAAAACTCAAGTGTTTTAATAACTTATAGTTTTAGTGACTTTTATTTTTTCTTGAGGTTTTTTTGTAACTTTTACATATTTAACTCCATCATATGTAAAGTGATTTTTATACCCTTGAATAATCTTTTTTCTAGTAGCATTTATATATTTTGTAACACATTTTGTTCTTGTTTTTGTTTCATAATAGTAATCATCAGAGTTTGAACCTCTTATTTCATTTGCTATTTTTCCACCAAGCAAACCACCCACAATTTTAGCAGCTGTATTGCCATTTCCTTTACCTATTTGATTTCCAATAACAACACCAGCAGTTGCACCTATTATAGTATCTAAACCTATTGAGTTATTATCATAGCTAGAATTAATATCAACTCTTTGTTGATATTCTTGTTCATAGCACTCTTGTATTGGCTCTTTAACAGTTATATATTTATATATTGGTTCGCTATAATCAACATCAATAAAATCATATAAATTTTGAGTTTTATTTGCAAATAATAAACTAGTAAATAAAACAATTAAAATAATTAGCTTTTTCACAATTTTTCCTTAAAAGTAGAGTTTAAAACTCTACTTATTTAAATGTAGCAATATAATCACCTAAAGCTTTTATATCATCATCGCTAAGTCTTGCAACTTGACCTTTCATTACACCTTTCATCACTTTGCCATATGTTCCATTTTTATAGCCATGCAATGCATTTTGAACCTTTTTAGAGTCCCAACCTTTAATAACTTCACTTTTCCCAAGTGCAGCTTTTTCTCCATTTGCTCCATGGCAAGAGGCACAAGCTTTATATAAAGATTCACCACTATTTGCAAAAAGTGTTGTTGAACCTAAAATAGCAATTGAAACTAAGATTTTTTTTGTAGTAGTCATTTTATACTCCTTAATTTTTATATTGAAAGTATAAAATCTAATTGTGGATAGATTGTGAAAAGATTAAACTATTTTAATTTTCCAAAAACTTTATATTCATTCCAGTAAATATCTAAAGCCTCTTTTAACTGTTTATTTGAAAGAGATGAAGGTTTTTTTATACCAAAACGCAAAATAAATGCTTCTGGCATTATAGTCTTATCTTTTGTGGGATTTTTCATATATTCAAGCATTGCATTTTTTACATTAGATTCTGAACTATATTTTAGCAAATATCTATAAAAATATTTATCTATAGTAACAGGAAGTTTTTTATGACAACTAACACAATTTGATTCATATATATTTGCATTTAAACTAACAAAAAATATTAAAATAGAAAAGATTAATTTTTTTACCATGTAATTGTAACCTTTGTTCCCTTATCAAGTTTTGAAGTAAACTTAATATCTAACTCATACTCTTTTGCAATTAAAGAGACAATACTAAGCCCAATACCAAATCCGCCTACACTACTATCAAATCTTTTATATCTAATAAAAAGATTTTCAAGTTCATGTTTGCTCATACCTTTTCCACTATCTTGAATGCTTAAATGCTTTTCATTTAATGTAACTTTTATTACACCTGATAATTTATTGTATTTAATTGCATTGGAAAGTAGATTATCTAATAATTTTGATAATTTTTTTTCATCGATAAAAATATATACATCATTTTTGATATTTACTACAAAATCGATTCTTTTTGCATTTGCTAGAGTATGAAAATACTCTACTCTTTGTTCTATCAATCTTGATAAGTTTACATTTTTATTATTTGAAATAATTTTATTATTTAAAGTTAAATATGTTAAATCATCATAAATATTTGAAATAGTTTTTGCACCAATATCAATTCTATTAATTTTTTTACTTAGTTTTTCATCTAAACTAGTTTTTTTAATCATCTCAATATTTGTAACGATAGTACTAACAGGAGTATTTAATTCATGAGTAGTGTCTTTTATAAATCTATCAAGCAAGTACAAGGCGTCTTTCATAGGTTTTAAAAATAGTTTCAATAAAAAATATCCTAAAATAAGCATGAAAAATAAAGCAATAAATACAAAATAGAATAAAAAGCTATATACATTTTCTAGCCATGCTTTATCTTCTGGTATCTCTATTATTATATATTTTGTTCCAAGATAATATGATTCAGGTTGAGTAATAAAATGTATTTTATCATCAGTGATATAAATTACTTTATCAAAATTTATCTCATTTGATTTTAAAGTAGAAAAAATTCTTTTTTTTGAGCTATCATAAATTGCTGATTTAAATTTTTCATCTCGTGGATAATATTTGTATTTATCAAAATTTATATGTAAATCTTTTAATCTAAATACAAAATCACTTGAATACTCTTGAAGTTTTACTCTTTGTTCTTGTAGCATTAAATCTTTTTGAAAAGAGTAATAAAGATATGAAATAAATATTAAAATCACTATACAAAGTATAGTATAAAGTGAAAAAAAACCTAAAAGAGTCTTTTTTTCACTACGAAATAAATCTATATCCAAGTTTTTTAAGACTAACAATTCTTTCTTTCCCTATAATTTTTCTAAGATTTTTAATATATGTTCTAAGTGAGTTATCACTAGGCTCTTCATCATAATCCCAAACATAATCATATATTCTTTCATGATCTAAAAGTTCATTTTGATTTAATAAAAATAGTTTCAATAACTTTAACTCTTTATTATTTAAATTTAGTTTTTCTTCACCCTTTTTTAATTCATATGAAGTCATATTAAAAGTTAGCTCAGTTCCTATTTTTAAAATCTCTTCTTTATTAAAATACTCTCTTTTTAATATGGTTTTTACTCTTAATAAAAGCTCTTTTAGTTCAAATGGTTTTTTTATATAATCATCACAACCACTATTAAATCCCTCTTCTAAAGAGTCCATAGAGTTCAATGATGTAATAAATATAGCAGGTGTTTTATCTTGTTTTTTTCTTATTTGTTTTAAAAGTTCAAAACCATTTAATAAAGGAACATTCACATCAAGTAAAAGTAAATCATATTTTGTTTCATATACATAACTTAAAGCCTCTTCTCCATCAAAAGATTGCTCTACTTCAAAGCCCTCATCTTCAAAATACTCTACTATAGTTTCACTAAGTGTAATGTCATCTTCTAATAAAAGTAGTTTTTGTTTCATGTTATTTGTTTTGCTTCTTTTTATTTTTTAAATACTCTTTTTTCTCTTTTTCATTCATAGTAGGAATTCTACTTCTTAGCTCATTATAAAATTTATTTTCTTCACTTTTTTTTACATATCCCATAATAGCTATTAACTCTTGTGTACTCATCTCAGAGTAATCAGTCTTTGCAAAACTTATTGTACAGGCTAATAAAAATGCAATAATTATTTTCATTTTTTCTCTCTTTTTTGTTTTAAAAAGTAATACTAACATAATAATTGTAGAATAATAGTAAAGCAAATAGTTGATTTAATAATTTTTATAATAAAATAGTTTAACTAAATTAAAAAGAGAGAGTATGATAAAAAATCTAATTGTTTTAGCTTCTTTAATATTTTTGCTAAGTGCATGTTCAAATGAGACAAAAAAAGAAGAGTGGACATCATGGGTATATCCTGATAAAAGCAATACAAAAAGAAGTATGAAAAATGGTGTTTACAAAAGCTTAGAAGAGTGTAAACAAGCCTCAATAAATAAAATTGAAGAACTTGATTTATCAAAAAAAGCCTCTTATAAATGTGGTTTAAATTGTACTTATCATGAAAATATGAAAACTGATGTATGCAAGAAAATAGCTAAGTAAAATTATTACTTAGCTATTTTATTTTATGGATTTCTAAAAAGTTCTTTGAACGCTCATGACCTCTTGAAGCTGCTTTTTTTATCCAATATTCACCTTGTTTTTTATCTTTTTGTACTCCTAATCCATTATAATAAAAATATCCTAGATAATACATAGATTTTAAATTGTCATATTTTTCAACTGCAATTTTATACCAATAAAATGCTTTTTCATAATCTTGATTTATTTTTGAATCTTTTCTATATAAATCAGCTAGTTTAATAATTGCTGTTTTATTTCCTTGTTTAGCACTTTTTTCAAACCATACTCTTGCTTTTTCATAATCTCTACTTACATAATCACCACTATAATACATCATAGCTAGATTAATTTGTGCTAACGCATTTCCACTTAAAGCACTTTTTTCAAACCAATAAAAAGCTTCTTTTAAATTCTTTTTTGTTCCTTGACCAAAATAATACATTCTACCAAGATTATTTTGTGCAAAAATCACTCCATTTAGTGCGGCTTCTTTATACCACTTAAAAGATTTTTTTAAACTAGATTTTGTGTGATTTCTTTCATATATCATACCTAAGTTTAATTGAGCTAAGGCATAGTTTTGTTTAGCACTTTTTTCATACCAATATATTGCTTTTTCTTTATCTTTTTTTACAACATCACCCAAATAATACATATGTGCAAGATTATTTTGTGCTTGCATATTACCATTTTGTGCAGCCATTTCGTACCATTGAAAAGCAAGTTGTTTATTTACAGGGATTCCTAAACCTTTATAGTTCATCAATGCTATATTATATTGTGCAATAGGATTATCCTCTTTTAATGCTACTTTACTAAACTTTTCATAAGCACTTAAATATTTTTTATTATTTAAATCCTTAACAGCCTCATCAAAAAGTGATGCATGTAAAAAAATAGTTGTTATAAAAAGTAAAATAAAAGCTTTCATATTTCCTCTATTTATTTGTGTCTATTTTTCAAGTTTACTATCTATTGTATCAGCTTGTTTGTTATTTTTCAAACTCTTTTTATCTTTTAATAAAAGTAACTCATCAAACTCTTCTTTTATTTTAAGTGATTCAGGATTTTGTTTTTTCTTTTCTTTCTCTTTTTCTTCAAAATCCAAATATGCTTCATACTCTTTTAAAATCTCTTCTTGTATTTTTTTCTTTTTCTCTTCAATCTTTGCATTTAAAATAGCTTGTAATTTAGCTTTTCTTTGAGATATAAGCACATCTTTTATGTAATCTTTAGCTAAAGGCTTGTTTGAAGAGAAAACTGAACATATATAACCTTTGCAGTTTATCCATTTGTCATTTAAACCTAATAAGTGCTCAATTCTATTCCAAATTAGTTCATGATAATTACTAGTATAATATCTTTTTATTTTATCATCAAATCTATTTTCATCAAAAATAGATAACTTTACATAAGTTTTATTATCTTTTTGCTCAAGTTCAAATAACCAGTTTTCAACTTTTATATCAGATGAAAAAATCAAATAATCAAAATTTATTCTCTGAACTAATATATGATTTCTATATGAGTTTATTTGAAACTGTTTACTTTTATTACTTAGGGCAAAACTCTTTTTAATTGCTTCTAATACAGCATCTTTTGAAATATCATCAAATTTTTTTGTTGAAGTTTTTATAATATCTGCATTATTTAAGTTATCATTTTTAAAATTACTATTTTTAAAACTACAACCACTAAAAAACAAAGAAAAAGCCAGTATAAAAAAGTAAATTCTCATAATTTTCCCTTACCTACTTGTCGCATAAACACCAAGCCTTTCTAAAAATGCATAATCATTATCTGATTTTACATTTTCTGTTAAAATCTCCATATTATTCAATTGTGCAAATATCAAAATATTTTTAACCTTATGTCTTTTTATCTTATCATTTGCAAGATTATTTGTATACTCTTTATCTATTCTTAGATAATCAACTTTAATATCTTCTAACTCTTCTAATGGATAATCATTTGTATTGTATCTTTTTAATAATACTTTAGCTTCTAATTGGTTTATATGTTTTACAAACTTTTTAAATTTATGTTTATGTAATGATGCAGTATAAGATGTAATACTAAAAACTATTTTCTTTTTTAAATTTGCATTTGCAGTTAAAATATCTTCAAGCCATTTATTAAAATCTTTATTTGAAATAGTATCAACAGCTAAATTTATAGCAATTTCATGTGTTGCTTTAGAGTATTTTAAATACTCAATAACTTTTTGGATAACAAGCTTATCAAAAGTAATTATCTCATTTATCTTTTCTGCAATTGAAACAAATGAACCAATAGGAAGCTTTTGTTGATTATTATCATAAACCAAAGGAGAAACCTCTTGCATAACAAGCTTTTTATCATCAAAACTATAACTATTTGAAGCATAATCAACATCAAAATTTGCATCATGAATAATCGTTGAAACAACTTTTTCTAAAGTTGCATAATTATGCTCGATTTGTTCTTCTGTTATTAAATGATAACTGTTTGTTTTTTCTTTGCTTATATCATAAGCTTCATTTGCAGATTTTAAAATTGAGTTTAAAGTTCCATATAAATCAAAAGGAGTTCCTCCAATAGTTAAGAAATTTTCAGGAAGTTTATACTTTTGTGATAGCTCTTTAATAGTTGTATGAATTATGGCTTCACATAATTGATTTGCTTTTATACTATCAAATCTTTTTGCAATAATTGCAAATTCTGAACCATAAAACCTATACATTGTAATATCTATTTTGCTAAATCTATATATTACATTTTTTACTATATTTACAAAATTTTCAATAAAAGTATCTGTAGTATTACTTCCATTTAACTGTGAAAACTCTTTTAGTGAGGGAAGCCTTAATATTATTACATAACCAGAAATTGAAGATACAAACATTGATTTAATATCTTGTTCAAAAATCTTTTGATTTTCTAATCCTGTTAAAGTATCTGTTGATTTTTTTCTTTGGATTGTTTCTTTACTAATATTAAGTTCATTTACATTAGAAGCCAATTTACTTGATAATTCTGCTACTTTTTCAATCATTTCTTTTAATTCTTGTGTTCCATCAAACTCTTTTGTTCTTATTTTATGAAACTTATTTTCTAATATATCATCAAGTAAAATATTTAATTTATGAATAGGTTTTGTAACATATTTTTTAAATACATAATAATTATAAAATCGAAAAAATATCAAAACAGGGAAAAACATAAAAAATGCATAAAAAAATAGACTTTTAGTAAATGAATATATCTCATATTTAATATTATACATATCAATTATATAATCAATAGTTGCGATTTTTTTATCTTTATAGTAAAGCTGTTTTTGTATATTTTCAAACTTTTCATCAAAAATCAGATCTAACCAAAAAGGAAAATTAATTCTATTTTCTATATTAGGTTCATTTTTTTGTAAAGTATTAAACTCAAAACTTGCAAATAAATTCTTAACTTCGTTATCTTTATATGCTTGATATCTAATACTTATATAATCTTCTTTTTTAAAAGCTATTGAGGGTTTAAAATAGTAGTAATTATCACTTAGTTTTTCAATTTTTCCATATCTAATATCTATTACAACATCACTTATTGAACTACTTATATCACTAAAATTTGGAGTATTATTTATTAAGGCTTCTTTTGTAAAAATCAACTCATCAAATTTTAAACTTATTGATTTAAAATCATTTGTTAAAATAATTTTATCAATTTGTTTATTTAATAATTTTATATTATGATCTAGTACATATGGTTTTATAACTAAAGAATGACTTTTTGTTTGTAAATCATATTTTATTTTTGTTTGTTTAATTAGTTTATCTTTATAATCAATAAATATGACAAAAAAAGTAAGAGAAAAAAGTATTGCAAAACTAATTATAACTATTGTTATATTTTTAGCAATAATATAAGAGTCTTTATTTAATACTTTTTTCTTTAGATTTATCATTTATCTTTTCCTAAAGAGTGATATTTATTATATAAATCCTGTTTTTTAGCTATTTTTTCTATATATGGTGAATTTTTTCTTAAGTTTAAAGGTAGCTCTTCTAAAGCTTTTTTTGCTTGTTCGTAATTTTCAAAAACTCCATACATTACCTTTGCTAAGTTTTTATCTCCAAATGAAAAAACAAAGCTAGTATCTTCAATACCATGCTTTAAAGTAAACTCTTTTGCTTCTTCTTTTGTATTAATTGTTGCTAAATTAATAGTATAATAGTTTTTAGGAACCTCTAAAAATAAAGCTTCAAAATCGTTTAGACTCTTTGTTCTATTCTCTTTTTTATCTTCCTTTTTATCTTCTTTTTTATCTTCTTTTGAGTCAACTATTTTTGATTTAGTAACTATTTCATACTCTTGAGTTTTCTTTTCTTTTTCATTTAACTCTTTATTTTGTTTATATAAATTTTGTTTCGTTTGTATTTTCTCTATTACAGGATAATATTTTTGTTTTATATCATCAAGAATATCAAGAGATATTACAGCATCTTCGTAATTTTCAAAAACCCCATACATTACTTTTACTAACTCTTTTCCTTCAATATATTTAAAAACAAAAGAGTTATCATAAATTTGCTCTTTTTTAGCAAAAGAGATTGCTTCTTTCATTGAAGTAAAAGTTGCTATATTTATAGTATAGTTTTCTTTATTTGCTTCTAAAAATCTCTTTTTGAAATCTTCATTAGTTTTAAAAGATTGTTGTTTTTTTAACATTTGTATTTTTTCTATTATTTTAACTTTTGGTTTAGGCTCTTTAACTTTTACTTCTAAACCTTCTAAATACTTAATATATAACTCTTTTATATCTTTTATAGTTTTCAACTCCAAGCTTTTATTGGTAGTTTTAGACATCTTTTTCATTTCTTGTCTTGCATCTAGTTCATTATCAAATATTTTTCTTGCAATTATAGTTTTTATTTTATACTTTTTTAAAATATCAAAAGCAAATGACTCTTTTGATATTTTTTGTTCTTTTATAAAATCAAAAGCATCATATACATTATCAAAATCTTTAATTATAATCATAAAAGAGTTTTCATCAGCTTGTAAAAAAGTTTTTATAAAAAGATCAATATTTTCATTTAATGAAGGCTCTTTTTTTACCTCTTTTGGTTTTTGTTCTTTTTTCTCTTTTTTATCTACAATTTTCTCTTTTATCTCTTCATCAAAAAGAAGTTTTTTATCTTTTAAATCATCATATAATTTTTTATTATAAGTACTTGTAGAGAAATTTACAAATTTATTATTTTCAGGATCAATATTAAAATATGCTAATAAATCCCCTGTGTAACCAAGTAATAAGAAAAAATCTTGTATATTACTTCTTTCAAATTTGATTAATTCAAGCTCTGCACTGTTTAACTGTCTTTGACCTTGCAGTAATACATTTAAGTCTTGTTCTCCAAGTTTAAAAGCTTCCCAGTAAGCTTCAACTGCTTCTTGTGAAGATGATACTTCACTTTTTGTACTTTTTAAAGCATCTTTTACACTATTTATAGATGTATGAAGTTTTGATAAGTTCCATTTTAATTTTTTTATCTCTTCATTTAGTCTAAATTTCAAATCCCTTAAAATACTATAACTTCTAAGAACTTTATTTTTATCTTTACCACCATTAAAAAGATTATATGTAAGTTTTACTCGTCCTGTAAAATCATTCTCATCACCTTCATAATCTTCTTGATCTTTTATATCATTATATGTAACTTCTAAATCAACCTTTGGACTAAATTTTGATTGAGCATTTTGAACTTTATACTTTTCAGCTTCTATATTTAAATAATAGTTTTTTAAATTTGGATTTTGTGAAACAGCTCTTTGAAAAAGTTTATCAAACTGTGCTATTTTTATATTAAAATCTCTTTCATAAGGTAATGTTTTAGAAAACTTTTTACCAACTATATACTCATAATATCTTAATGCTTCTTCAAGCTTTGATTTATCTTTTATAAGTTTTGTTTGTGCATTTGAAACATTTGCTTTTATAGAAGTCAAATCACCAATTGAACTAGCTCCATTATCATACTTTATTGTTACAATATCAAGTATTCTTTGAAGTTTTATCATATGTTTTTTATTTACTTCTACTGCTTTTTTACTAAATACAACTCCAAAATAAGCTTTAATAGCTTTATTTAGCTCTTCTTGAACTGTCAATTTATACATATTTCTTTGAACAAGTAATGACTCTCTTAAACTCTTTACATTATAATAAGTAGCGCCACCTGCAAAAAGATTTTGTGCCATAACGAATCTATAATTTCTATCATTATAAAATTTATATCGGCTATTATCATCTTCTCCTGGATAATGTCTTGTTTTACTATATGTATATTCAAAATTTAAAGTAGGATAATAATCAGCTAAACCATCATCTAATTTTAATTGCGATTGTATAACTTTTTCACGAGCAGATCTTATCATATCACTATTTGATAATGTTTCTAAAACCACATCATTTAAAGATACTTTCTTAAACTTTTCCAATGTAGTTTCATTTGAAAAATTAATATTTGAGTTTCTTAATCTTTCAACTTTTTTAACCACCGTACCTTTATATTGAAGCTTATTTTGAACTCTTTTTATTGGCTTTTCTTCTACTTGGGGTTCATCACTAATTTGAATATTATTTTTTTGCTCATCTAAAATAATATCATCATTTGAAAATAGTTGCGAAATAAATATTAAACTAAAACAAATTTTTCTCATATGCCTACTTTTTAACTCTTATTACGATATAACCATTTTTATCATCTATTTTCTCTTTGATTTGTACAGTAGACAGCAAATCAACTCTTACATCTTTTTTTTCATATCCAAATTTTCTAATCAGATTTCTTGTACTTATTGTTCTACCTAGTGATATCTGTTTTGATATTGTTGCGCTAACATGATTTTTGGGATCAACTGCTGTAATATAAATTTTATGTTCTCCTATTTTTTCTTTTATCTCTTTTGTAAAAGCTTTTATCTTTTTATTTGTTGCATCATCAACAAATACCTCATTACCTTTAAAGGTAACTATCATATATTTGTCATTTTTAAAAGTCTTTTGTGCAGACTCTTTTTGATCATCAATTTTATCAGCATAATCAATTCCTGGAGATTCAAGATTTTTCGTATTTGCTGCTGTTGATTTAGTTTGCTTTAATTCTTTTTCTAAAACAACAATTTTCTTTTGCAATTTATTGACTACATCTTGAACCTCTTGTTTTGAACGCAAAACTTTTTCATTTATTGGATCTTTTTCTTGGCTTGGATTACTATTTAATATTAAATCATCACTTGCAATAGAGCCTGTATATGAAACCTTAAATTTAAATTGTGCGTAATAACCTAAATTTACTAGCGTAACCAATAAAAAAAGCAACATAACTAAAATTACAGATGAAAAGATATCAACAAATGAGGGCCAAGGATTAAAATTATCTTCACATCTTGCCATATAAGCCTACTTAACTTTTTCTTCCAAAGTTTCAATCTTTTTATTTAAAGATTCAACTAACTGAACTAATAGTTTATTATTCTCTTCTTGTAAAGCTAAACTTTTTTTGATTGTTTTATGTTCTGCTAAAATTACATTTGAAATCTCTTGAAGAGAGTCTTCCATCATACCAGCATTTGAAAATTGATTTACATTTAACTCTTTTAATGAATTATCAACACTTTCTAAAATCAAAGATTCATGTTCACTAGCTTTTGTATTTTCACTTAAATTTGATGTAATTATTTCATACAACTCTTGTGATGATTTATTTGATTTTTCAAGCTTTTCTGTAAAGCTACCCATTGTATCAATAAAAATATCAATAAATCCAGAGGGTAAACCACCACTTGCACCTTGTGTTGGAGCTTGTGAGATAACCTTTCCTTCTTTTGAAAATGCAGTACCAATCTCTTCTAAAACATCAGAAGATTGAGACTCGATTATTTTACCCTTTAACCAATCCTCAACATCTTCTAAAAAAGCTGCTTGATTTCTTGTTAAAATATACTGCATTACATTTAAAATAATTGCAGAAGCAACCCCAAAAAGTGAAGAAGCAAAACCAATAGCCATACCACCTAAAGGTCCTGAAAATCCTGTCATTATTTCAGCTATATCAATATCATCTCCACCCAAAGATAAAATTATTGAACCCATTTCATCAATAGCAACAAGTAAACCTGTAAAAGTACCAAAAAGCCCTAACATAAGTGAAGTTCCAACAAAGAAACTAGTATAACTTTTTTGATTAAAAAATTGATCAGATAACCAAATAGTTACATCTTTTGCTTCATTTTCAGTAAAATATAAAACTCCTTTTTGAGCTCTTCTATTAAACATATGTGCAATTGTTGCTGGCATCAATTCTGTTATACCTTGCAAATAAAACTCTAAATCTTTTCCCTTTTTATAAGCTAAAATACCAAATGTACCTGCAAGCATTGTAAGTCTTATGGCAGATTGATATACAACTAAAAGACCAATTAAAAATACAGTTAAAATAGCAATATTAAAATTTAATGTAGCCATAAAAAATGATGATATCAACGAAAAGTTTGAATATATCAAAAAGACTAAAAAAAGCAGGAATATAACAAATATTTTTAATATCTTAATTCTTCTCATACCCTGCCCTTAAAACATAAATAATAAAATCGAAATAACCAAGCCAAGAGCAACAGTAGTTACTGTTTTAGTCATTTTATCTACAATATTTACAAAAGCACCGCTTCCCTCAACCTGCTCTCCTAAAATTGCAAGTCCTATTGTAGCTCCATTTATATCTGAGATTTTTTTATATGTTTTATAATAAGTATCATCAACCAAATAACCTTTATCTTCTAACTCTTTAAATCCCTCTTTGCCATTTGATATTAATTTTCCAAAAAAGTTTCCATCATACTTTTTCTCTTCTACTTTATACTCATTTATAACATCTCTATATTTACCAGTTTTTGCTTTTAAAGATAGTTTTCCCATCATCTTTTCATCAAGCAAAAAAACAAAAATTGAGTTATCTTTTTCAAACTCTGCTTTTAAAGTATGAATTGATTCTTTTATTTCTATTACACCAATTAAATTATCATCTTTTAAAATTGGTTCAACTAAAATTACAAAAATTCCATCATTTAAAACTTCAATTCCAAAAACTTTAGTTTTGTTTGTTATTACTGAATTTATACTATTTCTATATTGATTAATTTGATTTGAGGAAGGATAAAACTTCATTGATAACTCATTGAAGCCTGCTTTTAAAAAATTCTCATTGTAAGTATTTACTATACTTTCCACAGCATTTATATTGTTTTGTTCCATTGCTGTTAATATATTATTATTTGCATAGATTGAAGCCACAAGTTTTTTAAAATTTTGTTCTTTTTTATTTATTCTATTTTTTAAACTAGTTTCATATGTTTCTGACATAGTAACATAAACTTCTTTTGACACATTTTGAGTCATAGTCATCAAAATATACATAGAAAATGATATTCCCAAAATAGATATTACAGAAAGGGTTGTAAACCACAATCCTTTATTCTTTTTTAAATTTCTCAAAAAATTTTGAAGCATTTTTATAAAACTAAACATTTATATATTTCCCACCCTTATAATAACTATAATATGTTATAACAGTTTGTCTTATTATATTATTAAATAATTATTATTTTTTTTTAAGTTCTATATTATTTATAATTTATTGTTCACTTAAAGCATTTCTTTTTATATTTTTAAGAGGCTTTAAAATATACTCAATAATTGTCTTTTTTCCAGTCAAAATATTTACATTAGCAACCATTCCTGGAAGTATTGGAAGATCTGGCGCAAACTCATAATCATTTGCTCTTATTTTAGCTATATAAAAAACATTTCCACTTCTATCTTCAAAACTATCAGGTGAAATTGAAACTAACTTTCCTTTTAATAATCCATATTTTGAAAAATCATATGCTGTTATTTCAATTGATACATCTTGTCCACTCCAAACTAATGCTCTATCTGAAGTTTTAATTTTAGCTTCAATAGTCAAAGTGTCATCAATTGGTGTAATTTCTGCCATTTTATCACCTGGCTTTACAATACCTCCAATAGTATGAAAATAGAGTTTATTTATTACCCCATTTACAGGTGAGTCAACAGATTTTCTTAAATCTCTATCTTTATTTGCTCTATTTTTTTCAATAAGTTTATTTATCTCTATTTTTAAAGAAGAGTATTGTTTTAAAAGTTTACTTCTTATTTCAGATTTTACACTTTCAACTCTTTTTTTTGCTTCTTCTATCTCTTCTTTTAAAATAGGCAATCTATTTCTTGTTTCATCAAGTCTTGTAACAATATTTTGTTTTTTTGATAGTTCAGATAAATACTCTTTTCTTGAAACTACTTTCTTTTTATATAAATTTTCTAAAATACTCATATTTGATTGAGCTAAATTAAGCTCCAAACTTAAATTATCAAACTTATTCTCAGCCTCTTTTAAAGCTAGCTTTTTTTGAGAAACTTTATCTTTTTCTATCTCTATTTTTCTTATTCGATTCTCTAAATCTTCAAGAAAAATTCTTTTTTCATTTTCTATAATATCTGGGATTTTATCTTTCATTTCTTGTGGGAACTCTATACTCTTTTTATTTGCAATAGAAGATTTTAATCTAATAGCACTTGCTTCAAAAGATAAAAGTTCAATCTCTTTTGTTTTTAAATCTGCTTTAAAAAAGGCATTTGAAAGATTATAAATCACATCGCCCTTTTTTACTTTATCACCCTCCGTTAATAAAATTTTTGAAATAATTCCACCCTCAAAGTTTTGTAAAACCTTTGTTTGCCCAGAAGGGACCACTTTGCCCTCACCTCTTACAACTTCATCAACCTCACTAAAACTAGCCCAAATTAAAAAAATAATGAAAAATATCATTATAGGAATAACAGATACATAGTAATTCCATTTTTGTTCTTCAAATAATCTATTCATAATCAAATCTTCTTTTGTGATAATGCATTTAAAATCTTATCTTTAGGTCCATCAGCAACAATCTTCCCATTATTTAAAACTATTACTCTATCAACCATCTCTAAAGCTGCAAATCTATGGGTAATAACTATCAAAGTTTTATCTTGTGCAATTTTATTTACATGGTTTACCAAACTCTTTTCTAAGCCAACATCAAGACCTGTTGTTGGTTCATCTAAAACTAAAATAGGAGGATTATTTAAAATTGCCCTTGCTAGTGCAACTAAATGTCTTTGCCCAACAGATAAGTTAGAACCTCTTTCACCAACTTGCAAGCCATCACCTTGACCGCTTTTTTTAACAAGCTCTTCTAATCCTATTATTTTAATAAGTTGCATCATTCTTTCTTTACTTATAGGATGAGACAATTCAATGTTCTCTTTTAAAGTTCCAGAAAATAAAAAAGGTTCTTGAGGCATAACTCCTATATTTTGTCTTAACTCAACAGGATGCATAGTTGAAATTTCATGTCCATCTAAATAAATACTTCCTTTAGTAGGAGCTTCTAATCCTGTAAGCATTCTTAAAAATGTACTTTTCCCAGCTCCTGTTTGTCCAATAATACCTACTCTATCCCCTGCTTTTATTGTCAAATTAAATTCATCGATTGATGCATATTTACTATCTTTATAATAAAAACTCACATCTTTAAATTCAATATCTCCTTTAAGTTCTCCAACACCAACTTCAAGATTTTTTTCATTTTCAACTGGTAAATGCCAAAACTCATTGATATTGTTTAAAGACTCTTTTACTTCTTTAAATCTAATCACCATCATTGAAGTTTGTATTACAGGAACCATTGCACGGCTTGAAAGAATTGTAACAGCAATAAGTCCACCAATTGTTAAGTTTTTATTTGCAATTTCAAAAACTCCCACTACAATTACAAGCATTGTTACAAACTGAATTACTGTTTGTGATAAATTCATTGAAAATACATTTAAAGACTGTATTTTTTGAGAAATAGAATCAGTAACTGCTACTATATTTCTCCAATTAAATAACTTTGTTGAAGTTGCATTTGAAAGTTTAATTATTTCGCTTCCTTGAATAGTCTCAACTAAATAACTATGCTTAGCTTGTGTATTTTGAACATTTTTTTTACTCAAATTAGAGATTGGAATTTGCATAATTACGTTAAATATTAGTATTAAAATAGCAATTGTAAAAGGAACAGCTGCAACAGCTGGTGATATAAGAAAAATTACAATAATAGCAATAAAGAAGAATGGCAAGTCAATTACTTGTAAAACAGATTTTGTTGCAAAAAAATCTCTTATTTGATTTAATTCTTTAAATAAATTTGCTTTAGAACCAACCAATAAAGTATCATATTGAGATTTTAAAGTTAACATTCTTTTCATTAACTCTTCTTCTAAATAAACCCCTAATTTTTTACCAACATTTTCTATTATATGATTTCTAACACTTTTAAAATAAACATCAAAAATCAAAATTATCACAACTCCACTTGCAAGTACAAATAAAGTCTCAATGGCGTTATTTGGAACAACTCTATCATAAACACTCATAGTAAATAAAGGAACTGCCAAAGCAAAAATATTAATAAATAAAGTTAAAATCCCAATTTCAATATATGAACGCCAAAAGCTCTTTACTGGTTGCCAAAACCAATTACCTGCTTTTGTATTAGTTATTAAATCACTTTTATTTTTATCTCTAAAAATCAAAATTGCTTTTTTAAACTCTTTTAATTTTGAAGAGTCAATAGTAATAGTTTCATTTGTGCTAACATCTTTTAAAGATGCCTCTTTTGCTTTATTTGTAAGAATAAAAGGTTTATTCTCTTTATCAAATATAATACAAGGCAAGAAGTGTTTAGGAATATTCAAAGCACTTATATCTTTATAAACTGCATAAAGTCCGACTTCATGAGCAACATCAATTGCAGTTTGATTTGTAAAGCCTTTTTCGCTATTTGCGCTAAGTGTTAATATGGTTTCTAAAGAGATATCTCCAAAATAAAAATCTAATATATATTTAAATGAAAATAGTAAAGGATACTCTTTAGGGCTTATTTTTTCATCTATATTTTCTAAATTATCTTCTATTTTTTCCAATTAAAACCTTATATCTTTTATCTTAAATTGTTTAGATAGTTTAGCGTAAAGAGACTGAAATACACTATCCCAAGACCTATTGCTTTTTTGTCTAAATAATTTAGCACTTGGATACCACTTTGTAGACTCTCCTTTGTTTGTCCATCTCCAATCAGGATATTTTTGTAAAGGAATCCAAACAGGTGCATTAATAGCACCACAAAGATGTGCAACTGAAGTATCTGATGAGATTACTAAATCAAGTTGTTTTATTAAACTTGCAGTTTTTGAAAAATCTGTTAATTTATCTGTTAAATCAATAATTTCATCTTCATATCCATATTTTTTTATATGTTCATTCTCTTTCCCAACTTGTAAAGAGTATAGATTTATTTTAGGATGATTTATCAAAGGTTCTAAATATTTTAAATCAAAAACTTTACCATCATAACTCTCACCTGTTATTGAAGCTGACCAACAAATTCCTATATCAATCTTCTTTTTATCTTTTTTGATTTTTAAAAATTCATCATCTAAGGCTTTTAAATATGGCATTTGCTTAGGTAAATCATCTAAAGATTTCATATTTAAAATAAAAGGCATACTCATAATAGGAAGATGATAATCAAAAATAGGAGTATCTTCACTTCTATTTACTAAAATATCAATCTCTTCTATTGTTTTAAAAAGCTCTTTTAACTCATCTCTACACTTTACAGCTATTTTACACTTGAATTTTTCTTTTATTAAAGGTAAAAATCTAATAAACTGTATAGAATCACCAAAACCTTGTTCAGAGTGTAAAAGTAAAGTTTTCCCCTCTATATTATCATCTTTTTTTAACATAGGTTTTGAAAAAATATCTTTATATTTTACTATATGCCCCAGCATCTCCTCTTTTTTGAATCTCCATTCATACTCACCAAAGCCCTCTTCAAATCTATTAAGAGTAAGTAAAGTAGTAGCTAAATCAAAGTGAGCATTTACAAAATCAGGACTTAATTGTATAGCTTTTTTATAATTTTTTATAGCCTCTTCATTTAATCCTTGATTTTTTAAACTACTTGCTAAATTTGAGTAAGCATTAGCTCCATTTGGTTCTAATTCAATTGACTTTTCATGAAGTTTTTGTGCTTTTTCATACTCATGAAGTTTATTATATACATTTCCTAAATTTGTATATGCCCCTGCATTATTTGGTAATTTTTCTATTGCCATATTAAGGGCTTTAATAGACTCATCATATCTTTTTTGTCTATTTAAAGCTGCACCTAAATTACTATAAACTTCATTATAATCTGGTTCAATTTCTAAAGCTAAACTAAACATATCACTTGATTCTTTGTATCTTTGCTGGTTATATAAGACAACTGCAAGATTATTTACAGCTTTTGCAAATTTTGGATTAATTTTTATGGCATTTTTATAAGCTTCAATTGCTTTATTATTTTCACCTAAACTTTCAAAAACCATACCTATATTATTATGAATATTATAATCATTTGGATAATATTTTAAAGCAATTAAAAAAAGTTTCAATGCTTCATCATACTTTTTTAGATTTTTTAATAAACTAGCAAAATTAAAATATGTTTTAAGATGTAAAGGATTAGATTTTAGTGCTTCTTGATATGAATTTACTGCTTCTTGCCATTTTTGTACTTTTATATAATCAAAAGCTAGTTTACAGAAATATTCTGCTTTCATTGGATGAAGATTTGTATTTATAACTTTTTGTAAAGAGTGTTTTTCTAAATCAAAAGAGAAATCTTTATCTTTTGGTAAACACAAAATATTTATTGAAATAAGATTTTTAAAAATATTATTTTTATTTTTAAAAAAGTTATCAGGGTTATATAAAGGTGGTAAATGCCAATAAATCTCATAACCTAATGATAAAAGATAATCTAAAACTCTTTGTGAGTGTTCAATCCTATCATTTTCTAAATAAAGTATTGGTTTATACTTTTTTATAAGATTTGAAGAACCTTTTAAAACATCATATTCCATTCCTTCAACATCAACTTTTATAAACTTTAAACTTGATAATTTATTTTCAAAAAAGTCTAAAGTTACTTGTTGAACTTCTTCACCATCTTTAACTTCTTTTAAAGATATTCCACCATAATTATTTTGCTTTGAGTAATCAAGTTTTGGAATATTGATTTGTTTATTTTCACTTCCAACAGCAAAATTATATGCATATACATTTGAAATACTATTTAAAGATAAATTAGCACAAAGAGTTTGAAAAACTACTCTTTGTGGTTCAAAAGCAAAAACTTTCCCAGCTTGTGTAACCATAGATGCTAATTCTTGTGTATGCACTCCTATATTTGAACCAACTTCAATTACAGTATCACCACTTAAACAAAAATCTTCAAAAAGATTTGTTTCAAAAGAAGAGTATTCTCCATAATTTTCGATTGATTTCCCAATATATATATCATTTTGATTTATTAAACATAAACCATTTTTACCATTTATTAATTTATTAAATTTATCTTTTTGCATTAATTATTTATGCCTGAATAACTTTTTGAAAATTTGATAAAGATTTTACATGAGAATCAATAATTCCCATCCAACCTTTTTTTGCCCAAGAAGCAACAATTGAGTCATCTAATTTAATTAATTTTTCAATATTAACAACATAAAACTCTTCTAAAAATATTTTTTCTTCTGTTTCACTTATTTTTACTTTAAAATCTTTTTTTACAAGTAAATCATTTTCTTTTAACTCTTCTACTATCTTTCTTGAGATTTCTCTTTGTCTATTTACTTCTCGTATAAACTCAACTTTTGAATTTGCTTCTTTTGAAAGTTCATTATCTTTTGTAAAAATATCAATTTTCTTTTTTTTACTTACATATTTTGAGTTATTATCTATAGAGATTAAACTATTATAATTACCATTTTCACCTTTAATATCTGCACTTAAAAATGGGTAAGTTCTAATAAAAGCAGGAATATATGCATTCTCTTTTTTATAAATATTTATCTCATTTGTTATTCCTGTAAAAGCTAAGAACTCTCCTCTTTCTAAAGAGCTTATAATAACTGGACAATCATGTGCTGCATTCCAAACTTCTGAAAATCCAAGAGGAACTAAACCTATATTTTTTGCAATATCAGTTACATCAACTTCATCAAATTTATAACCTTTAAATTTCTCTTTATCCAATATTTCAATATTTTTAAACATTTTTTCTCCTATAATAAGTTTGATTATATTAGCATTTTATGCTATTTTTTTTACTTAAAAACCTTGAGTTACAAGGCTTTATACTTAAGGTACATCAATAAAGTCAATTGTTAATGTTGTATCACCTAAATCATAAGTGCTTCCATCACTAATAATATTTCCACTATCGCCTGTTCCTTGACCATCATAAACTTTGTTTCCATCATTTAAATTTGTGTTTTCCCCTGTAAATTTAATATGTTCAGCATCAGAAGAGTTTAATTTTAATGTAAAGTTTGTTGTTCCACTTCCTGATAACCAATCAGTTAATAAACTATCAGTAAATTCAAATTCAAACTCATCACCAAATCCACTAAAATCCAAATTACTTAAATTTAATGATTCTATATTAGTAAAATTTGCATCTGTAACAGTTCCAAAATCACTTCCATCTTGTGTAAGGTTACTTGCTGAACCTGTTACATTAACTTCATCACTATTAGCTCCTCCATCAAGATTAAAATTGCCTATATTGCTAAAATCAAGGGCAAAAGTATCATTTCCACCATTTCCATTGATATTTTCTGGTTCATCCTTACTTAAAGTAATATTATCATTTTCATTTGAAAGATTTAAATTTTCAAGATTTGAAATTTTACTAAAATCAAGATCTGCATTAACAGCATCATCAAAACTTATACTATCTTGACTACTTGAACCAAAATCGATATTTTTAAATTTATCTGCCCATGAATCAAAGCTTGACTTGTCTGAAAAAGAGACACTATCATCGTTATTTGCAAAATTTAAAGAATCGATTTCACCATTATCAATATTACTAAAATCTATCATTTCAAAATCACCTGATGATGAAAGATCAACTGTTTTTGAAGTTAAATTTGAGAAACCATCTTCACCATAAACTGTATTAACATCCTCTAAATCTCCAATTATTGATGTAGCATCAACTTGAATATCAACAGATGTTTTATCATTTAAATCCAATAAATCATTTGCTGTTGCACTAGTTCCATTAACTGTAAGACTTAAAGCATCGAACTGTGTAGCATTTGATAAGTTTGCATTTAAATTACTAGCAGTATCTGCTGTTACTGTTGCTGTTACTACTCCTGTTGTTTTATCTAATATGCTATTTATATCACTTGCTGTTTGAACATCTTCAACAGTTATATTTTCATCACCTAAACTTATATAGTTATCTTTGTTGTTTATATAGATTTTTTGAATATCACTTAAAGTTCCACTAACTGTTGAAGCATCAATAGTTATATCAACTGATGTTTTTGAATCCAAAGAGATTAAATCAGTAGCATTTGCTACTGAACCATTTACAGTTAATGTTATTATATCTGTATTTGTAATGCTTGATAAATTTGTATTTAAATTACTAGCTGTATCAGCTGCTACTGTTGCTGTTACTACTCCTGTTGTATCTGCTGCTACTGTATTAACATCACTTGCAGCTGAAATTTCTGTAAGCTTTGCATTATAATCTTCAGCCATAGTTATATCTGCACTTGCTAATGCAGATACTTGTATTGCAGTTCCAATTACAGCAGTTACAGCAATTGCATTAACTGTTATTGAAGTTTTATTATCAAGGGCTATTAAATCTGATGCTTTTGTATCAGTAATATCATTAGTAATCACTAAAGTTAAGGCATCACTTGATGT
>ERZ1673961.180-NODE-180-length-31946-cov-21.686338_pt1 | contig 31946 bp, 40 predicted proteins | sample MGYA00580189_ERZ1673961 | MGnify/ENA primary metagenome ERZ1673961 (study PRJEB41334, sample SAMN05608105) | rock metagenome | biome: terrestrial subsurface; feature: shale formation; material: shale | place: USA: Pennsylvania ... | reverse complement strand
TGTAAATTAAAGATTTATGAAAAAGTTGAGGATAATGAAAACTTGAGGATAATACAAAAAAGATTAGTCCTTTATTACTCACAGGAGAGTTTTCTGTCCTGTGAGTATTAGAAGGCACTTAAGCCTTCAAGAAATGGAGGTAATTAATATGTTCTATGTGAAGCAAACAATCAACGACTCATTGGAAATCAGGTTAGAGATCCACGATGACAATGTCTTTACCACCTGCCCAGATTGCGGTGTTGAAATCTGTGTAGACATCTCGGAGTTATTTAGTGATGGAGAAAGCGACCTTTATGGAACTGCTATTTTCTGTCCTGAGTGCAGCAAATCAATATTAGATGAAAGGCAAGGCTGATGTTATGGGAATCGATAAATTCAACGCTGAAGGTTACTACGATCCCACAGCTTATGATGCCTTAACTAAAATTGAGCAAAGAGAAAAGGCTGCTAGAACCTTTCGTCCACTTGTGTATATCTGCTCACCCTATTCAGGTGATATTGAAAGAAACACAGACTCTGCCAGACGCTATAGTAGGTTCGCGGTTGCGATGGGGTACATCCCTATCGCTCCGCATCTACTTTTTACTCAGTTTCTTGATGACAGTGATCCTGATGAACGAGAACTAGGTTTGTTCTTTGGAAATGTACTGATGTCAAAGTGCTCCGAGGTTTGGGTGTTTGGGAATCACATTTCCTCCGGCATGAGAGCAGAGATCAACTGGGCAAAACGTAAGAACTACCCAATTCGCTACTTTTCATCTCAGTGTAAGGAGGTTTTGTAAATGAAGATTTCTTACGGCAACAGTCGTATGGATAAAAAGTGGAAAAACAACGAGATCTCTTGGGAGGACTTTTGCACCAGAGTTAGCTCCACCATTCGTACTACTGAGACCATAGAAGAATACAGAAAAATGTCTAAAGACCAGCAAGCTTCCGTCAAAGACGTCGGTGGTTATGTGGCTGGCCACCTACGGGATGGTCGTCGTAAAAAAGGTAACGTACTGTGCCGCTCCATGATCCTCCTTGATATGGATTATGGCAAGCCCGGTATTTGGGATGACACCATCGCCCATCTTCCATATAAGTGCTGCGCTTACTCTACCCATAAGCACACGCCCGAATATCCTCGAATCAGACTTGTTATTCCACTCTCTCGTGAAGTGAGTGAAGCTGAATATCCCGCTGTGGCAAGAATGGTGGCCAAGGAAGTCGGCATTGATCTCTTTGATGACAGTACCTATGAACCCCATCGATTGATGTACTGGCCCTCCACATCGCAAAACGGAGAATTTCTGTACAAAGAAAAAGATGGGGATCTCTTAAACCCAGACGATTATCTATCCAAATATGATGATTGGCAAGATGCATCTACTTGGCCAGTGTCCTCTCGTCAGTCAGAAGTTGAAAAACAAAGTATCGCTGAACAAGCTGATCCACTTTCCAAGCCAGGAATTGTTGGGGCTTTCTGTAGGACCTATAGCATCACAGATGCCATATCAGCTTTTCTATCTGATGTTTATGAGCCTTCAGCTATGCCGGGACGATATGACTACATCCCCGCTGATAGCGCTGCAGGCGTGGTGGTTCATGATGACAAGTTTGTCTACTCCCATCACGCCACCGATCCATTATGCGGAAAGCTCCTCAATGCATTTGACCTTGTGAGGCTCCACCATTTTAGAAACCTTGATGATAAGCATTCAGAAGAAACACCTATAGCAAAGCTTCCTTCCTACAAGGCCATGACAGAATTTGCCTCAAAGGATGAACAGGTAAAGCTTCTACTGGTTCAAGAAAGGCAAGCCCGTGCTATGGATGATTTTGATGATGAGGATACGGATTGGCAGAAAAGGTTGGAATATGAACCCCGCTCTACGGTTCTAAAAAACAATCTACACAACATCACGCTTATTCTACAGAATGATCCTAATCTACAAGCATTGGTATTTAATCAGCAGCTTGATGGTATGGAGATCAAAGGTAGCGTCCCTTGGAACCACCCATCAAAATACTGGCGGGACGCAGATGATGCTCAGCTTATCAGCTATATTGACTCCAACTACGGGACCTTCTCGCAAAGAAACTATCAAATTGCAGTCGCCAAAGTCACTGACGATAGGTCCTACCACCCCATACGAGAATACCTGGACTCTTTACCGGAATGGGACAAAGTACCAAGACTAGATACCTTGCTCATTGATTATCTCGGTGCTGATGACAATAAGTACGTCCGTGCTGTTACAAGAAAAACCTTGTGCGCGGCCATCAGTCGTGTTCAGAATCCTGGGTGTAAATTTGACTCCATGCTCGTCTTAAACGGGCCGCAAGGCGTCGGTAAAAGTACACTCATCTCAAAGCTCGCTGGCGAATGGTTCTCCGACAGCTTAAATCTTGGAGACACCAAAGACAAAACAGCTGCAGAGAAACTTCAAGGTTACTGGATTCTGGAGATTGGTGAGCTGGCAGGTCTTAGAAAAGCTGAAGTGGAAACTCTGCGTTCCTTCCTCTCAAGGCAGAATGATATCTACCGTGCGGCTTTTGGAAAACGTGCAACCCCTCACCAGCGCCAGTGCATCTTCTTCGGTACCACCAACGCAGAGTCCGGCTACCTTAGAGATACAACGGGAAATCGTCGTTTCTGGCCTGTGAAGACTCCCGGTGGTGGCAGTAAACACTCCTGGCAGATTACCGCTGAAGAGATCCAGCAGATTTGGGCTGAGGCTCTGGTATACGTCAAGGCTGGCGAAAAACTCTATCTGGACTCCTCCATGGAGCAGCTGGCCAAGGTTGAACAACGTGATGCCATGGAGTCTGATGAACGTGAAGGTTTGGTCAGAGAATACCTGGATACACTGCTCCCGGATGATTGGGAACAGATGGATCTCTTCGAAAGAAGAAACTTCTTAAGTGGTGTTGAGCTTGGCGGCATTGGTCGCACTGGCACCAATAAGAGGCAAAGCGTCTGCAATATGGAAATCTGGTGTGAGTGTTTTGGTAAGGATCGGTCAAATCTTAAGCGCACCGACTCCAATGAACTCTCTGCCATTCTCATAAAACTGGACTGGGAACGTCTACCGAAAAAAGATAGAACTACCCTCTATGGACCACAGTACATGTTTGTTCCTAAGTCTGTTCCCAGGTCTGTTCCTGGAAACAGCTAATTCTAGGAACTGTTCCTGGAACAGGTTTTGTTCCTGGAATATCAGGATAGGAACACTTTCAGGAACAACCCAAAGGGGCCGCCGCTAGGCCCCCACATAAGTTTTGTTCCTGTGTTCCTAACATCTTTATCTAATTAGAAATATAAAAAATAATACCAGTAAGACTCGAAATACGCACATTTGCGCGCGTAAGGGATTTCTGGGTTATAGGAACAGCTTAACTAAGGAGGTCAATGAAATGAAAAATAACGAAGTCAACTCTGCATATATTGCTAGGTGTCAAAGGCAACTAAGAAAATGGAATGCCCCACTGGATGGTTGGTATTGTGATGATGTGATTGATATTGAAGATGAAAACTCCAGTGATGGCCTTTATACCTGTGAACTTTGTGGTTGCAGTAGAGTCAGATTTGTTCATGTGATGCATCATGATGATTACTTTGAAGACATAAAGGTTGGCTGCATATGTGCCGGTATCATGGAAGGCGATGTCCTTGCTTCTAAAGAACGTGAGCGTCTCATGAAAAATCGGGCAAAACGAAGAAGTAACTTCCCAAACCGTAGATGGAAAGAAAACCGCTATGGTGGGTTTAGTCTTAAATACCAAGACAACTGGGTCAATATTCAGCAAAGCAGATTCAACCAGAACCACTATGGCGTCAGCTGTAATGGGAAATCCATATGGAAATATAAAGGAAGGCCGATCACAAGCTTTCTAGCTGCTACCTACGCTGCCTTTGACCTTGTGGATCCAGTAGAAAGGATCTATGAGTTATGAATGAAAAAGCCATTGAGCAAAAGTTAGTACTGGCCGTAAAAAGCATGGGTGGCATTGCACCAAAGTTTGCCAGTCCAGGTTTTGATGGCATGCCGGATAGGTTAATCCTTCTTCCCGGAGGTAGCGTTGCTTTTGTTGAAGTCAAAGCACCTGGGAATAAGCCTCGACCTTTACAACTGGCAAGACATAAGCTCCTTCGTGATCTTGGCTTCAAGGTTTATGTGCTTGATAGCGTAGCAGGAATAAAGAAAATATTATCCGACATGGGAGGTGATGCCAAATGAAGTTCATACCACATGATTATCAGCAATACGCAAGTGCCTACATCGAAAATAATCCTATTGCTGCAATATTTCTTGATATGGGCTTGGGTTAGGAAAAACTGTGCTGACCCTCACCTCCATAAGCAATTTACTCTTTGACAGCTTTAAGGTTCATAAAGTTTTGGTGGTTGCCCCTCTTCGTGTGGCAAGAGATACATGGCCCCAAGAACTAGAGAAATGGTCACACCTAGATCATCTCATCTGGTCTGTGGCTGTTGGTAGTGAAGCAGAAAGAAAAGCTGCACTTATGAAGAAAGCCGATATCTACATCATCAACAGAGAAAACTTTCAGTGGCTTGTGGAGGACAGCGGTCTCCCTTTTAACTATGACATGGTAATTATCGACGAGCTTTCATCATTTAAGAATCACAAGGCTAAGAGATTTAAAGCCCTGATGAAAGTTCGTCCCCACATTAAAAGAATGGTGGGTTTAACCGGTACTCCGACAGGAAACGGACTCATGGATTTATGGGCTGAGTTTAGGCTTCTGGATATGGGTAAACGCCTTGGAAGATTCATAGGCAAGTATCGAGACGACTACTTTATTCCAGATAAGCGTAATGGCCAGATCATCTTTAGTTACAAGCCTCTACCCTTTGCAGAGGATGCCATCTACCGACAGATTTCAGACATTACCATATCCATGAAATCCACTGACCATTTGAAGATGCCAGAACTCATTAGTTCAGAGTATCCAGTAAAGCTCTCAGAACCAGAACTTAAACGCTATGAAGAATTAAAGCGTGACCTGGTCCTTCAGCTTCCCGGTGGAGATATCACCGCTGCTAATGCTGCTTCTCTTTCTGGTAAACTGTCTCAAATGGCCAATGGAGCTGTCTACTCCGATACCCAAGAGATTATAGGGATTCATGACAGAAAGCTTGATGCATTAGAAGATCTAATCGAAGCCGCTAATGGAAAACCCGTCCTGGTTGCCTATTGGTTTAGGCATGATCTTGAGCGCATCACAGAAAGGCTGAAACAAAATAAAATAAAGTTCTCTCGCCTTGATTCTTCTGAAAGCATTAGGAGCTGGAACAGTGGTGAATTACCAGTAGCTTTAATCCACCCCGCTTCTGCCGGACATGGACTTAATCTTCAACAGGGCGGTTCCACTCTCATTTGGTTTGGTCTTACTTGGAGCCTGGAACTCTACCAGCAGACCACTGCCCGTCTATGGAGACAGGGACAAACAGAAAATACCGTCGTTGTTCAACACATTATTACCAAGGACACCATCGATGGCCGTATCCTTAAAGCACTCAGAGAAAAGAACAGCACCCAAGCTGCACTAATCAATGCCGTAAAGGCAGATCTGAAAATCTAAGACAACCTATGACAATCCTCGCCAATCCGAGTGAAATCTAAAATATTCGGAGGGCTGATATGAATAAACAAACCGCAAGAGAATACTTCTCAAAAGCTTATCGCATTGACCATCGGATCCGTAGCAAGTTTGAGCAATTGGAATCATTAAATGCACTGGCAACAAGAGCCACATCGACTTTGAGCTCAATGCCAAGAAATCCGAACCGCTCAACATCCACAATGGCTGATGTAATTGCCAGAATCATCGACCTGCAGGAAGAAATCAATCAGGACATCATTCATCTTGTAGATACTAAACGTGAAATTATGACCATCATCAAGTCCATAGAAAACTCTGAGTACCAGACGCTTCTTGAGAAGCGCTACCTTTGTTTTCTAACCTGGGAAAAGATCGCAGTGGATATGTGCTACACCATCCACCATCTCTACAAAATGCATAACGCTGCCTTGGAAGTTTGCAGTAAGATTTTAAACCAGGATACCTAAAACCATAGAATGATACCCACCGCATGTGATTATATGTAAAATGGAGGTTACTAAAAATGAGCTACCGTGAAGCTAAAAAAGACAACATCAGAATCTCAAAAGCTGGAAGGATGACCTACTACTTCCCCCACTGCCGCTTCTGTGGTGATGAAGTAAGATCCTTAAACTATCTCCGGGACAGACACTATGTCTGCAAGGAATGTAAGCCCCACAAAGAAATTCTATTGAAAACAGGTATCTTTGATTAGATGGATACCAATTAACATAGAATGATACCTACGGTGTGTGCTTATATATAAAGTGAGCCACAATGTAAACAAGCCTTCATGGGAACACCCCACGAGGGCTTTTCTTATGCCCAAAAGGAGGTGAACCCATGCCATACAAACCTAAGCGTCCTTGTGCTTACCCAGGCTGCGGTCGGCTTGCAGACAGCGAGCAATACTGCGCCGAGCATAAGAAGGTGGTAATAAAACGCTACAACAAGTACCAACGAGACCCTGCATCCAACAAGCGCTACGGCAGGTCCTGGAAACGGATCAGGGACCGCTACATCAAAGCCCATCCTCTTTGTGAGGAGTGTGATAGGAACGGAAGGATTAAAGCTGCTGAAGAAGTGCACCACATCCTCCCTCTCTCCAAAGGCGGCGGCAATGAAACCAGTAACCTGATGGCGCTTTGTAAGTCATGTCACTCAAAGATCACTGCTGAGAGTGGCGACCGCTGGGGGAGGTAAAATCCCTACAACTAAAAATTCTGGACAGCGGGCTGGGGTGTCGTGTTAAAAAACGCAGATTCAAACGGGGGTATAGCCCCCCACTTTGTAAAGGAGGTGTGATCATTGGCAAAAGACGGTACGAACAGAGGTGGCGCTCGTGTTGGTGCAGGGGCAAAAAAGAAACCTCTGGCTGACAAAATAGCCGAAGGTAATCTCGGTGGCAGGAAACTGACAGTGATGGAGTTTTCCGATACTGCAGATCTTGAGGGACAAGAAATGCCTGAACCAAATAAGATGCTTGAAGCCATTCAAAAAGATGGGAAAGCTCTGGTGGCTGGTGAAATCTACAAAGCCACATGGCAGTGGCTAGATAAGCGTGGCTGCGCTGCTCTGGTTTCTCCACAGCTCCTTGAAAGGTATTCCATGAGTGTTGCCAGGTGGATTCAATGTGAAGAAGCTATTACTGAATATGGTTTTCTTGCTAAGCACCCCACCACAGGAAATGCCATTCAAAGTCCTTATGTATCCATGGGTCAGAACTACATGAACCAAACCAATCGTCTGTGGTTTGAGATATTCCAGATCGTAAAAGAAAACTGTACTGGCGATTACAAAGGAGCAAATCCTCAGGATGATGTGATGGAAAGACTTCTTTCTGCTCGAAGGGGCAAATAAAACAGATGGGAGATAATGATATGAGTAAAAACTACAGAACCGCAGAAAGTGTCTGCAAGGGACATCCTGATAAGCTTTCTGATTTAATCGCTGATAGCATTTTGGATGCTTGCCTTCGCAGAGACAAAGCTTCACGTGTGGCCTGTGAGGTCATGGCTACTAAAGGTAAAATCATCGTAGCGGGCGAGATCACCTGCAGCGAAAAAATTAACATCCGACTTATCGTCAAAAATGTACTTCGCGAGGTGGGATATAACCCATGGAAATTTACAGTATTTGTGTTTGTACATCATCAGAGTGTAGATATTGCTGCTGGTGTAGATACAGCGCTTGAAGCAAGAAATGGAAATATGGATCCATACGGTTCCATCGGTGCTGGCGATCAAGGCACTGTTTATGGATATGCTACCAACGAAACCCGTGAACTGCTTCCTCTACCTTTACTTCTCTCTCATAGAATCGTAAAGCGTATTGATGAATGTCGCAAAGGAAAAATCATCAAGGGTATCATGCCCGATGGCAAAGCGCAAGTTACTGTTGAGTATCATGGGGATAAACCTATCCGCGTAAAAACTGTGGTAGTTTCTGTGCAGCACCACGAAGATAAAACCCAAAAGCAGCTAGAATCAGATATCTTAAACAACGTGCTCTGGCAGTGCTTCGAGGATTTCCCACTGGATGATGATACAGAAATTCTCATCAATCCTTCAGGCAGATTTGTTGAGGGTGGTCCTGCTGCTGACACTGGACTTACTGGAAGAAAGATCATGGTCGACACCTATGGTGGTCTGGCTTCTCATGGCGGCGGCGCACTCTGTGGAAAGGACCCAACTAAAGTTGATAGAAGCGGTGCCTATATGGCTAGATATATTGCTAAGAACATTGTTTGGAGCGGGCTTGCTGATAAATGCGAGGTCGCTATTTCTTATGCCATCGGAAAAGCAAATCCAGTTGCAGTTAATGTGACATCCTTTGGCACAGGGAAAATCAGTGACGAAGATTTAAGTGAACTGGTAAAAGAGATTTTTAACTTACGTCCAGCTGCTATCATTGAAAAGCTGCGCCTTCGAAATGCAATCTACTCTGATACATCAACCTACGGACATTTCAACTCCTCTCTCTTCCCTTGGGAGAACGTGGATTTCAATCTAAACTTAAGAAAGGTGGCGGAAAGATATGAAGATTGAAAAACTGAAAACTAAGCTCTTACTTCCCGCTGACTATAATCCACGTAAGGATTTAAAACCCGGGGATGCGGAATACGATAAACTCAAACGTTCCATTGAGCAGTTTGGTTATGTTGAACCAGTTATCTGGAACAAGACCACCGGCAGAGTTGTAGGTGGCCACCAGAGATTGAAAGTGCTCCTGGATTTAGGAATGACCGAAGTTGAGTGTGTGGTCATCGAGGTGGATGAAGATAAAGAAAAGGCACTCAACATTGCTCTGAATAAAATCAGCGGTGACTGGGATAAGGATAAGCTAGCCCTGCTTATTGCTGATCTGCAGGGTGCTGACTTTGATGTCTCCCTTACTGGTTTTGATCCCTCTGAACTGGATGACCTGTTTAAGGATTCCCTGAAAGAAGGTATTCACGATGATGAGTTTGATGTGGATGCCGAGCTAGAAAAACCCGCCATGACAAAACTTGGTGACGTCTGGAAGCTGGGCCCCCATAGACTGGTCTGTGGTGATTCCACAAAGGCAGAAACCTTCACGCTTCTCATGGATGGAAAGCTGGCAAACCTAGTGGTGACAGATCCCCCTTACAATGTAAACTATGAAGGGTCTGCCGGTAAAATCAAAAACGACAATATGGGTGATTCTGCTTTCTATGAATTCTTGCTGGCTGCCTTTACCAATACGGAAGCTGTCATGACACAGGATTCCTCTATATATGTTTTCCACGCAGATACGGAAGGGTTGAACTTTAGAAAGGCATTTTCTGAAGCTGGCTTCTACCTCTCCGGCACCTGTATCTGGAAAAAGCAATCCCTGGTCCTTGGTAGATCTCCTTACCAGTGGCAGCATGAACCGGTGCTCTTTGGCTGGAAGAAGAAAGGCAAGCACAACTGGTACGCTGATCGAAAGCAAACCACCATCTGGGAATTTGAAAAACCTAAGAAGAATGGATCCCATCCAACAATGAAGCCGGTGGCTCTTGTAGCCCATCCGATTCTCAATTCAAGTCTTAGCAACTGCATCGTCCTCGATCCATTTGGGGGTTCTGGTAGTACGCTTATTGCCTGCGATCAGACCAACAGGATCTGCCACACCATTGAGCTTGATGAGAAGTTCTGTGATGTTATAGTCGAAAGGTTCATTTCTGGAGCACAGACTTCAGATGATGTTTATCTCCTACGTGACGGTAAAGAATACCGCTACAGTGACCTCCCTGAAAATAAATAACACAACTATCGAAAGATAGACTTGCTATTAACATCACTTAGAGTGATATATGTAGTAAGCAAAAAACAAGGAGGTCAAAACCATGAAAATCAATTACAACGTAACCGGTAACGAACGTAAAAACCTGGTGAAGCTCATCAGTGAAATCACAGAGGTTCCTTCCAAATACCTGGGGGTTCCATCCTGCGCTTACCAGGTCGGAACTTACCACATCGGAAAAGACGGTGAACTAACCTTTGACAGCGAAGTGGATCAGGATGAAATCAAGTCACTAATGAGAAAGCTTTTAGATGCAGGGTTTGAAGCTGAGGTAGATGAACCCACTCCTGCTGAAGCAGAGACCGAGGAAACTGGACTCATCGTCCAGATACCAAAAGACTCCCTCTCCGATGAGGACCTGGAGAAGCTAGCCAAACTGTTAGAAGCAAAAGGCAAGCTTATTAGGAAAGCACTAGGTGTAGATGCCCTTCCCATTGAAGCCGATGATGAACGCATTAGCTTCCCTTGGTTTTCAAAGCTACCAGATCCCGATGAGATAAAAGCCTACTCCCAGTTCATTACAAAGCTTTGTGAGATGGCGAAAACCCAAAAGAGAATCACCGTGAAAGAAAAAGAAGTCGATAACGAGAAATACGCATTTAGATGCTTCCTTCTCCGCCTCGGATTTATTGGAGAGGAATTCAAAACCCACAGAAAGATTCTTCTTCAGAACCTCTCAGGAAGCAGTGCTTTCAAAGGAGGTGCTCCCAATGAAACCGATCAGTAAAGAAAGACTGGCCCACCTACGCAAGCAGTACCCCGCTGGAGCCAGGGTCCAGCTCCTTTGGATGGATGATGTGCAAGCACCACCAGCGGGCACAAAAGGCACCGTGTGGGGCGTGGATGACACAGGATCCATCATGGTTCAGTGGGATAACGGCAGCAGCTTGAATGTGGTTTACGGCATTGATTCCTGTAAGGTAATCGATGAAAAATCCAGGGAGGAGGAATCGCAATGAAGGCATTATTTGGTCGAAAGTTCTACAACCTTAAGAAATTAAAAGAAGCAACTGAAGAAGCAAAGGAAGATGGCGTCATTGGTTCTGATTACACTGTGATTCGAGAAGTGGAACTTAGTGATTCAGAATTCAAGAAGTTCACCAGCGATTTTCTTGAGGATCAGCCCTGGATCAAGAAATCAGATGGTGGCACCAACGAAAAAGGTGAGCTTCGATGCATCAGGGTCATTAACAAAGACACCGGTGAAAAGATACTCACCAATCCGGAAGGCTATGACTATCCACGCTACTGTGGGATTGAAGACTAGCCTCTAAGCCAGAAACCTGCTCTATTACTACAGAAATGACTTGCTATTATTCTCGTTTAGAGTGATATATGTAATACCAAAACAAAACCACACTAAATGGAGGATGAGAACATGAAAGAAATCAAAGCGTTTGAAGAAGCAAAAGCAACCGGCGCAAGTTTTAATGAATCAGGAATCAACAGCACCATGTACTGGGCTTACGAAAGAAGCAAGGAAGCAGGAAACGACACCATCGACTTTTCCGAGGTCATTTGGGATTACGACATTGAACCCATTGTTAAAGCCTGCAGAGCCTACGGAATTGACCACATCACCATTTCAAGCACCTTCTCAGGACTGATCGCAACCCTTGCCGAATTTGAAAAGCACGGCTGCAAGATGGACGGACTTACCAAGGTTAAGACAAGCTACACCGACTGCCAGACCGGCGAAAAGCAAATTCTACCAGCAATCTTGGTTAGGATTTAAGGAGGGCTTAGACCATGTGGAGAGAAGGCAAAATCGAAGTCGAAAACAGAACCATTCATTACTGGATCAAAAGCTTTGACTTAGGCTCCCCTTACGGCATTGATGAGGGTAGAATATCAAAACTAATGCTAAAGCGAGATGGCCAGATCATCGCAAACTTTGATAGAGGCTGGGACATTGAACCTATCGATGCCAATGCGCAAGCTGCACTTGAAATATTGATGAAGAAATATAATTGAAAACAAGATAAAACGCATAAAGGAACAGGGCTGCATAGCTCTTTTCCTCGTTAAAGAAGACCTTATGGTCTATTTTTTATGCCTTTTAAAGGAGGTGTCCGCATATCCGAAAACTAAAGAAGTATAAACCAACCTCTTATATGGCGAAAGATTCCCATTACAGCAAGGAGATGGCGGACTATGCAGTTGGTTTTATTGAATGCCTCTCCCATACCAAAGGAACCTGGGCGGGAAAGCCTTTTGAACTGATAGATTGGCAAGAGCAAATCATCAGGGATTTATTTGGAACCATAAAACCAAATGGCTATCGTCAATTTAATACTGCTTATGTAGAAATACCAAAGAAGATGGGAAAAAGTGAGCTCGCGGCGGCTGTTGCCCTGCTCTTAACCTGTGGAGATAACGAAGAACGTGCTGAGGTTTATGGCTGTGCTGCAGATCGTAACCAAGCCTCCATCGTTTTTAATGTGGCTGCTGATATGGTGCGAATGTGCCCTGCCTTATCCAAGCGGGTTAAGATACTGGACTCACAGAAAAGACTGATCTACCAACCCACCGGAAGTATTTATCAAGTGCTCTCCGCGGATGTTGGAAACAAACACGGCTTTAACACCCATGGGGTTGTATTTGATGAGCTCCATACTCAACCTAACCGAAAACTCTATGATGTTATGACCAAAGGTAGTGGTGATGCCAGGATGCAGCCTTTGTACTTTCTTATCACCACTGCAGGAGATAATCAAAACAGTATCTGTTGGGAAGTGCATCAAAAGGCCCTGGATATCATGGCAGGAAGAAAAAATGATCCTACTTTCTACCCTGTCATTTATGGTGCAGATCTTGAAGATGACTGGTCTGATCCAAAGGTATGGAAGAAAGCAAATCCATCCCTTGGTATCACTGTCAGCATGGATAAAGTAAAAATGGCCTATGAGTCTGCAAGACAAAACCCCGCAGAGGAAAACAGCTTCAGGCAGCTTCGACTCAATCAGTGGGTTAAGCAGGCTATTCGCTGGATGCCAATGGATAAATGGGATGCCTGTGCTTTTCCGGTTAATCCAGAAGCCCTCAAAGGTCGCGTTTGCTATGGTGGACTGGACCTTTCCTCTTCCACTGACATAACAGCCTTCGTACTGGTCTTCCCACCATTGGATGAAGATGATAAGTATGTGGTTCTTCCATACTTCTGGATACCAGAAGACAGCATTGACCTTAGGGTTAGACGGGATCATGTCAATTATGATGTGTGGGAAAAACAAGGCTTCCTTCTTACTACCGAAGGTAATGTTGTTCACTATGGATTCATCGAGACTTTCATTGAGGAACTTGGAATGAAATATAACATCCGTGAGATTGCCTTTGACCGCTGGGGTGCAGTTCAGATGACACAGAACCTAGAAAACTTAGGATTCACCGTTGTACCTTTTGGTCAGGGCTTCAAAGATATGTCTCCGCCAACTAAGGAACTGATGAAGCTCACACTAGAGCAGAAAATCGCTCACGGTGGTCACCCTGTTCTCCGCTGGATGATGGATAACATTTTTATTAGAACTGATCCTGCTGGCAATATAAAAGCAGACAAAGAGAAATCCACAGAGAGGATTGACGGTGCTGTAGCCACAATCATGGCTCTTGATAGAGCGATTCGCTGTGGTGGAGAAACTGGTAATTCTGTTTATGATGATCGAGGACTACTCGTATTTTAGGAAAGGAGGTTGATGCCCATGGGAATACTGCAAGGAATATTCAAGGCTAGAGACAAGCCTAAAGACGCTCTTGGTAGCAGTCGGTATAGCTTCTTTTTTGGAAGCACCAGCGCTGGAAAACCAGTTAACGAGCAAACCGCCATGCAAATGACAGCAGTCTACAGCTGCGTAAGAATCTTATCGGAGACGTTGGCTGGTTTGCCTCTTCATGTTTACAAATACAATGATTCAGGTGGCAAGGAGAAAAATCTAAAACACCCGCTATACAAGCTGCTTCATGATGAGCCAAACCCAGAGATGACTTCTTTTGCGTTTAGAGAAACGCTGATGAGTCATCTTTTATTATGGGGAAATGCCTATGCTCAGATTATTCGAAATGCAAGAGGTGAAGTGATTTCCCTCTACCCATTAATGCCAAACAAAATGACTGTCGATCGCGATTCAAGTGGTCGGCTTTTCTATATGTATCAACGTGGCAATGAGGATGTCCCTTCTCTTGGTAGAGAACATCAGGTGTATCTATCACCATCAGACGTCCTTCATATACCAGGACTTGGCTTTGATGGGCTGGTAGGATATTCACCCATTGCTATGGCGAAAAATGCCGTGGGACTTGCCATTGCTACCGAAGAATACGGAGCTAAGTTTTTTGCTAATGGTGCTTCACCTGGTGGTGTGTTAGAACACCCAGGTACCATCAAGGACCCTCAGAAGATTAAAGAATCCTGGAATGCTGCTTATCAAGGAAGCGGTAATGCCCACCGGGTGGCTGTCCTTGAGGAAGGTATGAAGTATCAGCCTATAGGGATATCACCAGAACAGGCACAATTTCTTGAAACCAGAAAGTTTCAGATCAATGAGATCGCTCGTATCTTTAGAGTGCCCCCTCATATGCTTGCTGACCTTGAGAAGTCATCCTTTAGTAACATCGAGCAGCAATCACTTGAATTCGTAAAATATACCCTCGACCCTTGGGTGGTCCGCTGGGAACAGTCCATGTGTAGGGCACTGCTCATGGAAAGCGAAAAACCTAATGTCTTTATCAAGTTTAACGTGGATGGCCTTTTACGTGGAGATTATGTAAGTCGAATGAGTGGATATGCCACTGCAAGGCAAAACGGTTGGATGAGCGCCAATGATATCAGAGAACTTGAAAATCTGGATAGAATTCCAGAATCCTTAGGTGGCGACCTCTACCTCATCAACGGGGCCATGACTAAATTACAGGACGCAGGCGCGTTCGCAAATATCAAAGAAACGGAGGAACCTAAATGAAGAAGTTTTGGAACTGGGCACGAGATGAAAACACTGGTGTCCGAACACTCTACCTAGACGGCGTAATTGCCGAAGACTCATGGTTTGACGATGATGTCACCCCTAAGGCATTTAAAGCAGAGCTTACTGCCGGTGAGGGTGACATTGTTATTTGGCTTAATTCTCCAGGAGGTGATTGCATTGCTGCAAGTCAGATTTACGCCATGCTGATGGATTACAAAGGCACTGTTACCGTAAAGATTGATGGTATTGCAGCTTCAGCAGCCTCAGTCATCGCCATGGCAGGGACAACGGTGCTCATGGCACCAACTGCCCTTATGATGGTCCATAACCCCCTTACCGTGGCCATTGGGGACAGCGAGGAAATGAAAAAAGCCATCGCCATGCTTTCTGAAGTTAAGGAGAGCATCATCAATGCCTATGAAATCAAGACAGGTCAGTCAAGGACAAAGCTCTCCCATCTTATGGATGCGGAGACCTGGCTTAATGCAAAGAAGGCCATCGAGCTTGGCTTTGCAGATGGCATCTTGGAGGATGAAAAAAAACGAAATCAGACTGAGGACTTTACCTATGCCTTTAGTCGAAGAGCTGTTACCAACTCTCTGCTGGATAAGGTAAAACCCAAACTAGCAAAAGAGAATACAGGCACCCCAATTGAGTCGCTAGAAAAGCGGCTTTCTTTGATCCAACACTAAATTTTAGGAGGAAAACACTATGAATAAAATTCTTGAACTGCGTGAAAAAAGAGCAAAGTCCTGGGAAGCCGCTAAAGCATTCCTGGATACCAAAAGAGGTACAGATGGAATTGTATCCGCTGAAGACACTGCAACCTATGAAAAGATGGAAGCGGATGTGGTTGCCCTTGGTAAGGAGATTGACCGTCTTGAAAAGCAGGAAGCACTGGACCGCGAGCTTTCAAAGCCACTTAACACTCCACTTACCGGAAAGCCTATCTTCCAAGGTGTGGAATCCAAAGGCGGAAGAGCTTCTGCTGAATACCAGAAAGCATTCTGGAATGCCATGAGAACCCGTTCTGGTGAAGGGCTTGATCCAGTGATTAAGAACGCACTGCAGATTGGCACTGACACGGAAGGTGGTTACCTTGTACCAGATGAGTTCGAGCGTACCCTCATTGAAGCCCTGGATGAAGAGAATATCTTCAGAAAGCTGGCCAACGTCATCTCCACTTCTTCTGGTGACCGTAAGATTCCTGTGGTAGCTTCCAAAGGTACTGCTTCTTGGATCGATGAAGAAGGTGCCATTCCTGAAAGCGATGATAGTTTTGGACAGGTTTCCATTGGCGCTTACAAGCTAGGTACCATGATCAAGGTGTCTGAAGAGCTTCTTAATGACAGCGTGTTTAATCTTGAAAACTATATTGCTAGAGAGTTTGCAAGACGTATTGGTAACAAGGAAGAAGATGCTTTCTTCACAGGAGATGGTTCTGGTAAGCCTACAGGTATTCTTGCTGCCACTGGTGGAGCGCAAATCGGTGTAACCGCTGCAAGTGCTACAGCTATTACCGTTGATGAGATTTTGGACCTTTTCTACTCTCTTAAATCGCCTTACAGAAATAAGTCCGTGTTCGTTATGAACGATGCCACCATTAAGGCCATTAGAAAGCTAAAAGATGGTCAGGGTCAGTATATCTGGCAGCCATCACTTCAGGCTGGAACGCCAGATACCATTCTGAACAGACCTGTTTACACTTCATCCTACGTTCCTACCATCGCTGCATCTGCAAAGTCCGTCATCTTCGGTGATTTTGGTTACTACTGGGTAGCGGATCGTCAAGGTAGAGTATTCAAGAGACTTAATGAGCTTTATGCAGCTACTGGTCAGGTAGGCTTTGTTGCTACTCAGCGTGTGGATGGAAAGCTGATTCTACCTGAAGCCATTAAAGTGCTTCAGCAGAAAGCGTAATGGAGGTGCCCTATGAGTTATAACACAAAGAATTATACCGAACAGGGCGGTGAAAAAACCGTCATTGGTGGAACTCTTGAAATCAAGGAAGGGGCGGTCGTTACTGGCCTCCCCATTCTTGATAATCAAGCTGCAAGTACTGCTGCCACAGTAGAAGATTTGGTAACGGATTTTAATGCCCTTCTTACCAAACTTAAGGCTGCAGGGCTTATGATTTCAGACTAATGAAAGGATGGTGGCGGTATGACACTGCTGGAAAAAGTAAAAGCAAATCTTATTCTTGATCACACGGCTGATGATGAACTCCTTGAGATGTACATCACCGCCGCCACGAGGTATGCAGAAAGCTATCAGCATCTTCCTGAGAACCACTACGTGGAAGCAGTTATGCCAGCCACCACACAGCAAGCCATCATTATGCTGTCGTCCCACTTTTATGAATCCAGGGACGGCAGCACAGGTGGTTTCTTTTCTGATAATGTACAGGCTGGACAGCAGGTGTGGAATACAGTCAATCTCCTGTTGCGGCTTGATCGGGATTGGAAGGTGTAGTTATGAGCTTTGGGAAAATGAATACCTTTATCGATATTGTAGAAAGCGTCACCATTAAAGATTCTGAAGGGTTTAAAACAGAAGTTGATAACATTATAGCTTCTGTAAGAGCTTACCGTGAAGGTCGGCATGGCAATGAAAAATGGGCAAACAGAGCATCCTTTTCAGAAGCCACAGACCTTTTTCGCTTTCGCAACATCCCTGGTATAACCATAACAACAACCATGGTGATCATCCATAGTAATAAGAGATTTGAAATCACATCCGTTGAAGATGTGAAAGGTCGCGGTATGTACATTGAAGTGCTGGCCAAGGAGGTGGTTCCAAGTGGCTAAAGCTACCATGCGTATGCCAGATGACTTCTTGATGAAGCTCTCAAAACTTGGTGATAAAACAGATGAAATCATCTCTAATGTTTTAGAAGCTGGCGGTGAAGTTGTTCTGGATAAAGTCAAATCCAACCTTAAAGGCGTTATTGGGAACGAAACCAAAGAAAAAAGCCGTTCAACTGGCGAGCTGGTATCTTCCCTAGGCCTCTCTCCCACTAAGCTAGATCGAAATGGAAACTTCAATGTCAAGGTTGGCTTTAATGAACCTCGTGGTGATGGAGATGCCAATGCTAAGATTGCAAATATCCTTGAGTACGGTAAATCAGGTCAGCCGCCCAAACCCTTCTTGAAGCCCGCAAAGTCAGCATCGCGGAAGGCCTGCATTGAAACTATGAAATCAGAACTGGATAAGGAGATTGAAAAGCTATGAGCTTACTTGCGGATTTAAACCACATACTCGGACCCCTGAACATTCCTGTGGAAACCGGAGTGTTTTCTGATACGCCGCCTGATGAATATCTGGTTATCACTCCCATGTCTGATAGGCTTGATCTCTTTGCAGACAATGAGGCCTATATGATTCTTTCAGAAGCTCGGCTTTCTCTTTTCACGAAGAAGAACTATATGAAGCGCAAGAAAGAACTGACTAAGGCCCTACAATCTGGAGGGGTCACTATCACGGATAGGCAGTATGTTGGTTACGAACACGATACTAAATTTCATCATTACGCCATCGACGTAATGAAAGAATATGAAACGGAGGAAGAATAAATGGCAACGATCGGATTGGACTCTCTATTTTATGCAAAAATCACAGAAGATCAAAACGGCATCGAAACCTATGGCACCCCTAAAGTGCTGGCTAAAGCCATGACTGCAGAGCTGAGCATTGAGCTCATTGAAGCCATTCTCTACGCAGATGACGGTGCCAGTGAGGTGGTCAAAGAATTTAAGAGTGGTGCTTTAAGTTTAGGAATTGATGATATTGGTTCACTTGTAGCTCAGGATTTAACCGGCTGCAAAATTGACAGCAACAATGTGGTGGTTTCAAGAAGTGAAGATGGTGGTAGCCCTGTGGCAGTTGGGTTTCGTGCCAAGAAGGCCAATGGAAAGTATCGCTACTTTTGGCTCTACAGAGTTATCTTCTCTGTTCCCGCCACAAGTCTTGCTACCAAAGGCGACTCCATTACATTTAGCAGTCCCACCATAGAAGGAACCGTCTTTAGAAGAAACAAACTAGACGGAGAAAGCAAACATCCTTGGAAAGCGGAGGTTACTGAAGGGGATAATGGTGTATCGGCATCAACCATTACGAGTTGGTTTGCTTCTGTATATGAACCAGACTTTACAGCCGTAACCCCAACCATAACCATCACAACCCAGCCGGCAAGCTTAACTGAAGTAACCGCAGGAAGCATTTCTGGAAGCCTTTCTGTTGTGGCAAATTCCAACACCTCCAACCCTGTAACCTATCAATGGTATGAAAATACCATCGATAGCACCACTGGCGGTACTGCCATTAATGGGGAGACATCGGCCAGCTTTGATATTCCAACAGATCTCTTGGCCGATACCTATTACTACTACTGCGTCTTAAGCTCTAGTGGCGCAGAAAACGTGACGACTACAGTGGCCACTGTTGTTGTTTCTTAATGGGAGGGTTGATCATGGCAGATGAAAAATTAAAGATTGACGAAGCCGCTGAAGAAAGAAGTACCACCATTGATATTGGCGGTACAGAGTTTAAGATGATTCTTACCACTAAAGCTACAAAGGAAATTGCCAAGCGCTATGGTGGTCTTGAGAATTTAGGCGATAAGCTCATGAAAACTGAGAACTTTGAAATGGCGCTCGAAGAGGTGGTGTGGCTCATCACCCTTCTGGCAAACCAATCCATCCTGATCCATAATATTAGGAACAAGGATGATAGAAAAGAACTGCTCACAGAAGATGAAGTGGAACTTCTTACCACTCCATTTGATCTAGCTAATTACAAAAATGCCATCATGTCCAGCATGATGAAAGGCACAAAAAGGAATGTGGAGAGTGACGACTCAAAAAACGAGGTGGTCGGGTAAGTGATGAACAAGTCTTTACCCGACTTATTTACTTTGGAACAGTCCATTTAAGACGTTTAGAAGATGAAGTGTGGCTTATGCCCATTGGCTATTTGATGGACCTTTGGGAATGCCACAAGCAATTTACCGGAATATCGAAACCGAAACAAGAGCGCTATATCGATGATATAATCCCAGAATTTCTATAACAAAACCATTTAGAGTGGCACCTTAGGCGGTGTCATTTTTTATGCCCCAAAGGAGGTGAACGCTATGTCGGACTTCGGCCTAAAAATAGGTGTTGAGGGTGAAAAGGAATTTAAGAGCTCTCTTCGAGATATCAATCAAACATTCAAGGTGCTGGGTTCTGAAATGAATCTGGTCACTTCTCAATTTGATAAGCAAGATAAATCCATCAAGGCTATAACAGCAAGAAATGAAGTCTTAAATAAAGAGATTGACGCTCAGAAAAACAAAGTATCCACCCTTGAAGCTGCACTGAAAAATGCTGCGGAGTCCTTTGGGGAGAATGACAAGCGAACAAAAGCCTGGCAGATCCAGCTAAACAATGCAAATGCGGACCTAAACAAAATGGAAAAAGAGCTGGATGATAACAACAAGGCTCTTGATGCAGCCAGTGATGGGTTTGATGATGCTGGTAAAGAAGCGGACAGGTTTGGGGATGAAATCAAAGACTCTGCAAAAGTGGCAGATGATTCCGGTGGTAAGTTTGAGAAGCTAGGTTCCGTTATGAAAGGTGTGGCTGCGGGGATTGGCGTTGGCATGGCAGCCATTGGAACTGCAGCAGTAACAGCGGGTAAAAAGCTCTTTGATATGGCTAATGATGCTGCGGCTGCAGGGGATGAGATCGATAAGGCCAGCCAAAGGATAGGTCTTTCCAGGCAAGGTTATCAAGAGTGGGACTATGTCCTTTCCCAAAACGGTGCCAGCATCTCATCCTTAGAAAACGGAATGAAGAAACTTAATAACACCGTAGACGATGCCATCAATGGGAGTTCCTCAGCCACAGAAAAGTTTCAACGCCTAGGGATTTCCATGGCGGACCTTGAGGGTAAATCCCGAGAAGAAGTCTTTGAGATGACCATTAAAGGTCTTCAAGGCATCTCTGATGAAGGTGAAAAAGCGGCCATTGCCAATGATTTACTTGGAACGTCCTCAGTTGAGCTAGGGGCGCTTCTAAACCAGACTGCTGAAAGCACAGATGCCCTAAAGAACAAAGCAAGTGAGCTAGGGCTGGTTATGAGTGATGAATCTGTAGATGCTGCGGTGAACTACACAGATGCCATGGACAATCTCACCCGCTCCTTTGCCGGGGTGAAAAACAACATCACCTCACAGCTCCTCCCTGGCTTTACCATGATTCTAGATGGTTTGACGGGCCTTATCACTGGCCAAGAAGGTGCTGCTGAGCAGCTTAAGGAAGGTGCAAGGCAGACGGTTGAACAGATTGCTGTCATCCTTCCTCAAATTCTGGATGTGGTTACAGGACTTATTGCAGCTATTGCAGAAGTAGCACCTGATTTGATTCTCGCTCTTGTCAGTGGGATTTTAGATAATCTTCCCACACTTATTGAAGCTGCAACCAATATCATCATGACCATTGTAGGTGGCCTCATCGAAGCCTTACCTCAAATTACAGATGGTGCTTTGCAGCTTGTTCTAACATTGGTGGATGGGATTATTACCAATCTTCCTGCCCTGGTGGAAGCGGCGCTATTGATGATTGTGACCCTTGCAACGGGCCTTGGAGATGCCCTACCAGAACTCATTCCATCCATTGTGGAAGCGGTTATTCTGATCGCTACCACCTTAATCAACAATCTGGACTTGGTACTAGATGCTGCTTTTCAGATTATCAGTGGCTTGGCTATGGGACTTTTAAACTCTCTGCCAACACTGATTCAGTCCTTACCTCAGATTATTAACAGCATCATTACCTTCATCACCAGTAACCTACCAAAGCTCATTGAAATGGGGGTTCAGCTGACCATTCAGCTTGGTATGGGACTTATTCGTGCCATTCCTCAGATCGTGGCTCAACTGCCTCAGATCATCATGTCTATTGTCACCGGACTAGCCCGTGGGATTCCATCCATACTAGAAGTGGGAAGAAATATCGCCAGAGGTTTATGGGACGGTATTGCATCGATGATTGGTTGGCTTGGAGAAAAAGTAAAAAACATGGTCAACGGGATCGTTGGTGGCGTTAAGAAGGTTCTTGGTATTAGATCTCCTTCAAAGGTATTTGCAGGCATTGGTTCCAATATGGGTGAAGGTATTGGAGAGGGCTTCGAAAAAGCCATGGGTGATGTGGAAAAAGATATGCAGGGAGCTATTCCTACAGACTTTGATTTGGACCTGAACTCTCAAGTCACTGGAAGTTTTGGTGGTTCTGACGGAGCAGTCTTTGATGTAACTATCCCTCTTACCATTGACGGTAATATTCTAACAAGAGTTATTGCACAGCTTCAGTGGAACCAAAATACCGTCACAGTTAGAAACCTTGGTGTGGCAGGAAGTTAATAGAAAGGAGGCGATCCCTTGATTGAAATTTACGCAGGAGCAACCATGATTCAGTCCGTTAAGAAAGTTATCAGCTCAAATATTAGAGAAACCTTAGAGGGTGAATTTACCCTCTCATTTACTGTTATGGCGAAGTCTGCACTGGCTTTAAAAACAAAGCAAATTGCAAAACTAGATAATCAGTATTTTGAACTGGTCCAAATTAGTAAATCAATTCAAGGGAGCCTACCGGTCTGCTCTGTTCTTTGTGAGCATGTGTCGTATCTTTTAAACCATGAAATGTATCAAATAAGCAGTTTTGACTTCACGGGTGATCCTTCAGCAGGATTATCCCAGCTCCTTGCAGGCACTCCCTTTTCAGCAGGGATTGTGGATTTTACAGAGAGCGTCACCATGAAAATAAATCAGAAGGTTTCCAGACGAGCTGCGCTGATGCAGTTCATTGCTATTTTAGGTGGTGAAATTCAGTACGATGGCTATAGCATTAATATTCGTAGCCATAGAGGCTCCAATGATTATATCCCTGTGATGGGTTCAAAGAATGTTACAAACGTGGCTGTATCCCATGATTCCAGGGAGAACGCATCATCCTATGATATTTCATTTTTCAAACTGATGGATTTGGCCGTAGGTGATAATGTGCACATCATCTTCAATCCATTAGGTATCAACGTGAAAACCAGGATCATCTCTCTTGAATATAATCCATTTTACAGATTCAACATCCGCGTTGAGGTGGGAAGATACAGGCCAAGTATTTCTGATACCTTCTATCGCATAGAAAACTCTATTTCTAATGTAGGAAGCTCCGTGGATGATCTTCAAAACCAGGTCTATGACTTAGGAGTATCCTACACCATAGTAAAAATGCTGTCGGTGGTTGATAACAAAATCAATGTGACCTATGAAGTGGAAAAAGGTGATACCCATCAGTATCATGCCGAGTACAGCTTCACCACAGATTCCAGTGGCAGGATCACCAGCATCACCTTAGAAGACATTTTCTCAGAGCTTCTCCTTAAAGAAGTCTCTTCACTTTTGATTGATGCTGCAGCCTTTGAAGTAACCTATGCAGATGGCTCAACTGGAAGCTACACCTACTCCACTGATTCCAGCGGAAGAATCACCGCCATTGAGAAAGTTTAAGGAGGAAAGCCATGAGCTATGATCGTAATTTTAATAACACCTTGGCCATCTGGACAGCTTTTGGTGGTAGAGGCAGCATTGTCCTTCCTATTCCTACCTTAAGCTGGAGTAAGAAATACTATAACAATTTTGGCTACACCCAATACGGAAGTGAAAGACAGATTAATGTCTATGATAACGGAAACGCTCAGATTGCAGTTTATTATGCCAAGACCCCCTACATGTCCTACTGGAACAAGACTACTAAACAATGGACCGTTGTCAGTGTTCCTTGGTGGAGTCATGGACAGCCTGAGATACTTTATGCTGCAGATGGAGTCTTTATCGCAAAGATCGTGGGTCTCGCCAATATCATCGCATCATTTGATGGTATTACCTGGCATAACGCTGGGTACTGCGCCGGAGCGCAAAACGCTATGACCTGTGGTGCTTATGATATGGACAGGGGCTCTGGTGTGGTCAGTTGGTGGTACTATAAATCCCCGGTTTACTATAGCTTTGATTCACTTGAGGAGAGAACAGCTTGGACATTGGTGGGTTCTGATGGCACTTCTGTTCCAATCTTTAAATACTTGACTCGTCACAAGGGATACTTTGTTGGTGTAGTTGGTGGGGACAAATCCATCGCCAGAGCAAGTACATCAAGTCCTGGAAGCTGGGTAACCACCATTCCAGAAGATGTTAATGATACTCGGTACATGTTCATTCGCTCTATCAATGGTGTGCTCTTTGTCATGAAGTTCAATTACACCAATGTAGGCGGCACTTACACCTACTATGTGAAGCTCTGTGTGATGAACGATAATGCCACAGAAATTACCGAAACCAATCTCTCCTGGGTAGGGGATCTGGCCAATAACAACATCCCCAATCCAAGGAATATCATGTGGATGCCCGACTGGGGTAAGTTCGCGCTTCTAAAAGAGAGCAGTCTTTGCGTATCCTCTGATGGGATTACCTGGGAATGCTTGCATCAGCCAGGATTCACAACTACACAATACGATACCTTTGACGGTGCTATGTACATTCCCGGAGACGGGTTCTATGCCAAAGCCAGCGGCTATGTTTACTATGCACCCTACTAATGGAAGCCTATTACTATCAGATTATGACACCTTTAACCAGGCGTCTTTTTATATATAAATCTACATGAAAGCGAGGAAAAACAATGAGAGACATTTGGACTTATATTCAACTGGCTATTGCTGGCCTTGGTGGTTGGTTTGGCTGGTTTCTAGGAGGTTACGATGGATTTTTATATGCCCTGATCGCCTTTGTGATGATTGACTATATTCTTGGAGTGATGTGCGCTATTTTGGAAAAGCATCTTTCCAGTGATGTAGGTGCTCGGGGCATTTTCAAGAAAGTGGTGATCTTCTCCCTTGTAGGCATTGCCCACATAATTGATCAGAACATTATCGGAGATGGTGGTGCCATCAGAACCGCAGTTATCTTCTTCTATCTATCCAATGAAGGGATCAGCATCATAGAAAACTCAACAAGAATTGGGCTTCCTGTACCAGAGAAACTCAAAGAGATTCTTGAACAACTAAAAGATGGTGGCGATAAGGATGGAACAAAGTAATGCGTGGCCATCTTGAAGGAGGAGAACAATGAACCTTAAAAAACTAATCTTTACAGAAAATGAATGCTATAAAGCAGGCAGGAAAATCAAGCCCATAGGCATTATGGTCCACAGCACCGGAGCTAACAATCCATATCTTCGTAGATACGTTGGACCAAATGATGGTCTCTTGGGAGAAAATCAGTACAACAATCACTGGAATCAGCATAGACCCAGCGGCAGACAAGTCTGTGTCCATGCCTTTATTGGAAAGCTAAAAAATGACACCATCGCAACTTATCAGACACTACCCTGGGACCATAGAGGCTGGCATGCAGGTGGTGACGCCAACAACAGTCATATCGGATTTGAAATCTGTGAAGACAACCTATCTGATACAGCCTACTTCAATGTAGTCTACAAAGAAGCTACGGAGCTTTGCGCTCATCTTTGCAAAATTTATGACCTGACAGAGAAAGACATCATCGGCCACTATGAAGGCTATCAAAAGAGAATCGCTAGCAATCATGGAGATCCTAAGCACTGGTTTTCTAAGCACGGCAAGAGTATGGATACTTTCAGGACTGATGTTAAAAAGCTACTAACACCCCCTGCTCCACCAACTAAAAAGCTTTACAGGGTCCAGGTTGGGGCTTACAGCGTTAAATCAAATGCAGATGCTATGCTGGCCAAAGTAAAAGCTGCAGGCTTTACAGATGCCTTTATCAAAACTGAATAATTAATTCTTTGCCGCTGGGTGCTTTTCTTGCACTTGGCGGCATTTTTTTATTTTTCAGTACTCAATATGCCCTCTTCTGTCCTGTGAATGGTGAGAGGGTCTTCTACCCTCCGATTGGAGGAAAACGAATGAAAGTCACTGATACAATTCCAGAAATAACAATTGAGAAAAAACAAATTTCACAGGATCAGCTTCAGCGAGAGTTTGATTACATAAGGGCACAAATGGTACTTGAAAACTTGGTTCAAAAAGGACTCATTTCCGAACTTGAGTTTAACAAAATTACGAAACTCAATCGTCAATCTTTCACCCCAGCTTTAGCACAGATTATGCCTGAAAATCGTTGCTATTAAAGGGTTTCAGAGGTAATATGTGACACTACAAGGAGGTGAAAAATTGAAAAAGGTAACGAAAATAAACCAAAATTCAAGTGATTACCAAAAGCATTCAAAACTTCGTGTGGCGGCATATTGCAGAGTTTCTACAGACTCCGATGACCAGATCCTAAGCCTAGAAACACAAGTTAAACATTACGAATCATATATTAAAGCAAATCCTGATTGGGAGTTTGCTGGTCTATACTACGATGAAGGAATCACAGGAACTAAAAAAGAAAAACGACCTGAACTGCTTCGGATGATTTCCGACTGCGAGCATAAGAAAATTGATTTTATCGTAACCAAGTCCATCAGCCGGTTTGCCAGAAACACTACAGACTGCTTGGAACTGGTACGAAAGCTAATAAACCTTGGTATCTTCATTTATTTTGAAAAGGAAAACATAAACACAGGCTCCATGGAAAGCGAACTCATGCTGTCAATCCTAAGTGGACTGGCCGAAAGTGAGTCCATTTCCATATCAGAGAATAACAAGTGGTCTGTACAGAGACGATTCCAAAATGGAACCTATAAAATCTCTTCTCCTCCCTATGGCTACGACAGTGTCGATGGGAAGCTGATGATCAACGAGGAACAGGCTGAAATTGTCCGCTTTATCTTTGCTGAGGTTTTATCTGGAAAAGGCACACAGAAAATTGCTGATGACTTGAACCAGCGAGGCGTTCCAACTCAAAAAGGTGGAAAATGGAGATCGACTACCATACGTGGAATGGCCACCAACGAAAAATACACTGGTGATGCTATCTTTCAAAAGACCTATACTGACAGCTCCTTCAATAGACACATCAACAATGGGGAGAAAGATCAGTACCTTTTTAAGGGACATCATGAAGCAATTATAACCCATGATAAGTTTGAAGCTGCTCAGACCATTATTGACCAACGCGGCCGGGAAAAAGGTATAAAGAAAAATACCTCTAAATACCTTAACCGCTACCCCTTTTCAGGAAAAATCATCTGTGGTGAATGCAGCGGGAAATTTAAGCGAAGGGTCATGACCTCAGGAAAGCACAAAATCGCATGGTCCTGCTCCACTCACATTTCAGACATCGATAGTTGTTCGATGAAATCTATTCCCGAGGCTCAAATCGAGTATGCCTTTGTCACGATGATCAATAAACTTATCTTCGGCCATAAGCTTGTTTTAAAGCCCCTGCTGGATAGTCTTACTGGAATGAACTCTGAAGATAGCCTTTCAAAAATTCAAGAGATCGATAAGAAAATTGAAGAAAACGGCGAGCAGCAAAATGTGCTTAGTGGTCTTAGGGCCAAAGGGTATCTTGATCCAGCAGTTTATAAGAAAGGCAACAATGAGCTTTTAAATGAACTGGAACGCCTGAAACAGCGAAAAGAATCTTTGATGAGGTTGCTGAGTAGCGATGACGAAACTCAAAAAGTTGTCAATGAACTCTTGCGGTTTACAAGCAAATCTCCGATGCTCTTAGAATTTAACAGTGATGTTTTTGTCAGATTTGTAGACCAGATCATTGTCTTTTCAAGGGAAGAAATAGGTTTCGAATTGAAATGTGGCATTACTTTTAAAGAAAGGTTGGTGAGTTGAATGGGCCACACACCCTACGGTTACAGAATTGAAACTGGTAAAGCAATTATCGATGATGAAAAGGCTGAACAAATAAAGTTGCTCTTTGAGGCTTACCTGTCCGGCGATTCACTTGCAACAGCTGCTAAGAAAGCTAGCATTAAAGCCTTCCATGCTGGAATAGGTAATATCCTAAAAAACAAAAAATATGTTGGTGATGATTTCTACCCTGCAATCATTGATCACGATAGCTTCGAAGCTGCTGAGATAGAGCGCTTGAATCGAGCTAAGAAGCTTGGCCGCATTTGGGAAAAGAAAGAATTAATAGGATCTCCTGCTCCCACTTACTTCTTCATTGCAGAGGGAAATAAACAGTTTGATGATCCTTTTAAGCAGGCAGAATACGCCTACAGTCTGATCGAAACGGAGGTGAATACTAATGGCGATCAATGCGAATGTAACAGTAATACCAGCAAGGAAGCATAAACGTAAAAGTCCTGATGAAGAAAAGCCCAAGCTACGAGTAGCCGCCTACTGCAGAGTATCCACTGATAGTGATGAACAGGCCACAAGCTACGAAGCTCAAATTGAACACTACACAGCGTTCATCAGCGGTCATCCAGACTGGCAGCTGGCAGGGATATTTGCGGATGACGGTATATCAGGAACTAACACCAAGAAACGAGAAGAGTTTAATCGCCTGATAGATGAGTGCATGGCAGGAAATATTGACATGGTGATTACTAAGTCCATAAGCCGATTTGCCAGAAATACACTGGATTGCCTGAAGTACATTAGGCAGCTTAAGGATGAAAATATTGCGGTATTTTTTGAGAAGGAAAACATCAATTCCATGGATTCCAAGGGCGAGGTCATGCTCACCATCATGGCTTCCCTCGCACAGCAAGAGAGCCAGTCACTCAGCCAAAACGTAAAGCTTGGGCTTCAATACCGATACCAACAAGGCGAAATCCAAGTGAACTGCAAATGGTTTCTAGGCTACACCAAAGATGAGAATAAGAAACTGGTCATCGTTCCTGAAGAAGCTGAGATTGTAAAACGCATTTATAGAGAGTACCTGCAAGGGGCCAGCATGCTAAAGATTGCCCGAGGCTTAGAGGCTGATGGCATCAAGAATGGAGCTGGACGAGACAAATGGCACACCAGCAACATTAATCAAATTCTCCGAAATGAAAAATACATCGGAGATGCACTTCTTCAGAAGACCTACACCGTGGACTTCCTCACTAAAAAACGGGTCAAGAATAATGGTCTCGTCCCGCAATATTATGTAGAAAACAGCCATGAAGCCATCATCCCGCGTGAAATTTTCATGCAGGTCCAGGAAGAACTCATCAGAAGGCGCATTGTCCACACCAGTCCAAGTGGTAAAAAGAGAACCTACAGCAGCAACCACTGCTTCTCTCAAATGATTATCTGCGGCACCTGTGGTGAAGTTTTCCGAAGAGTCCACTGGAATAACCGAGGCAAGAAGTCTATCGTTTGGCGCTGCGTGAGCCGCCTAGAAAACACTGGCCTATTCTGCGACGCTCGAACTGTTCAAGAAAGCAGCATTGAGCAGGTTCTTATCAAAGCTATTAATGAAACCTTGGGTGAGAAGGACTCCTTCCTATCCATTTTAGAGAACAATATCGCCACGGTAATCAGCCAAGATAATAACCAGGCTCTAGCCGATATCGACAAAAGATTAGGAGAACTACAGGCAGAGCTTCTCAAGCTGGCCAGCACAAAATCTGATTATGAGGATGTAGCGGATGAAATCCACTCATTGAGAGAACAGAAGCAAAAAGTTCAAGTGGACAGCGCTAGCAAGGATGAAATAAAGAAGCGAATCGCTGACATGAGTATATTCCTCAAAGATCAGGCCACCACCATCACCGAATACGATGAGGCTCTGGTAAGGAGGCTGATTGAAAAGGTCACTATCCACGAGGGCAAATTCAATGTGGAATTCAAGTCTGGACTGAAAGTTGATATAGAAGAATAAAGAAATCAAGGCACTCTACAAAATTAGATGTAGGGTGCCTTGCTGCTTGTTTATAACAAAGCGAAAAACCTCTGCATCAACATCCGCAGAGGTTTTTGATTGATGATCTTATCGTTCAAAGGTTTAGTTAACCACAAACCTGCCAACGCTCTTGGCCATATTTTTTGCCAATTCTTCAAGTCGCTTTCCGGATTGAGCAATTTCTTCGACAGTGGCTGCCTGTTCTTCCATGGAAGCAGATGTTTGCTGGGTGCCGGCGGCATTCTCCTGGGAGATGGCAGACAAGGTTTCAATCACTGATAAAATGTTATCCTTTTGATGATCCATGTCTAACCCGGAAGTGTTCAGTGACTCCATCAACCCTGTCATTTCTTCCAATGCCTTGGAAATGGCTTCGAACCTTTCCCTTACTTCATTTACATGGGCTGTTTGCTCTTTACTGATGGTGCCTGAATGTTCAATGGTGGCCACGGCTTCATTCATTCGCTGGGTTAATTCATCAATGACGCCGGCTATTTCGCCTGTGAAGGCACTTGACTGTTCTGCCAGCTTGCGAATTTCTTCGGCCACAACCGCAAAACCTCTTCCCGCTTCCCCTGCCCTGGCTGCTTCAATGGCTGCGTTTAAAGCCAGTAAATTGGTTTGTTCTGATATGTTTTGAATCATTTGGCTGGCGGCAGTGATTTTACCAGCACTTTGGTGAGTGGTAGCAATGACCTCTTGTGCTTTAGAGGCATTCTGACTGCTTTCCCGGGTTTTATTCACCAAGGTGCCTACGGTTTTCATGCCTTCCTGCTGCAAGGTGGTAATGTTGGCGATGGTTTGATTCATATTGTTTAGAAGTTGCCGGTTTTCTTCAATCCTTTTTCCAAGGGCACTGACACTTTCCACACTCTTAGCTGTTTCGGCAGCCTGATCACTGGCGCCTCTGGCAATTTCCTCAATGGTGCGGGCCACTTCGTTAGCGGCCAACGTACTTTGTTCGGTAGATGTGCTGATCATAGCCGAAGCATCTGACACCTGGTTCGATCCTTTACCCACTTCAGCCAAAGACTCCGCCATGTTTTCCATCAAGTTATTGATATCTGCTGCCATGTCTCCAATTTCATCATTTGAACCAATGTCTAAGCGCTGGGTTAAGTCCAGTTTGTCTGCCACAGTGTGCACCATTTCCCTGGTTTTCTTCAATGGCTTAAGCACTACGAAGTGGAGTAATGTCAGGATCAGACCTGATCCAACTACTAAGTTGATGCCCGTTGCCAGGTACAGGAAAAAATTGCCAGTGACGAAATCGCCCATTTGCGTGTCAAGACGTTCCACTACATTTGTTACATAGGCGGAAATCGTGGGGCCTATCATAAGGGCCACCACAAGGCCTACGAGAAACTTACTTCTTATTCCAAGTCTTATCTTGTTCATTAGACAGCAACCTCCAGTTCGTTTTTCACCTAAATTCTACGTCGTTTTACGAAAACCATTAAAAATCGATATTTTCGCTGAACCTACGAAGAATTCAAGTAGTTACTCCCACATTATAACATTATTCACACCACTTCCTCAACACATTTGAATAGGGTAAACCCATTATTCTCAACTAAGTTGCAAAAATCACAATTGTTGGTTCAATTAATAAACCACTCGATTCACTCAAGTGATTAAGCGCCAATTTATCAATCGTTACGACTCTAAGCAGATACATTTTTTATACACCTCTTGATAAGGATATTTGCTTGAGAGCTTCATAATCACAGACCTAGCTGTTTTGATAATTTTGACCGCAAGAAAAACGTATTTCAATCGAAATGTCTTTATCTGCTGCCTATATTCATTTCATTAAATAAGCCTATATGTTAAAAAGCTCTTTATTCACCTTCGAATATTACCAATTAAGTCTTTACATCCAACCTGCTTTCTCAACCTCGGAAAATTACAAAAACATCTATTCTGCTCTGTACGGGGTCAGTGACATCTAATCTGTTCTGTACGGGGTCAGTGACATCTAATCCACTCTGTACGGGGCTTTAAGAGCTTCTTGGACAAGTTCCCGCAGAGCAAAAAAACATCGTTTTTAAGCTTACATTTTTTCAACCAAAAAACCTGGGAAGGCCTATATCAAGCCTTCCCGAGCACACTTCTTTATTTTCTTGACATCAATACTACCGTCTCAACGTGAGGCGTATGCGGAAACATATCGACAGGCTGAACTTTTTGCAGCTCATAACCAAATGGCACAAGTTCCGTAATGTCTGAGGCAAACGTTTCAGGATTAC